>Ga0123352_10004581_pt1 | contig 20376 bp, 15 predicted proteins | sample TergutLab28metaG_FD_89700 | JGI IMG/M metagenome (GOLD analysis project Ga0123352, IMG submission 89700) | Labiotermes labralis P1 segment gut microbial communities from Petit-Saut dam, French Guiana - Lab288 P1 | ecosystem: Host-associated > Arthropoda: Insects > Digestive system > Gut ...
CAAATTTTTACGCGCCACTATCATAGTTTCAGCCTTGAATTTCATGTTCACGATTTTGCAAACCGCTATAATCGCATCTCCAGCATTTCCAATTATATATTCTAAGCCTGATATACCAAACAAAACCCTCTGCCACGAACGGTAGAGAGGATTTATCTATTTTATAGCCGTTGGCTATTTTATGGAAAAAACTGTACGTGTAACCATCAGTTTTTTACTATGCTGAATACAGTTCATGATTACGCAAATTGCTATAAACAGGCTCTCCTACGCCGGGCAGACAGGTTTCATTGTCAGCCCGGCAGTTTCGTCAAAGCCAAGCATGAGGTTGGCGCACTGAACTGCTGAGCCCGCCGCGCCTTTCATGAGATTGTCAATGGCTGAAACCACCAGAAGACGTTCCCCGTCCTCGTGCAAAGAAAATCCTGTCAGAGCTCGGTTGCTGCCAAGCACGTGGCGCGGATCAGGCAGGCGCAGATGAGCCGGACGCGCCGGCGAAAGGAACCAGAACGGCTCACCGGACATCATGGATCGGTACGTCTTCCATATATAGGCCTCTCTTACTTTGCTTGTCAGGCGCACCTGGGCGAGCATCTGCACGCCACGCACGATGGGGGTTGCTGTCATGGTCATCGTCAAAACTGATGGTTTCAGACCGCATTCCTGTATCACCTCCGCCAGATGCCTATGGCGAAACGGTTCGTACTCTCGCATGGTTCTGTTGTGGCATGGTTTATGCCATTCATGCGGCGGAGAGTTTTCCGCTTCGGACGAGCCCACGCGTAGCTCCAGCCGCGCCTCGGCTATCAAGCCGTCCTTCGCCAGAGGAGCCAGACCAAGTATGGCGCACGCCGCGTTGCACCCCACTCCGCTGGCGAGCGATGCTTTTTTCAGTTCCTCGCGGCGCAGCTCAGGAAGGCCGTACACAGTTTCCCCGATCAGCTCCGGCGCCGGGTGCGTACCGTACCATTCCTCGTGCTGCGCAGCGTCCTTCAGGCGTACATCGGCGGAGAGGTCGGCCACTTTGACGCCGCGCGCGCGATACTCTTTAATTATTTTCCATGACGCGCCGTGAGGCATGGCCAAAAAAACCACGCCCACATGGGCGTATTCGTTGCCGTTGAGCGCTTCCTCAGGCGTAATAAACGTCATTTCCGGGAAATCCGGCCTCAGGTGTGGATGAATGGCCCACACTGGCTGGGTTGCCCTGCTGCGCGAAACCGCGGCAATGGCCGTTATGTGCGGGTGTCCGGCCAGAATACGCAGGAGTTCGCCTCCGGCCATTCCGTTCGCTCCCCACACGATAGCTTTAGAGCAAGGATATAGCATAGTCAATCATTAGCCTCCCAACGTCAATTCCTGTTGCGGTTTTTTTGAGCCACTCAATCGTTGATTTCCACGCGGGTACTCTCGCGGTTGTTCAAAAAATCTACCGTCTCCACGACAGCTCTATAATTTTCTTCGACAAGCGCCACGTAGTCTGGAATAAGCCTGTCTCTTTTATCGAACCACAGCCTGTTGAGCACGTTGAGAGAATCCCATTCTTCTGAGATGAAGTTAAAGCGGGGTCTCGCAAATATTTCATCTCTGCGTGTACCTCCTGCCTGGCTCCAAAATGCATCACTTTTCCGCAATAATTTTTGCGTTTAACAGTATCATAACAGCTTCGCTAAGCCTACAGCCAGGGGCGATATTTTAACCGGAAAACTTGACGGAAAATCGTAATGATTGACTCGATCAAGACCAGAGAGCTTTTGGACTGGCTGATTGAAATCCCCAGCGTAACCGGAGGACGCGGGAAGAATCGACATGGTAGACCTGGACGTGAGGCTTCTCAGCGATGCTCGGCATAGCGACAATTTCTGTTGCCCGCGCTTGACCTTTATAAAAAATGCTGTAAAATGCTTAACGGAATCGGGACGTAGCGCAGCCTGGCTAGCGCATCTGCATGGGGTGCAGGGGGTCGGAGGTTCGAATCCTCTCGTCCCGACCAAATTTTGTCCATAAAATAGCCAGCAATTCTAAAAGTAAAAAAGCCCTGCGGCAAAGCGGGGCTTTTTGTTTTATGACCGTATATGACCCTTTTGTGCATAAATTTTTTGCCGCTAATCTATTCCGTTGCGCCTGGATTGCCGACCTGCGGATTCTCAACCAGCGTGACTGTTGCCACAAAGTTGGTGATGCGCTCATCAAAGTCCCTTTCTCTTATCAGAGCGATATGTCGGAACCCGACCTGCCTACCGCCCAAAGGGCGGTTTTGCCTTGTCTGCCGCCTTACGTTGAAAGGCTCCGTCGGGTGAATCCAACCCCTGAACAGGCCGCCTTCCCAGTAGAGCGTATTTCTGCCATATGCGCGCCCTTCAGCGTAATAGCCTACGTTCCAAACGTTTTCTCGCAATTCGTATACCCATGTTGCGCTTGGCGCTATGTGATACCAGCCTCTTGTGGCGTTGTCCACGTAGAGAGCAACGTAAACATCTCTATCGGTTCGGTTTACGAACGTTATTTTCGTAACAGCCTCCGCACACAACGCGAGAACAAGAATTACCGCAGCCAATATGGCAGCTATTTGCAATTTTTTTATTTTTCTCATTCAGGCGTCTCCGCTTCGCAAAGACAGGTCACTCGTATTCATTTTCGTCACCCCATCACGCCCTCGCTCAGAAGGACGAGGGCGTAGCGTTTATTGAATTTCTACTTCAAAACTCCCATTGCGGCGTGTGCGGCGGCCACTCTTGCGACAGGGATGCGGAACGGGGAACAGCTTACGTAGTTAAGGCCAATCGAGCAGCAGAACGCGATGGATGAAGGGTTACCTCCATGTTCGCCACAGATCCCGACGGAAAGGTCTTTGTTTACGCCTCTGCCTTTTCCAACAGCGATTTTCATGAGTCCGCCGACTCCAACGCGGTCAAGTTCGCTGAATGGGTTTTCCTTGAATACGCCTTTTTCCACATAGTGGAACAGGAATTTCCCCTCCGCGTCGTCGCGCGAATAGCCGAACGCCGTCTGGGTCAGGTCGTTAGTGCCGAAGCTGAAAAACTGGGCGTGCTCCGCCAACTCGTCGGCTGCGATGGCCGCGCGGGGAACTTCAATCATTGTGCCGATTAGGTAGTCGAACTTCACTCTGGTCTTTTTCATAATGTCGGCAGCAATCCTGTCTCCCATTTCGCGGAAGAACTTCATCTCGCCCTTCAGACCCACCAGGGGAATCATAATCTCAGGCGTAACCTTTACGCCCTTTGAAACAAGCTCAGTGACGGCCTCAAAAATCGCGTTGAACTGCATCTCCGAAATTTCGGGGTACACCATGCCAAGGCGGCAGCCACGGAAACCGAGCATCGGGTTCGACTCGTGAAGCAGGTGAACTTTATTCAGAGTTTTCTTCAGGTAAAGAGCTTCTTTGCCATTTCCCTGCCCTTTCTTTTCCAGTTCGGCAAGCTCTTCAAGGACGCTGGCTTCCTTCGGCAGGAATTCGTGCAGCGGCGGGTCAAGCAGGCGGATGATGACGGGGTAACCCTTCATAGCCTTGAATATGCCCACAAAATCCTCTTTTTGCATGACTTTTAGTTTGCTCAGAGCGGCAAGACGCTCTTCCAGCGTGTCGGCGACTATGAGTTCCTGCACCACGGGCAGGCGGTCAGGCGCCATGAACATGTGCTCGGTGCGGCAAAGTCCTATGCCTTTCGCTCCGAATTCTATGGCCCGCGCCGCGTCTTCCGGAGTGTCAGCGTTGGCCCAGACTTCCTGCTTGGCAAATTCGTCAGACCAGGAGAGAATTTTTTTGAAATCATCGCCAAAAGTGGCCTCCATCAGCGGAGCCTGTCCCACAAGAATTGTTCCGGTGGAGCCGTCAACCGTCACGAAATCGCCCTTCTTGAAGGTGCGGCCCCGTGCGGTCAGAGTCTCTGCGGTCAGGTCAATGAGCATTTCCTCGCAGCCGCAGACCGCCGGTTTGCCCATGCCTCTGGCAACCACAGCGGCGTGGCTGGTCATGCCTCCACGGCTTGTGATAACTGCCTCCGCAGCGAACAGACCGTGAATATCGTCCGGGCACGTTTCAATGCGCGCCAGAACAACTTTTTTGCCGCTCTTGGCCCATTCCTCGGCCTCGGTTGGGTCAAAAACAAGCACTCCAACGCCAGCGCCCGGCGAAGCGGGAAGCCCGGCGGCCACAATATCCTTTTTCGCATTCTTATCAACCTGGCGGTGAAGGAGCATTTCCACCTGCTCCGGCGTGACACGGCTCACGGCGGTTTTTTTGTCTATCATGCCCTCGTTTACCATGTCGGTAGCTATTTTTACAGCCGCCGCCGCCGTCCTTTTGCCGGTGCGCGTCTGAAGCATGTAGAGCTTGCCCCGCTCAATGGTGAACTCTATATCCTGCATTTCGTTGTAGGTTTTTTCAAGCTGGCTCATCAGGTCGCAAAGCTCTTTGTAAATGCCGGGCATGATTTTCCCAAGCTCGTCAATCGGAACCGGTGTGCGGATACCGGCCACAACGTCCTCGCCCTGAGCGTTGATTAAAAATTCACCGTAGACCTTTTTCTCGCCATCGGACGGGTTACGCGTGAAGCACACGCCGGTTCCACAGTCGTCACCGAGGTTACCGAAGATCATCGACATGATGTTCACTGCCGTGCCGAGGTCGTCGGGAATTTTATTTATTTTGCGGTACGTAACGGCTCTTGGGATATTCCAGCTTTTGAACACGGCCTCAATAGACTTGCGAAGCTGCACCCAAGGGTCAGATGGAAAATCCGCACCGGTTGAATCTTTATATATTTTTTTGTACTCCGCCACAATTTTTTCAAGTTCTCCGGCAGGAATTTCGTAATCGAACGAAACATTCAATTTTTTCCTGACTTCGGTGAGTACGTGCTCTAGTTTGTCGGAGTCCACTTCGTCCACGACGCTGCTGAACATCTGGATAAATCTCCGGTAGCTGTCAAAGGCGAAACGCCGGTCGCCGGACGCGGCGGCCAGTCCTTCCACTGTTTCTTCGTTCAGGCCAAGGTTCAGAACCGTCTCCATCATTCCGGGCATGGAAATGCGCGCGCCGGATCGGATGGCCAGCAGGAGGGGATTTTTTCTGTCGTTGAACCCCTTGCCGGTGGCTTTTTCAAGCTCCGCAACGGCGGCTTTCACGTCGTTCCATATTTTGTCCATGATTGACGGGTCTTTGAGATATTTCAGGCACACCTCAGTCGTTATGATAAAGCCAGGGGGAACCGGAAGGCCGTTTTTCACCATATCCGACAGGTTGGCGCCCTTACCGCCAAGGAGGTCCTTCATGTCAACGCGGCCTTCGTTCAGGCTGTAAATATACTTCTCACTCATACGAACATTCCTCCAATGTAAGATGCAAGATGTATTACTGCTGTATAGACGTACTACGCTTTGAGAATCCCCAGGTCTCCGATTTTTTCAAACAGCGCGTTGCAGCGTTTCAGTATGGCCAGGCGGTTGGCGCGTATTTTCTCGTCCTGGTCCATGACCATCACAGAATCGAAGAACCCTGACACTACCGGAGACAGCTCGGAGAGCGCAGCTGTAAGACCCTGCCAGTCGTTTTCGTTAAGAATGGACTCAACTTTTGGCTCCATTTTAACGACTTCGTCATAAAGCAGTTTCTCGGCCTCTTTTACGGCCAGGCTTGGATCTACCGTGTCAGAAACATCCCCGGTCTTAGACAGGATATTACGCACCCGCACAGCCGACGTAGCGAGCGCGGAGAACCACGTTTCGTCCTTTACTTTATTCAGCGCCTCCATCAGGCGCAACGCCTGGAGCGGGCGACCACCAGTCACCGATATGGCCAGTTTTATCAATTCATGCTCGTAATCTTTTTCTTTAAGCTGCATCAGGAGGCGCTGTTCCACGAAAGAAAAAATCTTGTCAACAATTTCCGCATCCACATCGTTGGATGCAGCGGACGTTCGGACAGCGTTTTCCAAGTCAACATCAAGTTTCCTGTGCCATATTATTTCATTCACGCAGCGCGCAGCGCGGCGTAGCGCGTAGGGATCCTGAGAACCGGTTGGCTCCAGTCCGACCTTATGGCAGGCCACTATAATATGAATTCGCTCGGCAAGCCCAAGTATCGCGCCCACGTCGTCGGACGGAAGGGCGTTCGCTCCGGTAGCGTTTGCTCCAGCAGATCCATCGGCGGACGATTTCGGCAGATATTGCTCGTAAAGCGCGGCGGCAACTCTCTTATCCTCGCCATTGACAAGAGCGTATTCGCGCCCCATTATTCCTTGAAGTTCCGGGAATTCATAGACCATGTGAGTGACAAGGTCGGCCTTAGCAAGAAACGCGGCGCGTTCCACCAGTTTTGAGATTTCCGACATACCCAGTTCATCGCAGAGCCACTTGGCCAGTTTCTGAGTTTCCATGACTTTATCGTACACGGTTCCTAGCTTTTCCTGGTATACAACGCTCTTGAGGCGTTCCACGTTTTCGGCCAGGGAACGCTTGCGATCTTCTTCCCAAAAAAACGCGGCGTCCTCAAGCCGAGCGCGTAAAACCCGTTCGTTGCCTTCTCTTATAATTTTCATGTCCATAGCGCGGTTGTTCGACACGCCGATAAAAGCGTTCGTGAGCTTGCCCTCTTTGGTGCGCACGGCAAAATATTTCTGGTTCTTCTTCATCGTGGTGATGAGAACTTCCTCTGGCATTTCCAGGAAACGCTCGCTGAAAGAGCCAGCAAAAGGCACGGGGAACTCGACAAGGTAAAGATTTTCTTCGATAAGTTCATTATCAAGCTCCACGGTGCCGCTGTATTCGTTTTCCAGAGACGCGATTCCGGCGAGAAGCTTTTGCTTCCGCTTTTCTTGATCCAGAATGACGTAGTTGTCGTAGAGCTTATCCAAAAATTCGCCCGTGTATTTGATTTCGACGTTTTTATTCCCCAGGAAGCGATGACCGCTCGACACGCGTCCACTTCTCACGTTACCGTAAGTAAATGGAACGACTTCCTCACCATACAGGGCCACAATCCACCTGATGGGGCGGGCAAACCGTACGGAAGGGTCGCTCCAGTACATACTTTTTGGGAAAGTAAGTTTACCGATCAAGGCTGGCAAGAAATCCTGCAAAAGAGACGCCGTGGGCTTCCCTTCTTCTCTTACTTTCGCCGCAACGTAGCGCGAGCCGTCCACGTCAATTTCCTCCAATTGATCAACGGAGACGCCTTTGCTTTTGGCAAAACCATCCGCCGCTCTGGTAGGATTGCCGGAGCCATCGAAAGCCGAAGCCCATGCCGGTCCTTTGAACGTTGCCACCAGATCTTCCTGCTTCTCCGCGAGGCCATAAACAAGAAGCACAATCCGCCTAGGCGTAGCATATACGCTGACGCCGCCTGATGACACGCGTAGCTGCGACAAATCCTCCTCAGCCAGCGCCTTCATGGATTCCAGTATGGGAGGAATAAACCTGGACGGGATTTCCTCCGTTCCAATTTCCAGAACAAGGTCGCCGGTGTTCATCTGGCATTGCCTCCAATCGAGTCGCTTTCGGCGGCGCGGCTGTTAACCGCGCGATCTTCTTTAAATTTATTCATAAGGGGATGCCCCATTTCTTGTCTCATGCTAACATAACCTGCGCAGCATCGGCTGGCGAGTGCGCGTATCCTGCCGATGTAGCCGGTGCGCTCGGTGACGCTTATCGCCTTGCGTGCGTCCAGCAGGTTAAAGGCGTGGGAACATTTCAGCACGTAATCGTAAGCCGGTTGAACTAGCCCTTTATCAAGTATCCGCCCCGCCTCGGCCTCGTACATGCTGAAAAGTTGAAAAAGCATCTGCACATCGGCGACTTTGAAATTATAGTGCGAGTACTCAATTTCGCTCTTTAAATGCACGTCGCCGTAGGTCACTTTTCCAACCCAGTTAAGGTCGTACACGTTTTCGGATTTTTGGATATACATGGCTATTCGCTCAAGGCCGTAGGTCAGTTCCGCTGGAACAAGCTCCATATCAACACCGCCAACCTGCTGAAAATAGGTGAACTGCGTGACCTCCATGCCATCCAGCCAAACTTCCCACCCCAGCCCCCACGCGCCTATCGTGGGGTTTTCCCAGTCGTCCTCCACGAAGCGGATGTCGTGCTCTGATGGGTCTATCCCAATCGCTACAAGGCTTTGTATGTAAAGATCCTGAATATTTGATGGAGCCGGTTTGATCAACACCTGATATTGGTAGTAGTGTTGCAGGCGATTTGGGTTTTCTCCATAACGACCATCGGAAGGCCGCCTAGACGGCTCAACGTAAGCCACACGCCAGGGTTCTGGCCCCAACGCCCGCAGGGATGTCGCCGGGTTCATCGTGCCAGCCCCTACCTCTATGTCATATGGTTGCTGCACAACGCAGCCTTTATCCGCCCAGTATCGCTCTAGCCTGAAATATACGTCCTGAAAATTCAACACACACGCCCCCCAATATCGGCCTTTTGATATCACTTAATTTTATCACGCGCCGCCGGAAATGATGTGCAATTCCATTATATAGCCAGGGCAAACGCATCAAAAGGAATAAACCATTGCAATTACTAAATTGACCATCTTGTACGTGAAATTCATCAATTAAGTCATAGCAATGCTTTACTAAATTTGATGCGTTTGCCCTGATTATATAGCCGTTGGCTATTTTATGTATAAACTTCTTGCCTATGACTACTAGTGTTTCACCTTGATTCAGACTAAACGTTTGTGCAAATTGCTATAATAATGGCGCTATAAAAATATCAACGACGCGAGCCAAGCTATAGGGCAAATATTACATGGTGTTTTTCAACCCTCTGATCATCCTATCCCTGTCAAGCGGCTTCACATTGGCTACGATCCATTCGCGCATGCTTTTGCCCTCCGGCGTGTCCTGGGCGTAGCTCATAAAATCGAGTTTTATGCCGAGGCGTTCGGCTGCGCGGGTGACTATGACCGGCCAGACGCGGCCTATGTCGCCGATAATCGGGATTGAGCCTTCATGTCTAGCAAAGGCTGACATCTCCATGCGGAAAGGCATTTTTGCGATTTTGCTTTTAGGCAGGCCCTTGTCAATTGCCTCCTGCATTTCTTTTTGCAAAGTTGTGGCTTTGCGGAGGTTTTCGTCCAGGTCGATGCGGATAAGCTGTTTGTCTTTGAGACTGTAAGTATGGCGGCCTTTGAAGTGTGACCAGATGCCGTGGCCGGTGTACGTTTCAAACGGGCCGTCATGAATTTCCTGAGTGAGCGCAACGGCTGATTCAATTATGACATCGGCACTTTCCAGTATGGCGGCAATTTTCCGGCTGCGCTGAAACATGGAGATGCTGTCGGCGATTGCTAAACCAACGTTGCCGCTGCCGACAAGCTGTGGAACGGAGACGAGCACAGGCACGCCTTTTTGCGCGCCTGCGCCGATCATGGTCATAGGATCCGCTCCTAGTCCAGCGACATGCTCAAAAGGCAGTCCGCTCAATTTGCAAAGTTCCAGAATTTCGATGGCCAGGCTTTCGCCGCGCAGCCCCATCGGATAAGCCATATTTCCGGCTGCTTTTAAAATCTCGCGCCCAGGGAGGCTCACACCCTTGCTGATCAGATCTTCGTCAATAATCATTTCTTTTTTCAGGCAGTCCATTTCCTCCTGCCCCATCATAGTTATTTCAAAGGTGTTGCCCCTCGGCATAAATTTTTCATCCATGCCAAGCTTGGCGGCATCGACCGACCAGACTTTGTCAAGCGCTCCCGCCATTTCGTGGCCGACCACAGCAGAGCTTGTGGTAACTCCGTCAACCAGTCCTTTATGAATGAGTTCGGCGAGAAGGGTGGTAACACCCTCGTGAATGTTGGGGCCTGAGCCAGTTACAATGGCAATTTTGCCGCCTTTTTCCTTTGTGTTGACGATAGCTTCAATGGATTGATCAATAGCGGCACGGGATTGCACATCCTGCGACATGTAAAAATTTTCGATAATTGACATAACGTTACCCCTTAAAAAATATATTTACGGGCAGCTGCGAGTTCCTCTTCTGTGTTGATGTCAGCCGGAGCCTCCGGCACTAGCCTTATATCCTCGACAAGTAGCGCGAAAATAGACATTCCGTTTTCCAGCGCTCTTAGCTGCTCAAGCTTTTCAATCCGCTCCAAAACGCCCACGGGATAACCTATGAAACGCTGCAAAGAATCGGCGTTGTACACGTACATGCCGATGTGCCAATACGCGAAACCCGCTAAGCCGCCAGCGTCGCGATCGTGCGGAATGGCGTTTCTCGAGAAATAGACGCACCTTCCGGCTTTTTCACCGTTCTCACCATTCTCGCTCTCTCGCATACTGAGAGCGATTTTTACATAGGCTGGGTTGTGAATCAGCTCCGGCGAAGTGATTTTTTGCGCCACTGTTGTGATGTCCGCTTTTGTTGATTTCATTAAGCGTATAAGGTCTTCGTTGATTTTAGGGTCTACGTTAAGGCCATCGCCCTGAAAATTTATTACAACGTCATACCTTGTACCATTCGGGTCTATTTGCCGCAGGGCCGCCGCTATGCGATCTGTGCCGCTTGGCAGATTCGGGTCAGTCAGGACGCTTTTTGCCCCGATACACTCGGCTTCATCAATAATTTCTTGGTCTCCCGCCGCGATGTAAACATCGTCAGAAGAATAGCAGGCCAGCGCGTTTTCGTAAACGCGCTGGATTAAAGTTTTTCCGTTAATATCAACAAGAGGCTTGTTAGGTAACCTACTCGATCCCATGCGCGCGGGAATTATCACAACTGCATTTGACATTTTTCCTCCCTTAAATTGACTGGAGTAGCCGTCATGGCCTTCATGAGAATTTCCACTGCCTGCCCGCGAGTGAGGGGAAAGGCGTACAGAAATTCTCGCCCACGCGGCTCTAAAATGCCGAGGGATTCCAGAATTCTCGTGGCGTTGGCGGCGCGGCGCATTGGGCTGAGGCGCAGGGCCTCTGCTTCGTCCGCTTCGCTGTAGAACCCGAACGCCTGACACACGGCATGCGCGAAAATCCCTATTGTGACAAGCCGTTCCGCCTCATCGCTTTTTTTCTGAGGCTGGCCTCTGGAAGTTTGCGCCGCGGCGCGGGCGTTGTTCAGCATTGAGATCATTTCGTAATACGTTACGGTTTCGTTTACGCCGAAAACGCCGTTGCCCATGCCTCTTACTACTGCCCTTGCCAGAGCAGGATTTTCCAGATCGCGGACGTCAAACTGAGGTACATAGGGCGGCGAAAGCGGAGCAATGAGGCGATGCAGGTTGGAAAGCTGAACCGCGTTGAAATGCGGATGTTCAGGCGGAACGTCGTAATATCTGGTGAGCGACAGCAAAACGCCCGCCTCGAGAAGCACGCGCTGCACTCTCACAGGCGGAATTTCGCGGGAAGGCAGGCTGCTTTGGACGGAGAGGCCCGCGAGCGCTCCGGCGGCCTGTCCGGTCATCATGCAGATGGGCTGAAGCCGCAGAGCGCCGTTTACTAGCCGCGACATGGAAAGGTTTTTCTCAGCGGCAAGAAAGCCGTCCGCGTCTTTGGGTATCATTATCCGTAACGGAACCTGAAACGGCCCGCGCGGGCGATTAATTTCAATGGACGCTTCCCGCTCGTTGAGGTTCCATTCAAGGTCGATGTCGGCAGTTGAGCCGTGCAGGTCAAGAAAATAGCCTCCTATGGCGATGGCGTCGTGGAATTCGTGGCTGGTACGGCCGTCTCTGTAGTTAAGGGAATTCTGGAGAAGCGCGGCTGACGTGAGAGTATAGTCTGCCACAATGCGGCGGGATTCGCGCACGTAGGGAATCGGGGGCATGCGTCTGGCGATTTCGTGCCATTCCTCCGGCAGGTCGCTTAAAAAAGCCGGAAGCGTTTCACTGTAATATTCGTCATCAGCTATGGACCAATTTTCGCCAAGTTCGTTCTGCATGTAATAGATGAAATGCAGTGTTTTGATGAACGCCTCTCTTTTTATTTCTGCACGGAACTCCATGTCCTCCAAAAAGCGCACAGGCAAGCCAGAGCGGCCTTCCCACAGAAATCTTCCAGGGAAATCGTTGGCCCAGTTGACTCCGGTCTTCGATATGTAACGCCATTGAGAGCGCCTTGCGTCGTAATTTCGCGGATTGGAGGAATCTGGCATGCCCCGGTATGCGTTGTGGCTAATGAAATTGACAGGAAGCTCAACCGGAAAAACGAACCTGAAGTCGTACCCGTCTCTAGTGACGAAGCTTTGAAAGTTGCGTCTGGCCAATTCGTAGCCTGGAAGGCGGGTTGTCGCCCTGAGGTGAGGCGGGATGCCGCGCAGATACTTTTTGATGACGGCTACCCACGTAATGTCCTGAATTCTCGCGTCCATGTTTATGAACGGCGTGATAGAATTTCCGGCCCTGTACGCGATACCGGCCAGTGGTATGACGTCGCCGTATTCCGTCGCATCAATAAGGACGCGGCTTTTTACTTCTCTTTCAGCGCCATTACTGTCTCGGATTGTAACGCCTGTGATAACATTGCCATCCCGCGTTACTCGCGTAACATCGGCAAGCGTCAGAATATCGAATCGCTTTTCTCCAGCGGCTCTGGCTTCCGACAGCATTTCGTACATGAAACGCAGCCCTACCGTAGGTTCGAAGGCAATGGAACCAGGATACCAGTACGCCGTTCCCATGGATCTGCCTCTTCGAGTGTAATAGTTCTTCATCCTGGTTATGTATTCGAGGTATATTCCACTACGCTGGCGGCTCATGTCGTCCATGGTGGTTACGCCCGCGGCAAGAGCTTGCCCGCCTATCCAGCTGCTTGGCTCCACGACAAGGACGCTGACTCCCTGCCTGTAAGCCTGTAACGCCGCTGTTATTCCTCCTATGCCTCCGCCAGCAACGATGACATCGTATTCAGGCGCGATTGTCGTGATTGTCGCTCTGATGTTGTTCGGCGTCCTGATGCGTACCGGTGGTCTAGCGTCCGCTGGTAGCAAAAAGCATAAAGAAAATAGTAACCCTGCGATGAGCAGGGAAAAAAATTTTACGTTTTTTACATTATTGGAGCGGGAAAAAAAAATTGAAGTAAAAATGTGAAATCCCCCTAAGTCAGGGCCGCTGGGCCTCTTTTATATGCAAAATATGAAAAATGCAGAATTTCACGCGTAGTAGCCACGCAGTAAATTCGTTTTATATCTGGCGTTAATGCGCTCTGGTGGTGCTACTCGACACGGCATTTTGCCCTTGTCTGGAAAACGCGAAACGAATGCCGTCTCTGACCCAGTAATGTTCGTCTCTCCTCATGTCAGCCCTAGGCAGAGAGCCGTATCTAGCCTGCCCCTGACGCGTCAGAGCATCCAACGCACGAAGCTGGCCTTGCCTGTCGCCGCATGGTAGCGTTATCGCCACTCTGTGAGCCAAGCCTTCAACTTCATAGATTGAAATACCTTTTACGCCTTGCAGCCACAAGTGCCGTGTTATCGGCGTATTGCCTCTTAAAACATGGCTGTCATCCGGCGTTCCAAGTATTTGGGTGAGCGCTTCTATGGTCATTCCGGGCGTGAGCTGTGCGTGCAGTTCAAAAAGTCGACTTACGTTTTGCACGATATCGGCGCGGGCCGCTCCCACCGTGACAGCGATGGAGAGGGCAATCAAAAAAATCAAAAAAACTGCCTTCGGAAATTTTTCGGTGATACGCGTCATAACGATTTTCATAGCTTATATCGAGCCTCCTACTACCTACTATATAAAGTATAATCCCCTTCAACGAGAGGGAGCACCTCTCTCCTTTTAGCAGCGGAATGGAGAATGATGTTCAATATTGATTGTCTATACGACACGCTTCCTCAAATCTTCACTGTTTCCCATTTTTTTACTTTACAATCGCCGCGCTTCCTCGTTAAAGAAAGCGCGGCGATTGTATTTTATTAAATGTATCAAAGCAAAGTTGACAATATCGCGGCTCTGCTGACAATCCCTTTCAGATGGCCTTCATCGTCGAGGGCAGCTATGGGCAGGTTTGTATCAGCTGCCATTTCGAGAATTTCAGATATGTGCTGGTTTTGGTTCACCACATTAGCGGAGCGGACAATAATGGTCTCTATGCTCTTTTGCCCTTCGTTTTTTGCCTTCATGGCATCGTTTAAATTCACAACTCCCAAAAAGCCCGATTTGCGGCTGATGACATACGCCGTTGACACTCCGGCCTGGTGCATTTCCCGGATGGCAGTGAGCGGCCCTTCGTTTTCTTTCACAACGCACGTCGGTGTGGTCATAATATGCTTGACAGTCAGGATTTTCGTTCTGTCGGCCCCCTGAATGAAGTCTTTGACGTAATCGTTGGCTGGAGACGAGCACATTTCTTCCGGAGAACTGACCTGTTCTATGCGCCCGTCCCTCATGATGGCTACTTTGTCGCCCAACTTGAAGGCTTCGTTGACATCGTGAGTGACAAATAAGACTGTTTTGTTCAATTTACGCTGGATATTTAAAAGCTCAAACTGCATATCTCTTCTGACCAGAGGGTCCAAAGCGGAGAAAGGCTCGTCCATCATTAAAAGATCAGGATCGTTGCACAAAGCGCGCGCAATTCCAACGCGCTGCTTCATTCCTCCTGATAGGCTGCTGATTTTTTGATTTTCAAAACCCTCCAGCCCCACCATGGAAATAAGCTCCTGAGCTTTTTCTCTGCGCTCCTTCGTGGGCACGCCTCTCACTTCCAGGCCGAAAGCCACATTGTCCACCACATTAAGGTGCGACATGAGGCCAAAATTTTGAAACACCATAGATACTCTTGTCCGTCTAAGCTCGTAAAGCTCGCTTTTTTTCATGGCCTCAACATTTCGACCGTTGAATATAATCTCCCCAGAGGTGGGCTTTTGCAGCATGTTAACGCACCGGATTACGGTTGACTTACCGGAACCCGACAAACCTATCAGCACAAAAATGCTCCCTCTTTCAATTTCAAAAGAAATGCCCTGAATAGCGGTGATGACACCAGTCTGTTTGAATATATCACTTTTAGGCGCATGCTGCCCCACCATTTTCAACGCGGCAGACTTATTAAGCCCGTACAGCTTATAAAGGTTTTTTACTTCAAGGATTATATCTTTCAACGCGTTCGCCGCCCTTTTTCACTTCTGTCTTGTTTAGCTTTCTTTTTCTTTCTCTGCTCTAACCATTCCCTGAGTGATCCGGTCAAGCACCATTGCCAATATTACAATGGATATACCGGGCAAAAGCGCCCCACCTATGTTCACTCTTTGGGTGTTCACAAGGATTTCCATACCGAGTCCGTTGGCCCCAATCAGGGCGCAGGTTACGACCATTGCCATTGCCATCATGATAGTTTGGTTAACTCCGGTCATAATGGTTGGCAGGGCCTGGGGAATCTGAACTTTTACAAGAGTTTGAAAACCTGTTGAGCCAAAGGCGGTAGACGCCTCTATCACCTCTTTGTCAACATGGATGATACCGTGGCTGGTCATTCGCACCATAGGAACTACTGAATATATGACGGTGGCTATTACGGCAGGGGTTCTGCCAACGCCCAGCAACATGGCCGCCGGTATTAAATAAACAAAAGACGGCATGGTCTGCGCCAAATCAAGAATAGGGCGGACTATGCTGTTTATCTTTTCGTTCATGGCAACAGCGATCCCCAAAGGAAAGCCGATCATAAGCGCCACAAGGACGGACAGGATTATAATGCTCAACGTTTCAAGCATTAAATTCCAGAGGCCAAACGTGCCGATCAAAAAGACCAACGCGCCGTAAAGCACTCCATTTTGCCACTTTTTAGTGGCCTTGTACCCTAAAAACACAACGATCAAAATGATCAGCCACCAGGGCATGGCCAACAGTGTATTGTTGATTCTAATGACGGCCTGAGCAATAATGGTTCGGAACACATCCAGAATTGCCCTGTTATTCCTTGCAAAAGCCCTTACAGCCTGATCAATGCCGCTGCCCACGTTAATTGTAAATATTTCGGGAAATCGCGCCGAAAATTCCAGCAAAAAATTCATGTTCTATCCTGCCTTCATAATAGATTATTACCGTTTAAGAGAATAAAGGACGGCTGGTGCGCATAAAGGCTGCCGTCCTTACTTCCTTACGATAATTTGCCGTTCTATTATTATACTATATGCTGGCAAGAGCCTCTCTCACTCTGGCAGCCTGTTCCGGCTCAAGCCATTCGTCCAAAAGATAGTCGTTGTTTTTTAGAAACCATATGGCGGCTTCTCGAGGGGTTGATCTCGTGTCATGCATGTGAGAAAGAACTGCTGAGATTCTTGCGGTTCCCGTTGTAAATCTGGCGAAAAAATCCAGCAGGCCGGGAGCGCGGTACGGAAACCTACTGCTGGAAACGGTCATGAGAGCCTGTCTAGGAATTTCGGTTGCTCCGATGAGGTACAGTTCAGGGTCAAATGGCGCTGCCTCTAGCAAAACCATATCAAATTTTCCTATTGGCCAGGAAGGCTCCCACAAATAACCGACCCATGCCTCGCCAAGGTTGTAAGCGGCATCAAGGGACGCGAAAAGAACAAGCTCGCTGCCGCTGCGAAAATAATTAAAACTTTCGTTGAGGCCGTGATACATGTACTTCGCATGCATTGTTTCGTCAATCATCCAGCCTGGAATGGCTCCGTAGATTCTGCCTCTGCGTGGCCTCTCAGGATCCCGGAATACGTGGGGATACCTTATCAAATCCCCAACAGTCCGCAGAGTGGGGGCCATAGGCTCAATTCCTCTTTCCGGGCAACCTTCTATTACAAAGCGCGGAACGTAAAAACCCTGAGCGCTATCCTCCGCGATGGTTCCCAGCTCAACAATGTATCCGCCCGCAAGGTGGCTGTCGTAGTGAAAAATATTTTGAGTCCATTCTTCAATAACCAGATCAATTTCCCCAACGAGCATGTCCTGCCAGAGAAGAGTGGCTGAGCCGGTGATAATATCAAAAACATATCCGTCAAAACCATTTTCAACAATAAACCTGGCAAGCTCGTTGTGAAATTTTTGACTGTCCCACCCCTGATCCATGACACGTATCCTCACAGGCGCGGCCAGTGCGGCTCCGGCGATGAAAACTACCAGAATTATCGCGGACAAAGCTGTCAATAATGACTTTTTCATGCTCTTTATGCTTTTCATATGCTATCACTCCTTTGTACTGTTGTACTGTCCACCCTCAGTTTTGCCTCACGCCGGGAGTAACCGCTGGCTGCTTCAGATCAACCCCAGAATAAGCCTGCGATTTAGCCGGAAGGCTCATCGGGCGGTTCGGCTCATAACTCGGACGCTTAACCGCGCCCCAGCTGTTGCTCAACGCTTCTTTAATTTTAAAGAAAGCCTCTTTGTGGAATGCGCGGCTCTCTTCCTCTTGTAATTCTTCGCTGTCCTCGGCTTGTTCTTTACGGATCAACCCCTGAGTGAGTCGGTCAAGCACAGTGGCTAATATTACAATAGACAAACCTGGCAGAAGAGCCTGGCCTATCTGCACTCTGTTAGTAGCCACAAGAATTTCCATACCCAGGCCGCCGGCCCCTATCAAGGCGCAGGTGACAACCATTGCCATTGCCATCATGATAGTCTGATTGACGCCGGTCATAATGGTAGGTATGGCCTGTGGAATCTGAACTTTCATGAGGGTTTGAAACCTCGTGGAACCAAAGGCGGTAGCTGCTTCAATCATGTCTCTGTCTACATGTATAATGCCGTGACTTGTCATACGCACCATTGGCACTATGGCATAACTGACAGTCGCTATTACGGCAGGAGTTTTTCCAACGCCGAGCAGCATGGCCGCTGGTATCAAGTAAACAAAAGCCGGTATAGTCTGCGCGAAATCAAGAATGGGGCGGACAATGGCGTTTGCCCTTTTGCTCATGGCTACTGCGACGCCCAGAGGAAAACCTAAAACAACCGACATAACTATAGATAATACGATAATGCTCAGTGTTTGAAGCATTAAATCCCACTGACCGAACGAGCCGATCAAGGTGACAAGCGCACCGTAAAGTATGCCTTTGTGCAGTTTTTTAGTGGCTTTGTATCCCAGGAACACGACAACAAGGACAAACGCCCACCACGGCACCGCCAGCAGTATGTCATATATGAAGTTAACTGCGGCAACTATTGCACTTCTAAAAAAATCAAGAGTTTGCCTGTGGTTTCTGGCAAAAGCCCTTACCGCATCATCAATGCCACTACCCAGGTGAATTCTGAGTACATCGGGAAATCTAAATAAAGTATCCATGCTCTATCCTTATTCTGTCCTTGTTAGTAAGAATTTGTTTCGCATAATAGCAACCTCTTTTCAATTATGAAAGAATTTGCAAAAAAAAATTTCATAGCTCATATAAACTTCAGTGCGTCACCTGTATTAAGGCATCTCCTCCTCACGGCGGAATATGTGGCAACATTCGGCAGCGTTTATCAGGCGCGTCCACGACTTGAAAGCCGCCGCATGGCCTGTTGGCTGCGTTTAATTGTTGAATAATTTGAGAGACGTTAAAGAATATATCGACGGAAAGAACCTCTTTGGAAGAGGGCTGTCGAGGGATGGATTGCATAAATTCAGTTGTATCAAGAATAAGACTACGCCTTACAAAGTCACGTTCAGGGGGCACCTGCATACGTTCAGGAGGTTCTTTTTCAGGGGGGATAAACATACGTTCAGGAGGTTCTGAACTGGTTTTTTCAGAGTTGGAAATGATCTGCAAAGCATTCACAGCTTTTTCAGGACACGTCCTGACACTGGAAACATAACATCTTTTAACCCTGCTGCTTTCGCTACGGGGTTTTTTTAACAAAAAATTGCAGGTTTTACTCGAATGATTCGTACAACGGCCTCTACCGGTATTCACTATGAGTAACCTCAATTCAGAAGGCTCCCCTGCTCTAAAATTTAAATACTAGATGTTAATATTTTTGTACTTTAACACAAGGCCGTTTATTGTCAAGGAAAAAGCAACAGATATTGAGGAGGTTGTTGTATTGCTTATCTCAGATTACACGCGGAGTTTTATAGGAGCTATAGCCGTTGGCTATTTTATGTATAAACTTCTTGCCGATGACTACTGACTACTGGTGTTTCACCTTGATTCAGACTAAACGTTTGTGCAAATTGCTATAAATAGTCAAGGGCGGCAATATAGCCGCCCCTGATCGTAGATTTAGCGCAGCAACGCAACCGTTACGCTACGTGCCTGCTGCTGAATTGCTCTTCGTACATGTGCGCGTAGCTGCCGCTTGATATGGCGAGGGCGCTGGTGCTGTTCAGTGACGAATTGGCGTTTTCAGTGGAACAGACCATTCCGCTGTCCGTTTCCATTTGCAGGCATGCCAGAGCTACATCAACAGCCGTTTGGTCGTTGATAAAACCTGCCGGATTTCCGGCCGCGGTGTTATCGTATGTTTCAAACGACGAAGTTAGCGAAATATCGCAGCCAAAAGAGAACAGGCTGGCACTTTGAGGCGTCAATAGCTCCGAGGCTGCTGCAAGTTCAGCCTGCTCTTGGAAGAAGGCCTCTACTGACTGGCCGGAGCTTCGGTTCCAGTATGTGCCATCGGCAAACTCAATTCTATTAAGCTGCCAGTCTGCACCGCGGAACCAATCTTGGATGGTAAGACGCTCGCCAGTTTCGGCGATAATCAGAATAAGGTTATTCCCAACCCTGCTTATTTCGACATTCGCCGGGTCAACGCCTTCACCGATTTTCAGGGTTCCGCCCCAGCCATTCGCGTCCTTATTAGTTGCGTGGTCGTTTATGGTATCGTTACCATCGCCGAGGCTCCATTTATACGTATTTCTGCCGTTTCCGCCGGTCTTGGTATCGTTTCCTTGACCACCTATGAAAATATTGTTGCCGCCATTTCCGCGCATAGTGTTGTTTCCGTTGCCGCCGATAAGGATGTCGTTTGAATTGGTGAAGCCGTTTACGGCAACGTTTCCATCCGCTCCGCGAATTACAGGCGACATCGCGTTGACATCTGCTCTCGACCAGACTGTGCCATCTGCGAATCGGATGTCTATTAACTGGTGATCTACGCCAGAGAACCAATTTTGGATGGTAAGGCGCTCGCCAGTTTCCTCGATAATAAGAATTAGGTTATTACTAACCCTGCTTATTTCGATATTTGCCGGGTCAACGCCTTCACCGAACTTCAAAGTTCCGCCCCAGCCGTTGGCGTCCTTATTGGTTGCGTGGTCGTTTATGATGTCGTTACCATCGCCGAGCGACCATTTATACGTATTTCTGCCGTTTCCGCCGGTCTTGGTATCGTTTCCTTGCCCGCCTATGAAAACATTGTTGCCGCCATTTCCGCGCATGGTATTGTTTACATTGCTGCCGATAAGAATGTCGTTTGAGTTGGCGAAGCCGTTTACGGCAACGACTCCATCCGCTCCGCGAATTACA
>Ga0123352_10004584_pt1 | contig 20374 bp, 17 predicted proteins | sample TergutLab28metaG_FD_89700 | JGI IMG/M metagenome (GOLD analysis project Ga0123352, IMG submission 89700) | Labiotermes labralis P1 segment gut microbial communities from Petit-Saut dam, French Guiana - Lab288 P1 | ecosystem: Host-associated > Arthropoda: Insects > Digestive system > Gut ...
AATTTCATCTGTGCTGCTTCTAACCGTTGTTCCTCTCTTTTCTTCAGTACCCAAGCTTCACTTCCAAATTTCAATGCTGCTTTAGCTGTAATGTTGTGAATTCTTAACTTTGTTTCTTTGTTCGTTTGTTTTCCAAAATGTCTCTGTATAGCTCTGTTTATTTTGTTGTATGTTTGCAATTTATCTTCTAAATCACTTCCGTATTCTGATATGTGATATCCCAAGTATTTAAAATCTGTTACTTGTTCAATAATATTGTTGTAATACATGTAGAACTGAAAGTGTAAGGAGGATGGTCAAGCTTAGCATTCAGTATCTTTCTCACTTATAACAGTCATATGTTTTACAGTTTCCAACATATTATCTTCCTATGTATTACGTGCAAAGCCCATCACAACTTTTAAATATTTTTTATTAAAGTTAACTATGCTTGCAAAGTTCACCAGACTGCTAAAAAGAATGTCCTTCATTCTGATGTGGAAGCATAAACTAAGTGTGTTGGAATACTCTTGGGGTCCAGAGGTACAGTTCTCATGAGCAGCATGCAGCATGCTGTAATCACATCACTATATATCACAGTCCAATGGATATCACTCATACTTTATGTTCAGGATGCACAGAATGCAAAACTGCAAATCAGAGACAGATGCTTCCTTCATGACTGCTCTTTGTGTTTCATTATTACAGTGTTGAAGATGGAACCATATTTTGTAATCTGTGTGTTGTCCTTGAAAATATTAACAGGTTTGAGAACGGTCTCATCTGGTGATAACTCACCATGTTTTCTCAACACCACACTTAACACTTCCCTTCATTGTATTCAATCCCCATTTTTTGTAATTCTCCTGAGATAACAGCAATTACAGTCCCAAGTGTTTATCTCTACAGTGCAATAGCCCTAACAAAAACAGAACTGTAGCATGCTTTTGAGTATTCAACAGTATGTCAGCTATAATGGATTTTTCTTTAACTCATTTTTCCAGCCACATTCAGTGCTGATAAAATGCACACACCAGTGTACCTTGTTCTGGGATTAGTTGGCAATTTGGGGATGCAACATGTGAGAAAAGTCAGTATAATAGTACCTTGCCTGAGTGACTATGGCAAGTGTTATTATCCCACCTAGTTTCTGAAATGTGAGCTGCTACTAGGGAGATTGGACTGGAAGTAAGTGCTGATAAAACTAAGCATATGGTCATGTCTCGAGAGCAGAATGCAGGACGAATTCACAGTGTGAGGACTGATAATAGTACTTTCGAGAGGGTGGAAGATTTTAAATATTTGGGAACAACTTTAACAAATCAAAATTCTATTCTGGAAGAAATTAAGAGCAGATTGAGGTCAGGAAATGCTTGCTATCATTCAGTGCAGAATCTTTTGTCTTCCAAGTTTCTATCCAAAAATTTAAAGATCAAGATATATAGAAGCATAATTTATGCTTGTTGTTTTGTATGGGTGTGAAACTTGGTCGTTGACATTGGGGGAGGAAAGGAAGCTGAGGGTGTTTGAGAACATGGTGTTGAGGAGAATATTTGGACCTAGGAGGGATGAGGTAACAGGGGAATGGAGGAGATTGTATAAAGAGGAGCTAAATGATTTGTACTCCTCACCCAATATTATGCAGGTGATAAAATCGAGATGAGATGGGCTGGACATGTGGCATGTATGGGTGAGGAGAGGGGGTGTATAGGGTCTTGCTGGGGAAATTGGAGGGAAGGAGACTGGGGAGACCTAGGCGTAGATGGGTGGATAATATTAGGATGGATCTCCAGGAGGTGGGATGTGGGTACATGGACTGGATTGGGTTGGCCCAGGATAGAGACAGGTGGTGGACGCTTGTGAGTGTGGTAATGAACCTTCGGGTTCCGTGAAATGCGGGGAATTTCTTAACTAGCTGCAAACCACTTAGCTTCTCAAAGGACTCTGCACCATGAAGTAAGTAAGTTTCCGAAATGTTAGTGATATTCAGCTCACCATTTGTTCTGCACTGATGTGAACCACTCTCTTAGTAAAGAATGTAAGACAAGTATATAAAAACTAAGTTCTGATGAAAACATCTGTACACAAAAAGAAAGCTAAGGTTGGGCAGTTTGGAATATTACATGAGACAAACTTTGTGACACACCCACACTGATCTTCCAGTACAAGGCTATTGCAAACCATGCAGCTGCAGGGCTGCTGGTTGTTTCAAATTTGCATAATTTTCATATATATCTTGTGTGTTATCTGCCTTGTAAATTCGGAACTAAGTAACGATAGCGCCCCAAATTTATTTTTATATTTGTCTCAGAAGTGTCTTGAACCATCCCTATTCACTAATGGCATAGAATTTTCATGAATAAATCAAAATGTTGAACTGCCACAGCCAGGCTCCTTCTGCACATTGGGCTCAAATCAATTGACCTTAACACCACCTGAAATTTAAACGAGTTTGATACACACCAGTTTCTGGTTTATGCCGATGATGTTAATATATTGGGAGGAAGCATACTACTGTAAAGGAAAACGCAGCAGCTTTGATAGTGGCTAGTAAGGAGACTGGACTAGAGGTAAATGCGGATAAAACTATGTACATGGTCATGTCTTGCGGTCAGAATGCAGGACAAAGTCACAGTATGAAAATTTATAATAGTTCCTTTGAAAGGGTGGAAGAGTTCAAATACTTGGGAACAACTTCAACAAATCAAAATTCTATTCAGGAAGAAATTAAGAGCAGATTGAAGTCAGGGAATGCTTGCTATCATTCGGTGCAGAATCTTTTTTCTTCCAGTTTGCTATCCAAAAATTTAAAGATTAAGATATACAGAACTATAATTTTGCCACTTGTTTTATATGGGTGTGAAACTTGGTCGCTGACATTGAGGGAGGAACGTAGGCTGAGGGTGTTTGAGAATAGGGCGTTGAGGAGAATATTTGGGCCTGACAGGGATAAGGTAACGCGAGAGTGGAGGAAACTACACAAGGAACTTAATGATCTGTTCTGCTCACCCAATATTGTGCGAGTGATAAAATCAAGAAAAATAAGATAGGTGGGGCATGTGGCGTTTATGGGGGAAGGGAGAGGAATGTACAGGGTTTTGGTGGGGAAACCTAAGGGAAAGAGACCACTGGGTAGACCCAGGCACAGATGGGAAGATAATATTAAGATGGATCTTCAGAAAGTGGGGGTATGGACTGGATCGAGCTGGCTCAGGATAGGGACAGGTGGCAGGCACTTGTGAATGCAGTAATGAATCTTCAGGTTCCATAAAATGCACAGAATTCCTTGACTAGCTGCAAACCAGTTAGCTTTTCAGGAAGGACTCTGCTCCATGGAGTAAGTAAGTTGGTACCTCATATAACAGGACTTGTACACTTTTTTGATCCACCCTCATATTATTAAAGCAAGAGTCTGGACCCTGCTAAAAAGAAAGAGTTAATTGCTATAACTCTTTCTTTACAGACACTCATTCACTGCCTCTTGTTGCTAATACCATTAGTTATGGTCAATCTGGTTTCCCTCTATCAATTTCGGTATTGATGAAAGATAGCATTCAGCCAGAACCTACAGCTGAAATCATGAAATTCAATTTTGTCTTTGTCATAGCATTGGAAACTAAAAATATGCACATCACTGTACCCTAATTGATCTCAAATTATGACTGCACACATATTAACATTTTATTTCTCCAAGATTAATTTTAATACAATATGCCTAGGTTCCTCATATGGTTTCTTCCCTTCAGTTTTGCTGCTTGAAATTTTTATATATTACTTATACTTGTACATGCTTACATGACCCACCCCTTTCAGCCTTCTGATTTCATCAGCCTAATAATATTTCCTGTAGCACCCACATTATGGGACTCATGTATTGAAGTCTGTACAAGGACTTCATATTATTCTAACATTTGTTGTAGTGTACACACTATGAGACTCCTAACTATACAATACACACTAAAATAGACTGAAGCCTGTACAACAACATAGGATTCAAGCTGCAGTGGAAGCAGGGCAACGTTTGCAGGATTTATCCTGCATTTTCTACAGTAGTACATCCCTTGTTCAGATAGAAAACACGTAAGTAATCATTAAAACAATCCTACAAGAATTAAAAATTACCTGAAATGAAATAAGAATGTAGGGTGAAAAATTATCAAATACGAGCAGTTAAATTCAAAATAGGTGGGAAGAAAATAACAGGGAGGTCAAGAGGCAGACAAAAGACTGAAATGAAATGAAGAGATGAATGCAGTGAAGCAAGTGATAAAAGTGAGACAATATATTTGTATGTAATCATTTATTCAATACATTTATGTCACATTCTTTCTGTATGGCACTTTCTCACTGTATATAGACTAAGAGATGCACCTAAAAATGCATCAGAATGTATAAACGAACAATAGTTCATCAGCTGCAAGTTAGACAACATCATGCTAAATCTAAGAGTTAACACTTTTCTCAGGAAGGATAACTGAAGCAATTATGTTATATTTGTTGGGCAAACTGTTAACTGATCACAATTTTTTTTTAACATTCTTGACACAATCTCAATATATACAGCAAAATTCTGCCCACACCACATTAGTTCATAGTCATCTTGATTCCAAAGTAAGAACTTGCCAATAGATCTCACAGCTAAACACAGAAATAATGGTAACTTGTTTAAGTTGTAACTGGAATAAAATGCCAGTTTACAAACTCACATTACTTTCAACATGCAACAAGAAGCAGAAGCATATGACATGTCTCAAAACCAAGTAAAAGCATCTCAGAAATGGGTGTGCATATTAAGTGCACACATTTATTTAGATGCAAGTTAATGAGCTGACTCAGGAAAGCACAAATTCTTCAAGACACTTCAGGAAATTATTCTACCCTGCCATTTTGTTTTGATGAACATCAAGTCTGGTATTTTAAAAGGAATACACAACCTGAGAAACTCTTGCCACTCTTATCCTGTTTGAAATTATCAATGGGGCCCACAGTTTTCTGAGTAGAAACAGTGCTGGCAGTTCATGTTTTGGAGAAATAAGCAACCATAAAACAAACAAGTATTTCATCATAACTGACTCACTATTTTCTGGGTAAGTATCACTACACCACTTGTTCCAAAACTTATCATTCTACAGAACCACGCCCTTTAAAAATAAAGATATGTGAATTCATATCTAAAAATATATATACACATTTCTAACATTTACTGTCCTGTGTGTCAACTTCTTTCCAGCCCATCCCCACACAGAAAAACTTCTCTTTGTGAGCAAGACAAGCTACACAAAAATCAACTGTGCAATGGGAACAAACTATAGATACAGCAGCAATTAAAAAATCGTGGATCTGCAACAAAATCATACCAAGAGATCAAAATCGGCCTGTGTGTATGCTTTCTTACAGTAGACTCCATCCAACAGAACACCACATCATGCATTACAGGTTGTTGTATGGGATTTGAGGCTCACATGGCAGTGAATATTAAGATTCCCATCTCTTCAAACAGATGATGATGCAGGCAGCAGGGTGCTCAAAAACACTGCTACATATTCTATGTCACATCCCAGAATCATAGGTTTTCGTTGAAAATCAAATGAGTATGAAAGCAGAATTAAAAATTAAGCTTTACCAGCAATAATTACTTTCAAACCAAGAGCTGAAAATTGTGGACAACATCCACATTATATGAGTGGTGCAGCCTTGATAAATATCTATATGCGTGTTCCTCATTCAACATGTGGGCATCTTGACATATGTCTAGCTACACAATAATATTTGCTTAACTTATATAAACAACACTAGTCAAAACAAATCACAAATATTAACATACAGTTCTTCATAACTTATGGTTAAAGCAATGCATTGCTTCCAACTGCCAGTATAAATCATACTACAAGAGCTGCCAAATTGAGTTTTCACACTGCCACTGAAATTTGTTTAAATCAATAACAGTAGCTAAACCAGATAATTAAAACTAACAAGAGTTCTTTAAAATCTACAGTTAAAGCAATGTAGTGCTTCAAACTGCCAATATGAGTATATAAAATTAGCTGTTAAAGGACTTTTCACTCTGCCACTTTGAAATTTGTTTAAATAAATAATATCACAAAAATAACGATACAGTTCTTGATAATCTACAGTCCAGCAATACACTGATCCAACTGTCAATATGAAAAGTATAGAAGCCAGCTGCCGATGAAGCAGTTTTCACAGTGCCACTTTGAATATAGCCTCATTTCAGCATACTAGTGGTTTGTACGAAATTAAAGCTCTACTTCAATGAGACAGATATTAAAATCTTTTGTACCAGTGTCTGCTAACTTCTGCATTGTTCTGGCATGCCACTGTGTGGTTCATTTAATAGCACATATCATGTAACACTGCGTATATGCATGCACAGATGCACATGCCTGCCTGCCTGCCTAAAAATAAAATTTCAATTACAGCATTCACTGTAATATGCATTACTATCTGCATAAAAACTTAAGACTAATAACATTTTACATACAAAGCAATATATTGCTTTCAACTGTGAATATGAAGTCATTCGCAAAATAAGCTGCCAATGAATAGTTTTGATACTACCTTTCTTAAAACAACTTCATTTCAGCCAAATGCCACTTTGTACAAAATTAAAATTTTACTTAAATAAGGTAAACAAGCAGTCCCATTACAGGCCTGGAGTGGCCCAGAGGGTTCCAGGAAGTTATGGTTCCCAGATTTCATGACAATGGCACAGGATGGTGGTAAGGTTGTCAGCCTTACACACCGGCCACCTTTACCCCCAGGAAATGCTCCTGGTACTCATTGCAGTTAGAGGATGAGTCGACCCTAGGGCCATAGTGCGATCTGAAGGATTTTATGTTAATGAAAAATTCCAATGACACCAGCTGGGATCAAACCAGGGACCTTCCGATTTGTAGCACAGAACCTTAACCACTGTGCCACCACAGACCCCTTACTTAACTGAGACAAATTTTAAAATCTATCACACTAGTGTTTCTCAATCTCTGCTATGTGGTGGCATGCTGAACTGACAGTTCATTTCACTGAACATCAAATCATGTGCCTTCCAGTGTGCATGTAGTAATCACACTTCATTTCTATCACTAACTGCAATATGCATTACAGTCTTCCCCCACCAGTCAATCATACTCATTTATCACCACCTTATTGTGTTTCAGCAAGCAAGCTAACACCACCTCGGTCTTCAGTTGCAAAAGTGACACTCTGACCCATTATTTCAGACGGGACTTTTGAGAGCAAACAATAAATGTGGGAGAAAGACAGTTGTGGGAATAGCATCAAATATGTATGAAACAAGAGAAAACAAAACCCCCAAAAATGCAATTTGGCCTACAAATAACTGCAATTTTTTTTTTTTTAAAGAAATCTGCAACTGACAACACTCTAGTTTGGAACCTTCCATTTCAGACAAAACCACCAATCGGAAGTTCAAAATGTCCTGTTCATTACACCAGCCAATGCTGTGTGTATAAACAAATGACTTGACAGTATCATAAACAGCAAGGGATTTCACAAAACTCATCACTGGTTCAATGTCACCTATGCTGGAAATACCATGGATGGCAAGCTCATTTTCTACAGTGGAGTATTAACTAAAGTTGACATCTTTCTGAGCATCCAGCCATAATCAGTCTTTGTGGATGCCATCATGCTTTTTAAGTTTTGGTGGATGATACACAAGTTTTGGGTTTCACAGAAATGACATAAATTGCATGAGCAGCACAGTTGTATGGAAACTCAATGTTTCCACCTTGGACATCAATTTGGGCATCCATTACACTTAAAAACTCTGTGAAAATGGTTGTGGTCATCAAAGCTCCTTTATTTGTTTAATATTTGTTTTTTAAAAAAAATGTGATTTCAGTCATTTTCAAACCATGATTGGTAAATATAACACATGACAAGAATAACAAACACTCAATCACACATCCTTTACTTGTCAAACTTACATGGAAGCAAACAGAATGATGCAAAACACTATTATACTACCTACAGAACATACTTTACATGTTCGGTGACCTGAGACTAAGTCTCCCCATCTCCTCCACCACTCAGGTACAGGCAAGTTACTGCTACTGTATGTTCCAAAAACACTGCATAACTCTGGACAAGAAAATACGAATGTTACTTGTGGAAAAATGATGCATAAGGGATTTATGGATAGAGGTTTCAGTGTACATCTAAACACAGCAGTGTCCTGAAGACTCATCCCTCTTAATTATGTTTCTGTCTACAGAAGATAATTTGATCTACTCTTCAACAACTGCTCAAGAATAACTGCCCTGAACTGATGGACCACACCCTATTAAAATTACTTTAAATAAAAAAGGGGAATATAAAAGGCAGACAGCTTCAAGACGTCTGCTAGGGACCAGAAAACTGTAATAATATAAATATCTAGCAGGCCGTTCGACAAAGTATAAGATGATGGTACAACTTCGGCATAAACTATCTTTTGGTGCAACAGTGAAAACAGTTATACAACATATACCAACAAAAGGGTTCATCTTCAGGAAGACGGTTGTATATACAGGTATGGTATAGTGTGTTTTACATGCATGAGTATAAGCAGTCTTCCCTTGGATTCAAAACATGTAGAAGACATCAAAAATTAAAAATTAAAACATTAATTTAGAAAAGGTGCATTTCATTGGTTTGTAATATATAATTATATTACAATGCATGGTGCAAATAACACAAAAATAAAGTGAAAACATTCTAATATGAACGTGAAGTTCAATGTGTTGAGATTCTTCATGGTTTTATGTTCTTTACATTCTTCAAACATGGTTAAGTGTGCTGAAATAATCTGCTGTTTATGTAACATTATTCTGAAAATATAAATGTGCAAAAGACATGATGACTACAGTGGAGCTAAAATGTGACAAATACATCTTATCACCACATCCCATGTCTCTGTAACAGCTGTTACCTCCGACATGCGAACTATGCTGCACATTTAAAAAGCCTCACACAACAGCTCATTTCATTCCTTCTTTGCTTTCAACAGAATTAATGAATGATGTTTCACTCAAACTACTTTTTATAAGCATCAAACATTTCAACAAAGATCACAAACAGGACCATCTTAGGCACTTCCCAATACACAAGAGTACAAAGGGCAACACTGTTCCACATTATACCACATCAGCCATACTTCTTCACTGGTAAGAAATTTGTCGGAACATGGAGCTAATTTCCTCTATAGTCTTGTTCTTCGTCTCAGGTACCTTCTTGTACACAAACAGGACAAACAGGGCCAGCAGAATGGTGAAGATGATGAACACATATCCACCCAAAGCTTCCTGCAATTGCACAGAAACAGGAGAAATAAGTATTCCTGCCTGAGTAAATTAATTTTGTGGCTGGCATCCCTTAACCACCCCAAGTTTGTCTGATATACTGGGTGGAATAAGAATATCACAATTTCCAAACTGCTGTTTTCACGATCAGGTGGAATGTAAGAAAAACAGAAATTATTGAGAACTGGTAGTAGAATGTCATTTAATATTTGCTCTTTTTATTAAATTACACCTCACAAATGGTCCACCTAGTGTGCAATACTTTCCATTAATTGTGATCAGAAATTAACCACAACTGTACACAACAGAAGTCCATCAATGCCTCTAATTTTATGACCTTCCTATGCTCTGTGAACTCCCTGGGCATACAAGGTTTGTTTGTTTGTTTACACTTCAGTTGTCAGGTGTCCCCAATACAGAGAAGTCAGGAGACCTGATTGGCCAGGTATTGCCACTTTGGCAATCTTTGTTGTGTGAATGAAAACTAAGTCATCATGCACAATACAGTGCAAACATGTGCCCAAAATTTTCCATGCAACAGACTGACATCTGGCAGAGTCAAAAGGCATTGGATCACAACTTCTCTAACTCCATCAATAGCCTCTGGTGTGTGGACTGATCATATCCTCCTGCTTTCACAGTGATCACAAACACTGCCAGTATTTTGGAAATTCTGTGTCCAGTTCATAACAGTGTACATTATGTTATTCTTCCATGCCTTCCAACGGCCACACTCATGCCTGAACCTCCAAGGAACTTGCACTTCCATTACAGAGTTCTGTTCAGTAGTAGCCATAACAGCATGAAAGCTTTGCCCTTGCAGTCAATCCTCCATCCTAACCCTACTGATAAGAGGCATATACTAAACAGGGCATAGCAAAATCACGGCAAGTTTCTTCTGCTTTGTACACTGAGCATATGTGCTATTGTATGCAATCACAAGAGTTGCAGTTCACAAAAGCACACAGTACTTTCCGCTGCCACTGAAGTATGTTATTTAATTCTGACTTCTGACAACTGTCATATTTTACTTATTGGCATTACCCTGTATACAAGTTTAGATGTTACCTTGCAGATGAAAGGTCACCATTATAAAGATCAATCAGTTAATGCTGTTCACAGAAATAATTACTGTGCAGTGCGAGAACTGTGCAAAAAGCAAATGCACAGTACGGGAAAAATGCTGAGTTTCTGAAATGATGAAGGTGATGGAACACAGTAATCACTGTGCTTTATGGGTTTAGTCTTGGTGTTTACTTACTGAGTTACAAACCTCTGCTTACAGATGTAATCAATAATTCATACATTTGTGGTTACAGCTTTTAGTTGTAACAACCTGTTAAATTAAAAATTCTGTTTGAAAATTAACATGGATACAATGTGGGAGGAACAGTCACAGTTGGAGACATATAAAATGTATTTTTGAGAAATGAGAGTTAAGATATCAACTGGCTGAGGTTACAGTACCCATGAACCTCTGGATATATATAAACAAGCAATATTATGATCAGATGAGTAACTATCCACTGACCTGTAGTGGCAAGAAGCCAATTCCAACAATAAAGTTAGCAGCCCAGTTGACCCAAACTGCCAAACTTGTTGCTGCCCCTCGCGCTGACTGGTTGAACAACTCTGACACCAGAAACCAGGGGATGGAGCCAGGTCCAATTGCAAACATCACAACAAACAGGATAACCAACAGAATGCTAACATAGGACACCCAGAGAGCAGCATTCTGGAACATGAAGTGTGCAGCATATAGAACAGTCTGCAAATTTGTGATTTAGTTTTTAGGTCCACTTATCATGATAGAAATGTATGGTGAATATATCTGTATACATTTCATATTCAATGGCAATGCAGTGATTTAGTACCTGTACATAGGCAAGACAGATGGTGAGCAATATAGTGGTGCAGCACATGCCAGCAAAGCCAATGAGCAGCAGGGTCTTGCGGCCGGCCCTCTCAACAATGAACATTGAGACAACTGTCATCAACACATTCACTGCACCCATTCCTAATGTAGCATACTGTGCATTCTTGTCATCCAGCTGTGCCATCCTAAAGATCTTGGTTGAGAAGAACATAACCTGTAGAAAAAGACCATCATCACAACTGGGCATTAGATGGCTCTCAGCTGGTTGACTCTGACACAACTCTTGGCCAGACACTGTTGCACGTTTAAAGAATGCAATTTGACAATAGGAGCAAATATATATAATACAGCCTATGTACTGTGTGATTTATTGTTAACTATGTATGATTTACTGAAGAACCAAGAATATAGAAAGTCTCCAACAATTGTAACTTGTTTACAAGAAGAAAATTCACAATTTCCATAAGCCAATCTGGAATCAATAAATTACACAGTATTTCTAAGAATTTTCTATCATTTATTATTGAACTACTTTCAATAATTTCAGTATTCATTTAGCAATGGGCACATAATTAGTCATTAACTGAGAGACACATTCTTTTTCAAGAAATGCATTGAGGAATCAAGTTACCAACCAAGTTTGTTACACACTTACAGCATTGATTCCAGACAGCTGCTGGGCCACCATGACCATCATGGCAATCATCAATGGTATGCGGAGAGTGGCATTGACAAACATCTCCTTGAGAGTCACCTTGGGGACAAGCTTCATTGCCTCATATTCATTGCGCATGTCATCCATTTCATCATGCACCTCAATAGTTCCTCGCAACCATGTCAGTGCTGAAACATCACATCAAGCAGTTGGTGCTTAATGATCTTACAGCAACATATTCTTACTGAGCAAGTTCAACCCATATTAATACTGAACATGCAAATGATTTCAAAGCACACAAAATGGCCTAATGGGAAGCTGTGCCTAATACACCATAATTTAAAACTGACAATTATCAAATGGACTGCCATACCCCATACTGCAATAACAGTCCCCTAGAATGTAACTAGGTAGTCTGATAGTGAGCAATCTTTTGAGAGAACTTGCTGCCTTCATAATAATAGTGAAACACCTCAAGATGGAAAGAGATACTCCTCTAAAAAGCTGGTAACTATCTACCAAAATGTCAGTCCTCTGGCATCACATGCCAGGATGCCACAGGACTGAAGTCTCCATATACCCCACCCAGATAACTCAAATCTCACACTCTGGCAGGCAGTCATTTCCACACATGGCAGTCAATTATAGGTTACCTTTATGTATCACAATGTTCTGTTTCAGAACACTGGGTTCTTTAGCACATCCAACAAACCTTCCCAGTGACTGTCTACAGTGGACAGTATGCCACATTGTAAGTCTAGTGGTGCTGTATCATACTTGACTACAATTCAATTCTGCACAAAGTGTCATATCAGCAGTGACATTTTGTCATGTCATCTTCTCATGCTGCTTAATCTTGTAAAGGTGTTACTTACTCAACACTGATCCTACTTCTTTACAGTATTTTTTAATTACCTACCACGGATCGTCAAGGCAGCCAGTTTAATCCCTATATCAACTTTGCCAACTTTCCATTGATTACTGGAGAAAGGCAGGTAGATAGAAAAACAGATACAGTTATTACAGTCTGCACTCAGCACACCTAATAATCATCCTGTCTTGTACTAAGTGCCTGGTTCATAAACTGACCAGATCATTTACTATCCTGACCATGATTCTTCACAGTTTCTTCAGTCCCTCCAGGCAAATTCTTTGAGAATACCCCACTTAGGTAATGATCATGTCCTGGTACCACCTTTTCAATGCATTACTATTTATCCTACTGCCGATCCTAATGGCCATTTGGTATAAGGTGTACATCTAAAGCTGCATGATTGCTGGGATGCTGAGTTTGAATCCTGCTGAGGGTATGACACCTGTCTCTTTGTGTTTGTTGCATGTTGTGTTGGCAGTGGTGTCTGCAATGAGCTGATCACTCATTCAGAGGAGTCCTAATGTGTGTGTTTGTGTCTACTTGTGCATGATCTAGAAGTCTCAACATGTAGGGAGGCACAGGCACAAGCTGAGCTGTTGTGCCAAAAAAATCCTGAGAGACTGAAAGCTATGTTAAATGAACAATAAATAAATACATAAACAGATGAACAAATTACAGTTTGGGAATGGCCTCTGAAACTCTATACAAGAACAAAGGAAACAATAAAATGACATTTGTCAGTGGATGTTAGTTAACAGTGCTAATCACAGTGTTCCACACTACAGACTTACAGCTGTCAGCCCAACCATACCTCTCTCAGCCTCCATTTCTTGTCCCTTGCTAAGCAACAAGTACTTGGGTGATTCAGGGCAGACAGGGAGGGTGGCCAGCTGAAAGACTGCAGGGACTGCTGTCACTGCCAGCAGAATGGGCCACAAGGTTTCAGTGCCTAGCATTGATTCCAACCCCAGAATCTGTGACACCAGAATGGAAATGGTGATGACCAGCTGGTAGACTGTACCAACCTGTAACATGTGACACCACTGCTCATAGTTTCAATTTTAAACCATGCACATATATAAATAAAATACCTTCTAACATCCCACAAACACAAATCTGATTTCAGGGCAATATTTAACTGCAGAACATGTCTTTATACTGGTAGCTAACATTCAAAGCAGCAGAATCAGCTGCATGAGCATGTGGCTTTTTAAACTGGATGTTACCAGTAACTCTCTCATAATGTCCTGGTTTTTTTCACAAGCAAACACCTGCAAAGATATAAGTCATTGGAACATAATACCTTGTGGTTTGTTACAAGGAATTATTGTATTTCTTAGAGGACCCATCTATCACACCACATGGGGTCATGTCAGAAGATTTAATATTCACCACACTAGTAATCTGTAGCCATTGGAAAGTATTTCCAAGAAGTAAATATTTGTGACAATTAAACACCCATCATCAGTACTGACCTAGATATGTGAGATGATTTACATTATTTATCATCCTAAATTGAGACTCCAGAATTAGAATTTAGATAAGTTTTGGCAATAAGCAAACCAACGAAATTTATTTTTACAAAATATTCCACTTTATTATAAAGTGATGCAATCAAAGAGTGTTCTACAACATATTACACACTACATATCCCTGCATAATTGTGACCACCCAGATTTCCAGAATGAACATCCTTTGACTTTCTTGAATGCTTTCCTACAGGCTGCAATGCAAGACAAACAAAATCAAAAGGGAATACTGAAAATGCTACGCACAGAGTCATAACAGAAAACCTTACATATTCTCTCAAAACAACATCAGGGGAATTTAATAATTTTCCAACAAGATGCAACTTATTCAGTTTGTTACATTTCTGTAGGCAGCTCTACATGTTTCGAGTGTTGACATCCATCATCAGGAGCTGAGTTGGAACTCAACAACTAGAGCGGATGGTAGTAGATCCGTTTAATCAATACCAGAAGCTGTATTTACAGTTTATGAGCTCCTGATGATGGGTGTCAACACTCGAAACATGCAGAGCTGCCTACAGAAACGTAATAAACTAAATAAGATGCATCTTGTTGTAAAATTATTAAATTTGATTCATGATGCATGGACCCATGTACATAAAACGTCAGGGGAATATATGTGTATTCAGAAAATGTAACACTGTTAACATATTCTTTGTTCAGTGACATAAAATTCATGTTTTCTGTCTGATTATGGTTTTAAATGGACAACTATGTACAATGCAATGTTCTGTCACTTAAAAATATTAAGACAACAGACAATGTTAAGTAATTAAACTAGAACTGAAATGTATAGTATAACTGCCATACCGCTCCTCTCAAATGCAGAGGTGAGATCTCATTAAGATACATGGGTGCCAAGCCAGCATTCAACCCAGAATTGATACCAATAAAAAATCGGCCAATGATGATCATCTCATAAGAACCTGCTGCTTTTGAGGCACCTGTGGAAAAAAGGCACAGTCTTAACTGATCTCTTCATGAGAACACAATAGACACACTACAGGGAAGACTACGTTTTGTCTGGGTCTGTACCTTGAAAGATGACAGCGACTGCAACTAGTACATTGTTCAGCAATAGGCCACCTTTCCGTCCAAAACGCTCTGCCATGATGCCTGTGATGGCACCTCCTATCATACCTCCCACACAAAAAATAGCCACAGCAACGGACCAGATCATTATCACTTTGGGTTGATCCACCACTTCGCCTGTCCTGTTGTGTTCTGTCACTGTAATCCATTCCTCTATAAGCTGAAACAGATGTGAGGCACATTTTACAGCTCCAAGAATTCCAGAAGTCTATGGAATATACAACCAGAGCACTGCACTACATAATTTTAAAAAGTTATGATTGGTTGAGTTGGGAGGCCATAAATACTTACTGGAGTCTGGTAGAGGAAAACCTATACAAATTGAACACTTGGAAGTTTATGAAGGAGATGGAAGGAAATATTAAAATGAGGATGTGAACTCTCTCAGGATCACTCCCAGTTATATCCAACTGGAAGCATCAGCCAGACTGTGAAGCTAACTGCTCAGTGCCATCTAGTGGAGATTTACCTCCATTTCCAAAATGTCTTCATATGATCACAAGTGTGTATATGCACAGGGTGACTCATGTACAGTGACTGCATAAACATACTCCATGCCAGATTCTGTGTGCGTAAAATTCTACAGAAGTGTAATTTAATGACTGCATACAGCAGTGGTGGGCAACATTTTTGGGCACAAGGCCAAATCATGCAAAATCAATGTTTGTGGATCACATTATAAATACTAAAATTTTCTACTTTAAAAATGGAATGAATCATACATAACTGGAAAATAATCTTACCTAAAATGCCCTTACTTGTGTCTCTCTTATAAAAAAAGCCCAAGTAAACTGAACTGCGCACATGTAAATAATTTTATTTGAAGTCCATTTGCCAAGTGGCAAAATAGTTATTTTTATATGAGATGGAATTTATATTTATATTGATATGAAAAGTATGTGGTACCATCGGTAAGGCAACAAATTTCTGAATATTTTGTGCAAATGTGGATAAAATAGTTAGTTTACAAATTTCATATCCTCTTATCTAGTGCTTTTGAAATTACATTGCGTGCCACATTCTAAAGCCGAAGGTCACATTTTGCACAATACTGACATACAGGATCTGGGAAAACATCACGGAATGCCACTGCACACTTGAATTTGTCTGTTTATTTATGAGTAAATAAAATCTAGCAAACTTTTACAGCATGAGACCACAAATTTTCCATACATCTAGGAACCATCTTCCAATTCTACAAGCCACAAGAAACACATGAAGAAAGTTGCAGGAAAACCCACAATTCTGGAGTGATATATGAACCTCACTATTATCTAGTGCTCTCTGACTGGTGAAAGTGAAGTGATACTCAGTTTAATATGTATGGAAAGACCTGCAATGATTATGCCGAAAATATTAAGTGCCACCATACAAAATTTAGTCACTCATGCAACAAGGTGCCTAAAATTGGTACACCCCTGCTTTACACAGTTATGCATCCTATGTTAGGATTAGTGAATAATGAATTAACAAAGCAGTGGAGGGAGTTTACCTGCTGTAATTTGCTGTAGTGTCCCTTCATATCTGGAGGGTCTGACAAAACCAAGACCTACTGTTATCAGGCCATGCCTTGGACTCAGGACCTGCTGAATATGGAATGCCATAGTAGTCAGCCTCGACTTTAAGTGACTGTTTGTAAATATAGCAGTATGGTTTCTTGACTGTTTGTAAATACAGTATTATGGTGCACAGGCAGTGCAGTGTTCATCAGACTGAACCACTGACTTGTTACATAACCACTACCCACGGCATGAAAGTTGATGACACGCCAGGAAACTCACTTTTTGCAACTAAGACTTGCAAGCGCAAAAATAAGGTTGGTAGCTTGGTCCGAGAATAATAACAAGGTGTATTCAACAGGATATTTGCGGGCAGCCTCATTGACTGTTTTGCAATAAGCACTATTTGCATATAAATGGTGCCTATTTGGCTCGCGATGTCCCTGTATATCACCGCATTCATATTCTGCACAGACCTCTGCACAGAACACATCGCTGGTGAGGCTCCAGTGACTAGGAAGGCGGGGGTTGCGGGCCTTGCATGTGTTTGAATTATGCCCTGGCATTCGCCTAACAACCGAGGAAAATCAAGGAAAACCCATCCAGAGTAGCCAAGAAGTGCTGGGCACAATTCGCTGAGAGGACATGGCCGCCTTTTCCAGGCAGCCTCGATTGACCTGCTGACTTCCAGTCGGCAGCAGCTAAACCCTCAAAGGACGGATGGTCACAGAAACTGCCTTCTGTGGAGACCCCTTACCGGGTTAGAGGCGGGTTTTTGGTTACTGGGGTAGAAGCCCTGCCGACACCACCCCACCGGACTTGGTTCCAACAAAATCTATCTTCTGTTCACTGGCCGCGATACCGGAGTTGTTACGCCACCCTTCTCGATGAATTTTTCTGCCGCTCGCTTTGCAACCGCAGCATCTAAGCAGCCACCTTGGGGCGGTACAATCACCCCAAAGATGTCTCGCCAAAAGCAACACACCGAGGTTCGTAGCAGCAGTTTCGGCGCGTGTGTGTGGCCGAACCGCTGGCACGGTTGGCACTGCACCATGCCTTTCGAGGCGGTGTACTAACCCACCTTTAGTCGCGGACCGGAGAGCTCGGTGAAAGCACGCGCCATGGAACCTCGGAGCCCCGCGCTACGGACACTACGAAGTTGGCTGTCAGGGGATGGTTCTTCTTGACGCTCCGGTCGCATCGCCTCGAAAAGAGATCCATGGCTTCCTGGACATGAATACCCGGGGCTTTCAGCTCCTCTCAAACGTCGGATGCCTGTGTGCACAATCCCAAGTTCTTCACCGATATGCGAATGCATCGATTCTCAGGTAGTGAGGTGTGTAAACTCACAACCTTACTACCGTCCATGGACCAGACGGCGTCAGTACTGGATCAATAAATATTCCTTCACTTGGTCCGCGAAACGGCCACTGGAATGTGCCCGCATCCACTCACAGATTAGTCCGGGCGTGGCGTCTGAAACGTAGACGTGGTATCGTTTCGTCGCACCCCACTGGAAACGACTGCGTGCTCTGGGAAATGGTTGCAGCTGGCGTTTTCGACAGCCGGGCACGTCATCGGGAGTCCTGGAAAAGGCACGCGAAGCGTGATTACTTGGCTGCGGGCTCGAGCGGCCGACTAGGCTGGTTTGGGGGCAGCTCGCCTGGCGACGATCGTGACATTTGCCGCCCCAGCCTCGGGAAGGCCGTGAAGCCGAACATAACATCGCGACTCGTTTGCCCGTGGAGCAGGCGAGAGAGACCGCCTGGTTTAGGCTGGGGTTTATCCCCATAGCCGCGGCAGGCAGGAGTGGTGATTCAGCTTCAGACAGTTGCCCCGGCGCTTTGCTCCGTGCTTTACCGCAGGCATCTGGAGTGCTCGGCGGGATGCTGTGGACTCCCTTTTCTCCCTGACTAACTGGAATGGCGCCCGCTGGGTGAGCCAGCGGGTTGATTCACCAAACTCAGATGCCTTGGCGTGGGAGTCGGACCTTCGTCTCTCCCGCGTAGATCCTCACGAGCTCCTTCCGGAAGAACGAGGACAGCTGCTTCCGTTGGGCTTACATCGAGGCCAGAACCCTCAGAAAGGCAATCTCCTCACGCTTCGACATGTGCTTATTAAAAGTGGTAAAGTGGTACTCCCATAAGAAGTCCAAAGTGGTGAGACAGCTCTAATCAGTAGATCGATTAGCAATCTTCGAATCCGCTTTGAGGCCAGACCAGTGAGGAAAACGGACCCGAATACGCAACTGCAGCAAACTCGTCGCTGCATTTCATAATTATGCTCGCACAACGCCTGCCTATTCTGCAATTCAAATGACTGCTCTGTTCTGCGAGTCTGCATTTATCGGCCTTACACTAAATGCCACGTTGCCACGTCTGGTAAGATTATTATGCACTGTTTTGTTTAAATATCAATTAATCGAACTACAGAAACACTATACTTCAAGCGGTCTTGATGTGTTGGTCGCACAGGCGCACGGTCGGATGTCTGTAGTGTCTTGACGTGTAGCATCATGAAGCGTTTTAAAGTAATTTATGTTAATCTACATGTTCTGAAGCCTAATGCGACATGCAGAACTACAGTACTGCGATCAGATCGTCCGTCTACTTTTCCTCGTCCTCTTTCATTGTGTTTCACGAACTTCAAATTCGTGCAACTTCGAATGACGAGCCAAAAAAAATTCAAAATTGGGTTCAAGGAGCGTCATCCCCGTTGTGTTTGTTAGAACCTAAGATAATAATTCTATAAGGATTTAGCAGTCATAACACAACTATATTATCAGGTGCAGATAACTTATCAACATACATATACAAACCTGATAATATAGTTTATAGAATTATTACCTTCGGTTCAAAATTGGGTGGCTGTGACCATCTGCAACGTGCCGGTATACATTTTGGGACTCAGCGTTGCGATTCTTTAAGGAATGCGAGCCAGACTTAAAGAACTCAAAAAGTTCCCCAAATTTCCCCAACTTCTTCGGTCGCAGAGCTAAATCCCAGAGTACAGTCGCTGACACTCCTCCGTCCTGACATCCATAACCAAGGTTACACCCCAGTGCACGCACACCCCATTCAAACATTGGCAGCTGTGCAGAACTAATATTTGCTGTAGTTTCACCTGTCCCACGTAAACGAACGTGTCAATAGCGACCCACTTCAGAATTTAATTATCATATTTTCACCATGAGCCTTCACTAGGTGTAAACTTGCGACTCATGATCAATATGTAAGGGCTGTAGAAACATTATAAACATCAACCTGTCAATGCTGTTCAGGGAAATAATCGCCATGTACTATGAAAAGTAATAAGGAACATATAAACACAGTCTGTGGAACAAAGGACAAAGTTTCTATATTAACCGCAGGTGGTTAACGAAAGCCACCGTGCTTGATCGGACATATGATGTACATAAAATCCATCCATCTTATGCGTATTGGACCGTGCATCATCTTGATATTTGAATAAAGGTTGACCAACTAGATGACACTTGCTTTATTATATATTGCTCAACATGTTTCAGACGTTAATACGTCCATCTTCA
>Ga0123352_10004585_pt1 | contig 20373 bp, 17 predicted proteins | sample TergutLab28metaG_FD_89700 | JGI IMG/M metagenome (GOLD analysis project Ga0123352, IMG submission 89700) | Labiotermes labralis P1 segment gut microbial communities from Petit-Saut dam, French Guiana - Lab288 P1 | ecosystem: Host-associated > Arthropoda: Insects > Digestive system > Gut ...
GCACAGGTTGAGAGTCTTCTCTCAAAAATTATACAGCGTCTGGTATCATCACACCTGTAGGTAGCCGTCCGGTGCACAGGTTGAGAGTCTTCTCTCAAAAATTGTACAGCGTCTGGTATCATCACACCTGTAGGTGGCCGTCCGGTGCACAGGTTGAGAGTCTTCTCTCAAAAATTATACAGCATCTGGTATCATCACACCTGTAGCTGGCCGTCCGGTGCACGGGTTGAGAGAGGACTCACAGGTTGAGACAGTCCTCTATCAACCTGTGCACGGGACGGCCACCTACAGGTGTGATGATACCAGATGCTGTATAATACAATTTTGACCTCCTGATGATGAGCACATAGTGTTCGAAACATGTAAAGGCATATAATAAACTTATTATAAAACAAGATTTTGTGCATTAAGTTGGTTAATTACTAAGACTACCATGCAATATTAACACGTTATCTTTATGGAATTTACAAGAAACAAAATACTATCCTGAAGAATGATATGAAATAGATCCACAGTGGTCAAGCCGTAAATTTCTAACTGATCTCAGAGTGAAGTCATTAGAACGCAAGTTCCATTACGGAAGAAATTCGTCAATCACGAACGCCTTCTGGTGGCGAGAAATGTGTTGGCTGATAGATGGCAAATGATGAGACGTGAGAACTGAACTGACTTATATCGAATGCACGAGAAATATGGCAGCCTGCAATAACTAGTCCTAAGTCATGAACCAGCTAAAGACAGATGTGCAATCTAACCACATCTAATGTTGCGCTGCCTGCTTACAAATGAAAAGGAAAAACAAACATGCGAATGGCAATGTACTTAACGAATTCTCGCAGAATATCGGATTACAAAACGCGAGGCTGCTGAAAAGCTCCCAGCGTTCCTCGAAAATCGTGATGGAAATACAAGAGTGCTGATAAGTCCTTAGCCCGACCAGGAAGGAAACAAGCTAATGTTTCTGACAGAATGGCGTGAATTTCCTTCTGCGCCTTGCCTTGCAGGAAAAAAAAAACATTGATGATAGTTCGCGTCTCGATGTTGTTGAAATCGCGCGCGTCCCTGACATGCTTCCGAGCTTGTTTCCTTCCTGGTCGGGCTAAGGACTTTTTAGCACCCCGGTATTTGCCCTGGATACTGCAGAAAGCAGATGTCATATTTACATTTTGGATCTCACTGAATCACACCTATGCGAAAGACTGCCGTAACCTTGAAAACAATCGGTCACAGCGCCCCTTGTCGTCTCCATGTCTGTTCCTCTCCATTCTGCTTCTCCTTCCCAGGGAACTAAAAGTGTGATTGTTGCAGTAAAGTGAAGATGGGGGTTACCTTTATATCACGTCGCTTCGGGAGCTATGAGATTTTTCGACTGCACATGGCGCAAGCGTACACAAGCCGGGCGATTCTCCCTCTCCTGCTGCAGGCGAGTTTAAGGTTATGCCGTACTGCGACTGGCAGTGCTGTAATTTCGGATTTAGCTAGGTAATTGCGTTGTGAATGGTGAAATTTCTTTTGGCACACCAGGCATTTGCTCGCGACACACAGCTTGAGAAGCGTTCGTACAACTGCTTTACCTCTACAGCGGAAAGAGCTAGAAGGATACACCAACAAACCAACACTAACGGCAGGAACAGTGATAAACTATTATTATTATTATTATTATCATCATCATCATTATAGTCTTAATGCAGGGTATTTATACTTATATTCCTGAGACAAACTATGTCCCTAGGGAATACAGTGTTGCAGCTATTCTGTTGTTACTATTCATGGTGCTTATATCGTTAGTTTCAGTGTTGAATCCATTGTACTTTTACATTAGCACTTTCCGCAGTATGTGTGCAGTGCCCAATATGGCTGTTTTCTGTAGTTCCTTGATTTCACGCTTTCCCGGTATGTTGCTCAAGTATTTTCTGAATGACTTTGAAATACTCCCAGTCGCCCCTATTATTAATGGTATCACCTTTGTTTTTTACATTCCACATGCGCTGTATTTCTATTGTAAGGTCTTCATATTTTAAAATCTCCTCGGCTTCTTTTTTAATCGCATTTCTGTCTCCTAAGATTGCAACGGTCTATTAACATACATGTTCCCTTTTCATTATCACGGATTATTTATTATCATTATTCTATGTTTATTCTCGCATATTAGTTATTATGTGGCGGTCTTCTGTTAAGTCCAGATATCAACAAGAGATCAAAGCGATTTACCCCATCACTTTACGAATGCTGTGTGCAGTGCTCATTAGTGTGACCTTCTGGATCTCTATGACCGACGGGTGACGTGGGAGCAACTGAAGTTTCTGAACTGATCCTTTCTTAATTGTTTCTAATGCTCCAATTATAACTGGCAAAGTTTTTGTTCTCACTTTCCACATCCTGCTGACCTCGATCTCTAGGACTTTGTACTTGCTTAGCTTTTCAGTTTATTTTCTGTTAACGTTTGAATCATCTGGTATGGCTATATCGATCAGTTTATTATTATTATTATTATTATTGCTATTATTATTATTATTATATTTGTTACCACATTTACGCAGGGTATTTACAATTACGCACCTGAAACAAAAATTGATTCTATGGTAGTGTTGCATCTATTCTGTAGTCACAATTCATGGCACATGTAATGCTATCTCCCGTGTTTAAATCTTACTGTACTTGTACTAAGCACTTTCCAAATTATGTGTGCAGTGCCCAATATGGCGGATTTCTGTAGTTCCTTTTCATTGCTGTATAACTGTCAGCTCCTGTGTTTCTGGCGACTTGCTTTAAGTATTGTAGTCGAGGTCTTCCCACGGCCTTTTTTCCGGATATTGCTCCTTCAAGGATGTTTACTACAAACTCGTTACGCCTAATTGTATGCCATATCCGTGAGTGGCGTCTATTTTTTAAAATTTCTAAAAGTAATCTTTCTTCTTTCGCCCTTTGCAAAGCAACCAAACTATTATGATGAATCCATCCGGTATTAAATTTTCCGGAGATAAACAGTCCCTTCTGAGAGACTTAAAACACAAATTATCTTTGGAACCACGTGACTATTTCCATCTTTGCCTAACATCCAGCCTAACATCCAGCTAACAGCCTGAGTTATGGCTTGCAGAGATGTGAAGCTTTAAGCAAACTTTCTGAACAAGTCATGTCTGAAAACTGACTGCATGCATCTATCAATACTAAACTGCAAACCAACTGATCTTGGAGAAGAACTATTTAAGACCACATTCGCAAGCTTCAGTTCTTTGTTGCGCTGCCAAATGCCACTGTTCCATGTACGTCGTATAGTTTCTACCAGCCATTTGTGACAAGGCATATTCCTGAATAACCCAAGATCCATCCAGATAAAATCCTTCTCCTCTTCTCACCGCAACTTCGTAATTTCCATGGCACATCGAGCTCCAATTCACAAGTTAGCACGCTGCACAAGAAACAGTACCCGACTCTGTGACCACTTCTACACAAACCCTGTTTTTCTGGTAACAGTGAGCACAGAAGGCACCCAATTCCCACCCAATTTTCGCTGTTGGTGCCAAAGAACAGTTTCTTTATTATCGGTATGACCTCCTTCATATGGTACAATCTCTCGATGGTATTACGAATCACTTTTTTTTTAGATCCCTGTCCCCTGAAGATGGGACCGATAAGTTGTCCCGAAACGTCGGTAAGAAATTACCACTACTCGCTGCGTAATGACCCAGAAGAGTGGAGTTCCCACTTTCATGTAGAAGTGTCTAAATAAATTCTGCCTCTAGTTTTAATTACACACAATTGTCTAGAATCACATAATCTTTCGCATACATATTCATTCCTCTTCACCCCGCAATCGTAACTTGTCCGACGCGGGCAGTAATGGCTTTCAGGAGCAGTGGGACTGCTAAGTAACGTTTTTATACATATCGGATGTGTTACACACATAATCACATAGCAGACTTATACTACCTCTCACACCAAATTCCATGCAGCAGAATGTTCTAGAAGACAACGGTAGCCCAGCTAGTCAAGAAACTCACCGCCACTTTGGAAGCCCGAACGTTTATTGTCCTGTCAAGAATAGACGGCGTCTGCTCCCCGCCCTGAGCCAGTTCAGTCCAGTCCAGTCAACATCCTCAAACCCAACTTCTTCCATGCATGATAAACAGACTGATACATAGCCGTATCATCCTCCTTGATCTTATATAATAAAACTGGGTAACTCCTAATTACGCAATTTTTTCCAGCTTCTTGCTATTTTATTCTTTTTTCTCTTGTGCACTTTCGCCCTGGCGGCATCTCCAATTCTTTATGTCATCGCTTAGAAGCGGCAGCAGCAGCATGACGTCAGTTGCCTGGCAAGTGTTGCTCGCCTTCTGTCGGCTCGCGATGAGACGCCGACAGACAAGAAATGTATAGAAAGAAACATTCACAAGAGGTCAGTCCAGAATTTCCAGTTCCGAAAGAAAACAGGCTCAACAACATAGACATAATATAAACTCTACCTCCCAATACGTCCCAAAGTGTTGCGACACCACCCACATAAAAAACTCGGAACGCGCATTATCTTACAGCCTTCGCACATACCAAAAAATAGTGTTACTCAAAATCTTGTAATTACTGTGATGTGACAAGAGACATGGTTATTGTTTGCCAATGAAAAATTTAATAATTTTCTACTGAGTATCATAAACTGCCCTGTACAATTTCACGGTAAATTCACACCATCGATGAACATTCAAATTTGTTCAGAAGGAATGGCAATCACCACACTTCACACAGACGGTAAACTGTGACCGAAATGAGAAACGATAACAGTATCCAACCAACAGACACGATAACAGTATCCAACCAAAAGAGACACGACAATAGTATTCAACCAACAGACAAACGATAACAATTTCTAACCAACAGAAACACGATAAAAGTATCCAACCAACAGAGACATGATAAGAGTATCCAACCAACAGAGACACGACAACAGTATCCAACCAACAGAGAGACGATAACAGTTTCCAAACAACAGAGACACTATAAAAGTATCCAACCAACAGAGAGACGAAAACAGATTCCAGCCAACAGAAACACGATAAAAGTATCCAAACAAAAGAGACACGATAACAGTATCCAACTAACAGAGAGACGATAACAGTTTCCAACCAACAGAGACATGATAACAGTCTCCAATCAACAGAGACACGATAAGTTTCCAACCAACAGAAGAAGATAACAGTATCCAATCAAAAGAGAGACGATAACAGTATCCAAACAACAGAGAGAGGATAACAGTATCCAACCAACAGAGACACGATAACAGTATCCAAACAACAGAGAGACGATAACAGTATCCAAACAACAGAGAAACGACAACAGTATCCAACCAACAGAGAGACGATAACAGTATCGAAACAACAGAGAGACGATAACAGTATCCAACCAACAGAGAGACGATAACAGTTTCCAGCCAACAGAAAAACGATAAAAGTATCCAACCAAAAGAGATACGATAACAGTATCCAACTATCAGAGAGACGATAACAGTTTCCAACCAACAGAGACATTATAACAGTTTGCAATCAACAGAGACACGATAAGTTTCCAACCAAACAGAAGAAGATAACAGTATCCAACCAACATAGAGACGATAACAGTATCCAAACAACAGAGAGACGATAACAGTATCCAACGAACAGAGACACGATAACAGTACCCAAACAAAGAGAGACGATAACAGTATCCAAACAACAGAAACACGACAACAGTATCCAACCAACAGAGAGACTATAAAAGTATCCAACCAACAGAGAGACGATAACAGTCTCCAACCAACAGAAACACGATAACAGTATCCAAACAACAGAGAGACTATAACAGTTTCCAACCAACAGGGACACGATAACAGTACCCAACCAAAAGAGACACGATAACAGTATCCAACCAACAGAGAGACTATAACAGTTTCCAACCAACAGAGACACGATAACAGTACCCAACCAAAAGAGACACGATAACAGTATCCAACCAACAGAGAGACGATAACAGTATTCAACCAACAGAGAGACAATAACAGTTTCCAACCAACAGAAACACGATAACAGTATCCAACCAACAGAGACACGATAACAGTATCCAACCAACAGGGAGACGATAACAGTTTCCAACCAAAGCAGAGACGATAACAGTATCCAAACAATAGAGAAAGGATAAGAGTATCCAACCAAAAGAGATACGACAACAGTATCCAACCAACAGGGACACGATAACAGTATCCGACCAACAGAGAGACGATAACAGTCTCCAACCAACAGAAACACGATAACAGTATCCAACCAACAGAGAGACGATAACAGTTTCCAACCAACAGAGACACGATAACAGTATTCAACCAAAAGAGACACGATAACAGTATCCAACCAACAGAGAGAGGATAACAGTTTCCAACCAACAGAGACACGATAACAGTTTCCAACCAACAGAGAGACGATAACAGTATCCAACCAACAGAGAGACGATAACAGTTTCCAACCAACAGAGAAACGAGTACAGTATCCAACCAACAAAGACACGATAACAGTATCCAACCAACAGGGAGATGATAACAGTTTCCAACCAAAGCAGAGACGATAACAGTATCCAACCAACAGAGAGACGATAAGAATATCCAACCAACAGAGAGACGATAACAGTATCCAACCAACACAGAGACGATAAGAGTATACAACCAACAGAGAGACGATAACAGTTTCCAAAAAAACAGAGAGACGATAACAGTATCCAATCAACAGAGAGATGATAACAGTATCAAACCAACAGAGACACGATAACAGTATCCAACCAACAGAGAGACGATAACAGTTTACAACCAACAGAGACACGATAACAGTATCCAACCAACAGAGAGATGATAACAGTATCAAATCAACAGAGACACGATAACAGTATCCAACCAACAGAGATACGATAACAGTTTCCAACCAACGGAGAGACGATAACAGGTTCCACCAACAGAGAGACGATAACAGTTTCCAACCAACGGAGAGACGATAACAGTATCCAACCAACAGAGAGACGATAACCGTTTACAACCAACAGAGACACGATAACAGTATCCAACCAACAGAGAGACGATAACAGTTTCCAACTAACAAAGACACGATAACAGTATCCAACCAACACACAGACGATAACAGTTTCCAACCAACGGATACACGATAACAGCATCCAACCAACAGAGAGACAATAACAGGTTCCAGCCAACAGATAGATGATAACAGTTTCCAACGAACAGAGACACGATAACAGTATCCAAACAACAGAGAGACGATAACAGTTTCCAATCCACAAAGACACGATAATAGCTTCCAACCAACAGAGACACGATAACAGTTTCCAACGAACAGAGACAAGATAACAGTTTCCAACCAACATAGACACGATAACAGTATCCAACCAACAGAGAAACGATAACAGTTTCCAACCAACAGAGAGACGATAACAGTTTCCAACCAACACAGACACGATAACAGTTTCCAACCAACAGAGATACGATAACAGTATCCAACCAACAGGGAGACGAAAACAGTTTCCAACCAAGAGAGTCACGATAACAATATCCAACCAACAGAAATTAAAATTCCTAGTACATTTCAATGAATGAAACAAATGACATAATATTAACACGCAAAATTAAACAGACGGAATTATGTGTCAATTCAGTAAATAATACAATAAAGAGCCACAAATGAAGTCGTTAAATCATTTCAATAGAACAGACCAGAACTGTCTCTAAAAGCGTACATTTTGACACAAGGAGAGAGTTACTAATTCGAAAGAGACACGGGCGTACGCTGTGGAAATCACAACAGGATGCCGCCACTGGTTTAAGGTGTTCAGGACACTGAGATCAGGCGACGCATGGTGCTGTGAACTATGCTACTGCCACAGCAAGGAGAACTATGTGCAACTTAACCAATCGCCTGGGAGAAAGAAAATCGCCCTGATGAGCTCTATTTACAGCAGAAGAAGAATCGGTCACAAAAGATGAAGAAAATACATCAGCAAAACAGCAAAAGAATTATAATGCATAAAATACTAGCCGATTTACCTGTCCTCCGAACGGACCGTTATCTTAGTTTCGGAAACAAATAACAGCAGCACTATGCCCATCATCAGTTGTGCCACTACATAACAGTTTACTTCATGTATTCAAAGCCTAACTACTGTTCATATATTTTTATATTTACCCGCCAAGTTTACGTGTTGCTACGAAATATGCCGACCGAGCCATCGAAGTTGGCAGGCCGGTAACAGACACTGTACGCGCAGCATTGCTGCTGAGAACCAAGCAACAACCCAAAGAACAAAGTTTTGAACCAAACTTCAGTTTACATGTATAACGATGGGAATCTGAACTCACAACTAGAGTTTTGTGTAGATGTGATTGTATACATGGGTGTGTGTGTGTGTGTGTGTGTGTGTGTGTGCTGCTTTTTTGTGTGTCTTTTGCTACACGAATGCCCTAATGGTCCTCACATTTATTTTCTGCAGATACAAGGCTCCAAGCTTTGAAATGTAAATCCACTACAGGAGTAAGAAATAACAGTCCTTATTTACGCGTTATCGCTGTAGCCCACTGGCTGTTTTAATTGCAAGCAGTAGAGTAGTCTCATAGAAATCTAACAGGTCCTCAGATACTCAAAACTTTCCCCCCACATTTTATAGAATTCGAACGTTCATCATCGCGTTCACAAAAGACTGCCAGTGACCTCTGTCCTGGGTCACACATACCACTGTATTTCTTCACATATTTCGTCCATATCAATTGACCACAGAAAACACATCAATCAAGATAGCGGTCTTTACTAAATTCTACGTTGGTCTACACTGCTTATGTGGGCCGGGTGGCGTAATCGGTATAGCGACTGGCTACGGGCTTGACGGTCCGGGGATCGAATCCCGGTGGGGGACAGGATTTTCCGCACCTGTCCAGACCGGCCGTGGGGCCCACCCAGCCTCCTGTTCAATGGGTACCGGGTCTTTCCTGGGGGTAAAGAGCGGCCGGGGCGTGACGCTGACCCCTCACCCCTTCTAGTGCCGTGGTCAAGAAAGAGTAGAGCTATAAATCTACTCCCCCTATGGGCCGTAATGCTTGTACAGAGACTCAGTGCCTCTACAAGGGTGCACTTTACCTTACCTTTACCTACACTGCTTATAGATTATGCCCCATAACTGATACAGGAGTTTTTACTTAGAAGAGACATTTGTTAGCTGCTGATTACAATGGTGCGGACCGACTGATGGAACAAAGAGCAATTCCATATAAATAAAGTGGACAGAACGAACAGATCGTTCGTGACGCCGAAAAGTACAGGGTTATTCGAAATGATTGTCTCAGTTTTAAGAACTTGTCATACACAATACACTTGAGATAGGAGTATATGTTTTTCTTTATTTAGTAGAACAACACTCTCCAAGTTTTTGTTACATACCTTACAGGTGCTTTATATGTGCACCCTTTGTGATTCTACAAACATCAACACGATAATGAAATGTAAGCACGCAAAACGCCTTCTCCCTGCCGTTCGCCGCCATCTTAGTAAACTGCACTCCAAGCGGAGAAACACGTAACTACTGCACACCGCACATCATAAAAGAAAACTTTGAGAATTTCTAGATCCATCGATGCAACTACATACTCATATCTCAAGTGTATTGTGTATGACAACTTGTTAAAACCCCGACAATCATTTCGAATAACCCTGCATTGTATACAAAAATGATTCATCAATGTGGGATTAAAGTCAGGTGGGAGGTTACGCCATCTCAACTTGTAAATCATTACTGATACTTCGAAGACATCCAAGGCCTTCGTATTGAAGGCCAGTCAGAGCAGTCTTGGGTTACTTGACGTAGAAGAAGAAAGCCCTATTATTCTCCGAAATGCTCGTAACTGTTTGCCACACAAAAGGTCCTCTGGTAATTTTTACCGATATTATGAAGGAGCTTACTGCCTACATCTGCAAGGCAGTCTAAGAAAAATAAGTCGCTACTAAAATGATTTCAAATTCTTCTTCTCCTTCTTCCTATTCGTCTACATTAAGACGTTTGTAAGCTCCTCCTTTACGTCTGTAACAAATTACCAATCAAAACGGCGTAACATTCCAGAGGACAAATCTTCACGGCTTCGCCAAATTCAGTTCTTAAGCAGACTTTGAAGATCTGAAACAATGATTACGTAGAGAAGGCTCGGGTTCGATACCAGAGCACCGTCACATTCCATAAACACCACCATATACATTCGTCCATCAAACACTGGAGTTATATAGTCTTAGTAGCAGCGTCGACAAATGAAAAACTAAGACAAACTAACCACGAAGAACATGAATGTGGACTATTCGAAAATGTGAGAGGCTTACACTTTAATGAATATACACGTACAGGGATGCCGATAAGTCCTTAGCCCGACCAGAAAAGAAACAAGCTAATGTTTCTGTCAGAATGACGTGCATTTCCTTCAGCGCCTTGCCTTGCAGGGGGGGGGGGACCTAGACAGTTCGCGTCTCGATGTTGTTGAAATCGCGCGCGCCCCTGACATGCTTCCGATCTTGTTTCCTTCCTGGTCGAGCTAAGGGCTTATCAGCACCGCGGTATAAGTATAAATTGCAGCAATTGGTCTGTGTCAAGGAAAATAAGAAAATGACCAAGTACAGTGAACTAGAAGCGAAAGTAGCCTAGTGCAAGGTGATAATATGGAGTACTAGGGGATAGTCCTAACGTAAGTACATATTGTAGTAGTCAGGAACATTACACCCGAAGTCAAACTGTTAGGGGGTTTGCCGCAAATTTTCTTCCGATACACAGCGATAAGTGGGGACCGTGGTGGCACAGTGGTTAAGGTGCTGTGATACAAATCGGAAGGTCGCTGGTTCGATTCCATCTGGTGTCACTGGAGTTTTTCATTGACATAATCCTTCCGATCGCACTATGGCCTGGGGTCGACTCAGCCTCTAACAAAAATGAGTACCAGGAGTATTTCCTGGGGGTAAAGGCGGCCGCTGCGTAGGGCTGACAACCTTACCACCATCCTGGGCCAGTCACGTAATCTGGGAACCCTAACTTCCTGGAAGCCTCTGGGCACCTCGGGCCCGTAATGGGAACTGATTTACCTTTACACAGTGATAGGTCATAATACCTAAGCAGACTATAAAACTGGCCCCAAAGACTGTATCGAAGATAGTTTCTAAAAAATTTTGAATAAAAATGCCACCGAATGAATGTTGCATTCGTCATATGGTGCTTTCAGAACAGAATAGTGTACCACCTCAAATTTTGGGTGCAGACAATATCTGCATGGTAATTGCCATCAGACAGTAGTTGAACTTGTCTGCGACGTTAGATTTTCCCAGTAATACCTGTGGTCCGTCAGTCGCCACAACGATAAAATACACACACCCAACTGCTTTTACGCCCAGAGAATCAGCTACGTCAAACAGTTCAACTTCAAGTGAAATTCCTAACGATTTAATATAAATGTTTTCCTTCGGTACAGTTCGAGGACACCACTCACATGACACAAAATGTGTCTGTCCGTTCCCGTTTAAGTACTTCGGAAAGTACATATTTATTTATGAGTGTAGTAGTTCTGAGTCATGCCAATGAAGGTTACCCACGATATGTAATATTTAAACTACTAAGAACCTTGCCATATCGCAACAGTGCCAACATCGGCAGCATTTTTGTTTGTCAAAGTAAGCTATAAAAACTCAAATGGCGACAGACCTTTACTTTAAGTCAAGGTACTGCATAAAAGGGTGGGCCGGATAGAGTAGTCGGTATAGCGACTGGCAACGGGCTGGACGGTCCGGGATCGATTCCCGGTGGAGGGGCGAGATTTTCCGCACTTGTCCAGACCGGCTCTGGGGCCCACCCAGCCTCCTGTACAATGGGTACCGGATCTTTCCTGGGGGTAAAGAGCGGCCGGGGCGTGACTCTGACCCCTCACCCCTTCTAGTGCCGTTGTCAAGAAAGAGTAAAGTTATACCTCTATTCCCCCTATTGGCCATACGGCCTGTACAGAGCCTCAGTGCCTGTACAAGGGTGCACTTCACCTTTATTTACTGCATAAAAGGCAAGGAACAACGTAGCCGCTGCACGAAGCGTTACATTTTATTTTTCTTTTCTTGTATGAGGATTGTCAACGAATAAAGATAATAGATAATGAATCTATCTAAATTTGTTTGCATGTACTAATTACAGCCTTCTGCGATGTGGCACCGTTTGGTCTTGTAGGTGGAGAGGAACATGTCGCCTGCATCTTCACTTCAGTGTCAGCTCGTTCCTAACTTTTCAGTCCCTACGAGGGAGGCAGCATGTCCCTCTTAAACGTCAGTATCCACCTGGCGTCACAACCCCGAGGACCCAACCAAAATAATCCCTGAAGTTAAGACGTAAGAACTTGCAGCCTACTTCTTATTTATACAAATATGTACCAGCACCCATATGATACGATGCGAAGTGTGAGGTTATGTCTGAAAGGAAATGGAAACCGTGCTAGCATGGTGAACATTTGCAGCCTTCCACAAGCTTTGTTGAACACATCTAACTGCACCAGTACAAAACGCTTGACACTTTACGCATGAGAACACCGTACCTTGGCAGAACTCTCAAACGTCAGCATAGGTGACTTCAGTTTTCGTGGATTTTTCGGAAAGATTCGGAGAACATACCCTCCCGGCAACGCTGCAGATATCAACGCCCACAGTGCAGAACTTACCTGGAACATAAAAACAATAATTTGTTAAAACGATACCTTTCGCAATAACACCAAAACAGTCAAGAGTCTTCCACACACCCTCCTGCCAACATCAAATAAAATTAGGCTCCCCGCTAGCCTCATGTTGTTATCTATATATCTACGTGTGTGTGTGTGTATTCCTTTATCCATCTTCAGGCTCTTCGTGGACCATGATGCTATACGTTGGGAGAAATAACTTTCTAAAGTTTTTAGGACATTTATATTCCCGTAGTTCATTCAAAAACCCCGGCCACCAAGCTACGTAGAACGTACACTGGACATCCAGGCTAACTAGCGCTATTACTTCATCTGCTGCCAGTCCTTGTTGTACAAAGCCTTTTATTGCCATGGCCGCACCTATGGTGCATTTTTGCGGTCTGAATCCGTATTGATTTTCATTCATGTATCCTCGTGAGTACACGTGGTGGTTGATTCTGTTTATCATTATCTTTTCCAACACCTTCCCTCCTGTGTTCAGTAGACTTATGGGAAGGAATTTTGATACTCATCACTTCCTTCTTGCCCGGGTTTTATTATCGGTATTATCACTGCTTTTTTCCACCTCTTTGGAAAAGTTCCTTTCTTTAGGCATTCGTTGTAGATTGCTGTTATGTAGCGGGGTAGGATTTCTACCAGCCTCTTATACACTTCGCTTGGTATGCCATCTTCCCCTGGCGCTTTTTTCCCTCCCATGCTGTGTGTGCAAAGGGATAACCTCTATTCCTACACGCGGTAAGATCAGAATTTTAATTTACTCCGATATGATCAACGTTCCTGTCTCGATGTACGTCCAGTCTAAGGCAGAGCGGTCTTAACACGCCTACACGCCCACACATTACCGATGATTCGAATCCCACGTGAGGCGTCAATATTTGCCCCTTTTATTTTCTTGTTCGTCTGAAGAGTGATTTAATATCCGAGTGGTTCCTCGTTCAGCGAACTACAATGCGTTTCGAAATAATTATTATCAGAGAATTATTTCCGACTTGGAATACGCCCAAAATCTGTGCCAGTATCAACGACAAAACCAGACAGTAAATAGACTGTAATCATAAAAATATCAGGGAAAGGCAGTCTTTCATGAAAGCACCGGATTAGTTTGCCAGATATACTACTACTACTACTACTACTACTAGTAGTAGTAGTAGTAGTATACGGGGGATTATAAAAGTGTATTTCTTTGAAGGTTCCCAGGCAGTTTCAGCTCACCATTCCGGTAAAGGAAAGCTTGAAACTTGCTAAAAGTTTGGGAAGTAAAGGCAGTGTGACGGGAAGTAGACTGCTGGAATTATGGAGCGGGGGAACGAAGCATGCAGTTGAAGTATTCACTTCCTACCTCACGGTATAAATACTTCATTTCCATTACAAAGACCACTGCTGTTTACAGATATAATAGTTGTTTGGACACACACGAAACAAACTGTGTGGGCAAAGTGCACATTTTTAAATATTAGAGCAGGTGGTGTTTATAAACTCATAAATAGGAGCAGCTATGCATTGTTGAACAAAATAACGATACTGCGACTGAGCTAATCCACTGCATGTGCTGGCAGTTCCGTCTACCTTCTTACTGCTCACGACTGAGATAGCCCTTCTGCACCTAAGGATGGGGTTACACGTGACAGTAAACTGTCGCGAGTCCTGTCGAGAGTAGCCTTTCTAGCTACGATGTTTAGACGTGAGAGTAAATATTGGCGACCTGGCTCTCTGCGAGTTCTCATACATCAGCGGACATGAGATTTTCTTTTATGCGTGCGATTGAAATTCTGTTAGTTCTGCAAGCAAGAACACGAGAGCGATAGAGTCCGCTGTCTGTGAACGTGCTAGAGTGACATGAGGAGTTCAGTTACCATACAAGACTAGACTTCGCGGAGCAAAACTCGCAGTTGTCTTTTTGACTTTATTAGTATTATTATTATCATCATCATCATCTGCTTTATGCAGGGTATTTGTACTTATATTCCTGAAACAAACTATGTCTTTAGGGAATACAGTGTTGCAGCTATTCTGTTGTTACTATTCATGGTGCTTATATCGTTAGTTTCAATGTTGAATCTATTGTACTTTTACATTAGTACTTTCCGAAGTGTGTGTGCAGTGCCCATTATGGCTGTTTTCTGGAGTTCCTTTGGCTTCAAGTTTTCCTGGTATGTTGCTCACGTATTTTCTAAATGACTCTGAAACAGTCCCAGTCTCCCCTGTTATTACGGGTATCACCTTTGTTTTTACATTCCACGTGCGCTGTATTTCTATTGTAAGGTCTTTATATTTTAGAATTTTTTAGGCTTCTTTTTTAATCACATTTCTGTCTCCTGCGATTGCAACGTCTATTAACATACATGTTCCCTTTTCATTATCACGGATTATGTCTGGTTTGTTGTTGGGGATAGTTCTGTCAGTTTGTATTTGTAGATTCCACAATATGGTTATTATTATTATTATTATTATTATCATCATCATCATCATAATCATTTCCTTTGTGTAGGGTATTTATACTTATATTCCTGAGACAAACTATGTCCCTATGGAATACAGTGTTGCAGCTATTCTGTTGTTACTATTCATGGTGCTTATATCGTTAGTTTAAGTGTTGAGTCTAATGTACTTTTACATTAGTACTTTCCGAAGTAAGTGTGCAGTGCCCAGTATGGTTGTTTTCTGTATTATTATTATAGTAATTGAAAAAATGAAAATAAAATGGGTTAATTTATAGTAAATACACTGCATATACTAGATTTAAATATATGTAGGTAATATGAGTGAATGAACATAAATTATGTAACCATTTAAATGTATTCCTCACACACTACTCACATTCCACCACAGATAGTAACCGTAAATATTTGATATATTTCATTTTTAAGAATAATGCTGTCAGTAACTATTTATTCCAGAAAGCTAAGTGAGCTGGGGGTTATGAAAGAGTATCAGATTAAGATATCCAAACGGTTTGCAGCTTTGAAAAATTAAATGATGGCGACGACAAAAATAGGGCTTGGGAAAACATTAAAGAGCATATCGAAACCTCAGCTAAACAGAGTCTAGGTCTGTGTGAATTAAAGCAGCATAAACCATGGTTCGATGAAAAATGTTTACGGTTTTCATATCAAGTGATGCAGACTAAAATACAGTCCTTAGAGCATCCACGCCATAGCAACGTGGATAATTTAAACAATGTAAGACGTTAAGTTAGTAGATATTTCAGGAAAAAAAGAAGGAATATCAAAAGCTAAAATAAACTTGAAACTAAAAGGAAGATAAAAAATATCAGACACTTATAGGGCATCAGTGACTTTAAGGAGGATTGACAGTCTAGAACTATTATAGTGAAGGAAGAGAATGGTGATTTAGTGACAGATTCCTACAGAAGTTTGGCTAGGTATAGGAAACATTTCTTTCAGCTATTGAATGCACATTGGGCTAATGAATTTTGGCAGACAGAAATGCATACAGCAGAGCCAATAGTGCCTGTGCCGAATGCCTCTGAGGTTGAGATGGCTGCTGAAAAGCTAAAACGACACAAATCACCAGGCACTGATCAAACCCCACCAGAACTGATTAAAGCAATGGGTGGGACAATTCACTCTGAAATCCATAAAGATGTTCATACTATTTTGAATAAGGTGCGATTGCCTACGAGCTGGAAGGAGTTAATCGGTGTACCTATTTATAGGGGTAACCAAACAGACTGCAGTTATTGCAGAGGCATATACATATGTCTACTACATACAAAATTTTATCCAACATTCTGCTCTTAAGGTTAATTCCATATGCAGAGCTGATTACTGGGATCATCAGGGTGGATTTCGACGCAACAAGTTAACTACTGATCATATAATCTGCATTCGTCAAAGACATGAGAAAAAAATGGGAATAATACGCAGGTGTGTATCACCTCTTTATAGACTCCAAGAAAGTTTATGATTCAGTTAGGAGGGAGGTGTTGTATTATATTCTCATTGAGTTTGGTATCCCCATGAAACTGGTAAGGCTAATAAGAGCGTCTGATTGAAACTTATAGCAAAGTCCGGGTAAGCAAACCTGTCTGATATGTTTCCTATTAAGAATGGTTTGAAACAAGATGATTTATCGCTGTTGCTTTTCAACTTTGCTTTAGAGTGTGCTATTAGGAGGGTTCAGGTAAACCAGGATGGCTTCAAATTAAATGGTACACATCAGCTTTTGGTGTCTGCTGATGATGTTAATATATTGGGAGGAAGGGTACATGCTATAAAGAAAAACACCGGAGCTTTAGAAATTGCTAGTACGGAAATTGGACTATAAGTAAACGCTGATAAAATTAAGTACATGTTCATGTCTTTAGATCAGAAGGCAAGATTAAGTCTTAAAATAAAGATTGGTAATATTTCATTTGAAAGGCCTGGAACAGTTCAAATATTTGGGAAGAACCTTAACAAATCAAAATTCTATTCAGGAAGAAATTAAGAGCAGATTGAAGTCAGGGGATGGTCCGTATGGTTCGAAGCAGAATCTTTTGTCTCCCACTTTGCTATTCAAAAATATAAAGGTTAAGATGTAGAGAACTATAATTTTGCCTGTTGTTTTGTATGGGTGTGAAACTTGGTCGCTGACATTGATGGAGAAAACTAGGCTGAGAGTGTTTGAGAGTAGGGTGCTGGGGAGAATATTCGGGCCTAAAAGGGACAAGGTAACAAGGGAGTGGAGAAAACTACATAACGAGTAGCTTCATTAACTGCGTTCGTCACGAAATCTTATTCGTGTGGAAAAATCAAGAATCAGATGGGCTGGACATGTGGCACGTATGGGAGACAGAAGAGGTGTTGACAGGTTTTTGGTGGGGAGACCTAGGAAAGAAAGACAACCTGGAAGGTCTAGACACAAACGAGAGGATAATATTAAAATGTATCTTCAGGAAGTGGAATGGAGGATCATGGGCTGCAATGATCTGGCTCAGGATAGGGGCAGATGGCGGGTTCTATAAAATGCCGGGAATCGCTTGATTAGCTGAGAAGCGGTCAGTTTCTCAAGAAGGGTTCTGCTCAATGAAAAAGACAGGTAAGTAGGTAACACTCCTAAACTTCATGTTTTTTAGTTCCAATCTAACCAGGACAACAGACAGTTATCTAAAAAGAATAACACGTACTAACGGTTGTATACATACGGTTGTACCTCCTGATGATGGGCTTAGATACGCCCGAAACATGTAGAGATTGAACGAAATATACTAAGAATAAGTTGTGCATCAAGTTAGTTTTTCCTCCCACGATTAAATAACACTGCATTTTCCCCAAATTGTGTGTCTGAATTTCGTATGACTGTTAGAATAAACCGTAATAAACCGCAATTACGTTTCTCATCCTTTATTAACGGGCTGGTTTTCGCAACGAACAGACTGGGATGTTTTAGTGTGAGACAGGAAATGGGCTTTGTTACATAATGTTTCGGCTAAATTCGTAAAGTTGACTTATATAGCCTATATATGGGGACTGTATATCCTCTGTACAGTTACGAAGGTCCTAAACGAATAAATATTTAATTTTTATCTCTTGGTTAACGCCTCTCCGCTGCTCATCAGTCAAATTATATATAATTAAAGATTACATAAGAAAATAGTTGATACAACTGAGAGTTTAAATGTTTAATGAGGCGACATGATTCGACCTTTTAGGTAATCATCAGGCCAATAAGTTTAATATAAGATATACAAGAGAAATACAAAAAGGCATTTCTTAAATTCTCTTTCATGTCTTATATTACACGTATTGTCCTGATGATGACGTCAATGGTAGAAACATGTCGTCTTATTAAACAATTAAAAACTTTAGAGTTGTGTCGACTATTTTCTTACGTAACCATTTGTCCGATAAACACAACGGAGATGTCCGACCTTAAGATTATATGTATTTAATATACAGTCTTGACCATGATTTACACATTTTTAGGTTACTAGCTTCGACCCATTAAAGAGGCCATCATTAAACTTATTAATTCTTCCGACAAATTACGTTGTCAACGCTCCATGGCAAGCTTTCTCAAAATTTTGTTAAATTGGGTAGTATCAAAATAGAACATTTTGGCAGAGGCGCCTTGTAATTATGTGCTCACTTCATGCACTTCCTGAAAAAAAAACTGCATCAGACGTGCTCATTAAATTACATACCATTAGCCCCCCCCCCCAACTTGCCCGGACAATTCTCGACCTAATCATGTTTGCAACAAAGGCTTTGCTCAAAGCTGGAAAGGACGAGGGTCCTCTTACATGATCCAGCTCTGGAAAGTGGCGACACTTGTGTCGTGACCTGCAATTAACAAGACTTTTCTCTGGACCAGGGTGATGAAGTACCTCTTTCCTATCTCCACTACAATGTTCAACGTCTACTTGTGAATGGCAGCCCCACATTGTCTTGCCAAGAGCCAACGAACAACCCCAGCTTTTACACGTCACTGTGCAGTTTCGACGAAACATACGGATGTTGTAACCCATTACTTCGTAAAGTGGAGGCTGCATATCATATCTCGGTAACATTATAACTAAAATCACAACATCTAGGTAGAATCCAAATTGGCAAAATTTTTACAATTAAATAGGTACTGTTAAGAGAACTGTTTTTAAGAAAGTGAGAAAGGAAACTATTTTGAAAATGTACAACACTTTAGTTTTACCTACATTTTTATATGGGTCAGAAAACTGGACTCTAACAGCCTCACAAAGACGAAGAATTGAAGCGGCAGAAATGAAGGTACTGAGACCTCTGGCAGGCTACACCCTTTATGACCACAAAACAAATTACTACATACGCAACGAACTACGGATTACAGTCATACTAGACAAGATAGATGAATACAGACGGAACTGGCTTCTACACTTGCAAAGAATGCCACAAAACCGAATCTCTTTGAAGTTATACCACTGCAGACCACAAGGAAGAAGAAAAATTGGAAGACCGAAGAAACGTTGGAGAGAGCATTTGTAACTTTGGAGACGGAACGGGTCAAAGGGTCCAATCCTTGATGTTTTTTTGCTTCTCTGCCTAGGTCTATGCAAATATTTTACAAAAAATCAGATATTTACAAGCAAATCAATGTGTAAAGAAGAAAGCAAATACAGGCAAACCTCCACTACATACGGGACAGCTGTCACAACTGCAGATGTTCTAACGGCTTGGAAAAATACACCCACATTGCAGACGGTACGACTGCGATGACATGACCCGCCTAAACCCCGATGTTTAACTACCTGCACCACGTGATATATCACACTTTACCCGCACAGAGTGTGTTTTTCGTACGCCTGTCACAATAAACAGCGGTCATTTCTGTATGCGAAATAAACTTCCTGGTCTTTATAAATGGACAAAAACTGCAAGGCGGGAATTTAATTTCTGTGTACAGTTGAATAAAGAGAGACCAACTTGACGTCACTTGCTTTAATATTTCATTATTTAATGCTCAACGCGTTTCGGATGTTAATACATCCATTTTCAGGAGCTTGTGACTTATTTGTTGAGTTATTTCATGGGTTGTATTGCTCTGGTACGATGTGTGTTGGTGTTACGTTGTGGTTTGGCTGGTGTGGTGTGGTATCTGGATGCAGGCTGAAGCTCTACTGGTCTGTTCACTGGTCTGTTCAGTGA
>Ga0123352_10004587_pt1 | contig 20372 bp, 13 predicted proteins | sample TergutLab28metaG_FD_89700 | JGI IMG/M metagenome (GOLD analysis project Ga0123352, IMG submission 89700) | Labiotermes labralis P1 segment gut microbial communities from Petit-Saut dam, French Guiana - Lab288 P1 | ecosystem: Host-associated > Arthropoda: Insects > Digestive system > Gut ...
AACTATCAAGACCATTTGACCAAGTTCACAATTCTTCGTCCCCTGAAGAGCAAAACCGCCGAGGAAGTGGCCTATCAGCTAATAGACATCTTTTGTATGTTCGGTGCCCCATTCATACGCAGAGCGACAATGGCCGCGAATTTGTGAACAAAATAATATAAAACTTGGCTGATATGTGGCCAGGAATGAAGCTCGTGCATGGGAAACCGAGATATTCTCAAATTCAAGGATCAGTTGAAAGATCCAACCAAGATTTTCGAGACAAGCTGGTTGCTTGGATGTCCGACAACAACACGCAAACCGGGTCTGAAGGACTACGGTTTATCCCAAGCAAGAAAAACCAAGTTCTGCATTCAGGCATCAAGACAAGCCCTTATGAGGCTATGTTTGGAACGGAGCAGAGGATCGGACTTGGGGATTCTCCGCTCACTGAAGACATGTACTCAACAACGGAAACTGAAGAAGAACTGGAACAGCTCTTTAATGCAGGAATAAATAATGGTCGAGACAAGGAAGACAAGGAAGAGACCAACCAACAGGTTAGAAAATCTGAAGATGGAAATCAAACAAATGACACTGGAGAAGAAATAGTAGATAAGAAAGACAACAAAAATTTTACTGTGCGGTTTGTGAGAAGGAGTCATCAGGCGCTCACAAGTGTTCAGTGTGTGACCAGTTTGTTCATGCTCTTTGTGGAAGTTACAGTGAAGACAGTGAGAGTTTCGGACTGAAAATCACTTGCAACCTCTGTGTAAGGAAGAATTGAATCAACATTGAGCGAGAAGGTGCAAAATCTGGTCAGGAACAACAAGCTCAAAAAATGGTTTCTCTCTCCAACTCAAGACTTCCAGCAGCTGATATTGGGACAAACGTTGTGTTCAGGGTGCCTGACCTTGATCGAGGACGTCCAGCCCCCAGAAATGTCCTAGCAGTTGTCGTTGATGTCAACTCTTCTGGGCTTTATCTGTTGGGAACGCCTACTTGAGCGGCTGTATGCTCGCAATGAAGTCACAGCTGCTGACATCTTCATCGAGGCACATGATGTGCCCTCAAGTTCACTATCTCTTCGGTCAGCCTCAATGGTAACGTCTGGGAGTAAGCAGGGATTTGTAAGCTGCCATTGTAAGAGGTACTGCATCAATAAAAGTGCAAATGTCGTTCGTAAAATATGAAGTGTGATTCTATGTGTCATTCTAACAGCTCCGGCAAAAATAAATGAGCTTCGCCATTGTTCTTCATTAGGCCTACGTTACATATATTTTTTATCAATAAATTACTAAACTTATAAACAGTTCATTTAAAAGACATTTCGCGTTGTGGCTCTTTCTCTTATGCCACAGCGCGTTGTGGTTGTTTACAAATAGCCACAACACGCAATTTCGCGTTGTAGCCTTTTCTCTAATGTCACAACTCGTTGTGGTCGTTTTTCCCGCTCAACGAGCGTTTTCGATCTTTGAGTGTAACATATATATAAAAGTATAATGAATTTAACGTGTAAGAATGTGACAGTGACAAATAGTACTATGCTTTGTATTAATTACAGCGAAAATTTGTGCGGATGATCGTGTTCCATACATTCCGAACAAATTAAAGAAGTAATTCAACAGGAATGTATTTATGTCTTTTACTGTTACACCCCGAAATTATGGAGAATAAATATAGAAATACAAACGTCACAAGGCAGAAAAAAATCCTTAATCAGACTTGACTGAGAATATTGATGAAGAGTTCATTTTCCAATATACATTTAAACCATTTTTTAATTTGTTTGTTTTTCCAAAATTGTTTATTATTCTGTCTTACTGCTGTGTGCTACTGAATTTAACCCTTTGAAAACTGACGTTTATATGATTTATGGTAAAACGTTGAGTTCCTACCTTACAGGGAGGAAACTTTGTCTTTCTTAAATACTACAGGGGTACTGATAGATAAGTCCTTAGCCCGACGAAGAAGGAAACAAGTTAATGTTTCTGTCAGAATGGTGTGAATTTCCTTTGGCGCCTTGCCTTGCAGGAAAAAACTTGATGACAGCTCGCGTCTCGATGTTGTTGAAATCGCGCACGTCCCTCACATGCTTCCGACCTTGTTTCCTTCCTGGTCGGACTAAGGACTTATCAGCAACCCGTAGTATAGCAGGTGCTTAATTCTGTTCGGGGAAGTTGCCTCTGGTCTGAGAATGATATAATACGTACAGTACGGAAAGATGTCTCCCTCTAAACTTCAGAAGAGTGAAATGTATCTAAATGGTATATAAAACCTCAGTTCGTACTGGACAGGGGACACAATTCGTGGCTATTTTCATGCAAAATTCTGTGGACAGAAGAAGCTTGTTTTGCGCTCAATAATGTGTGGTTGTGGGTTCAGCATGACGGACTTCCAGCACGCTATGGGGAAAATTCCCAGCGGTGTTTGAACCGACATGTCCGGGGAGGTGAATTAGTGGTGGAGGGCTGATTGCATGGCCTTCGTCGGCCGCCGGATCTAAACACGATGGCTTCCCCCGCACCCCCCCCCCCTATGGAGTCTTCCGAAGAGCACGTTAATCCAGTCTGTTCCAAAAATATAGATTGTACCGTGACAAGATTTCGGACAGCTGTGACAACAGCCTGTGCCGACGTATTGCAGTGTATTTCAAGCAGAATGCTTACGGCGCATTGCCTTCTGATTACAAACGGACTGGGGTCCGTAGGATATTTATTGTAGAGCTGACCATGACTTGACCACAATTTGATCATTTGATACCTTACACCGTTTGACGGTGACGTGGTATCTCGGAAACTAAGAGTCTCAAGACATATGCTGTGCCATATTACCCACCTATTTTTGAACGAGAAATCACAACGTAGAGCTTGTGCGCGAGTTTCGTTACTTTGCGTAAAGGATTTTAGTAATGGCAGCAACATTGTTCTGCTCCACAGTTGTACTTACTGGAAGGTTCCTTTACAATTAACTATACATGGCAACATTATTGCATAGTAGGGTTTTGTAGTGGTGTAGCTCTGGACCTTTAAATATTTGGGAGCAACTTTAATAAATCAAAATTCTATTCCGGAAGAAATTAAGAGCAGATTGAGGTCAGGAAATCCTTGCTATCATTCGGTGCAGAACCTTGTGTCTTCCAGGTTGCTATCCAAAAATGTAAATATTAAGATATATAGAACTATAATTTTGCCTGTTTTTGTATGGGTGTGAAACTTGGTCGTTGACATTGCGGGAGAAAAGGAAGCCGAGGGTGTTTAAGAACATGGTGTTGAGGAGAATATTTGGACCTAGGAGGGACGGGGTAACGGGGGAATGGAGGAGATTGCATAACGAAGAGCTAAATGATTTGTACGCCTCACCCAATATTGTGCGGGTGATAAAATCGAGAAGGATGAGATGGGCTGGGAATGTAGCGCGTATGGGTGAGGAGAGGGGGGTGTATAGAGTCTTGGTGGGGAAACCGGACGGAAAGAGACCACTGGGGAGACCTAGGCGTACATGGGTGGATAATATTAGGACGGAACTCCAGATGGTGGGATGTGGGTATATGGACTGGATTGGGCTGGCCCAGGATAGGAACGGGTGGCGAAGGCTTGTGAGTGCGGTAATGAACCTTCAGGTACCGTGAAATGCGGGGAATTTCTTGACTAGCTGCAAACCAGTTAGCTGCTCAAGAAGGACTCTGCACCATGGAGTAAGTAAGTAAGTAAGTAGCTCTGGACTACTATTTGGAGGACATCTGTTTCGAATCCGTGCATAAACGAACATATACTCTGTGTCTAGGGAAATCTCTTAAGTTTTTAATCTAACTTATAGTAAGTACACGATTAAATTCAACTCTCTAAGATCTGATTGAAACTTTGGTTACCGGATATTCTGAATAATAATTTTTGTAGCTGAATTGTGGACTAGGTTCTTGCAATTGTTCATGCCATTGACCTTTCAAATCCGTGATTACGTTGGCCCAATAAACACTAAAGCAATCATGTATGTAATCTACGTCGAAGAAGTTCAAATGTGGGCCGAAATATCGACCACCATAATTGAAGTTTATCATGCTATCCTCGAGTCCTACCAGGCGAGAGCCATGAAAGGCAGCATGCGCTTCCTGTCGGCTCCCTTCAACTTCACTGAACATTATCACCCTCTCATGTCATTCGAGGATACCTAAGCCCATTCTATAGAAATCAGCGGTTGTGTTTCCGTTTCATTCCACATTAAATATCCTCTTAATTCGCAGGAGGGTTGCAAAATAACCCTCAGAGTAAATCAACGCCCTATCGATCTTCTACTATGATTTCAACGTATTTTGGCTTCCGGTTCGAGCTGTGCCTCTGAGAGGCTAGTTTATAAATTCTGACGCACATGAGAGGAATAGCTCTTCGTTACATAAAGGGAAAACTGACAGCACGTAGGCAAAGCGAGGCTACAAACGAGAGTTCCATATCGGATATGTTTGCCTTGACTTCAGTATAGCCTGCTACGTAAAGAGGTGAATGTACTTGCTAAATAGCGACTTGGCGACATTTGCCTCGTGAAATCGTAATTTACGGTACATCACGAAGCAGACTGCATTACGTTACTGTGTACAAATCGCGCAATTGTTATTACTGTTTGGTGTGTTTGGGAAACTGCATTAAACTATCTGCAACCTTATTTATCCATTATATAAAATCATTTAGGGAACTTTTGGCACTTTTTTTCCGAAATTCGGGTCATTCCGTCCTCGGAAGCATTGTTTGGTTGCTGAACAGGTTGAAGAACTGATCACATTCGAAATCCAAGGAACAATTTGCGGGAATGCGCGTGTTGTCGTAATGTCTCACACTGGATACACTCTGGCTTCACTGCAAGTATAACCTCACAACCCTGGAATAATTAGATGGTAACGGGACCTACATTTTTTAAATGGCAAACGCCAATACATTATTTTTAGATTTTTTAAATGTATTTTAACCAATTAGTTACATACTTTGCAAGTTTTACTCTCCTAGGCAAATGATATGGCTTAAATATTTCACTGATGTAAACACAATGGGGTCACAATGTGTGCACAGCACTGTAAACCTGTAAAGAACAGGCCTGAAGATGACTATTTATTAGTCGAAACATGTAGCCTACATATTACCTTGTGTAATAAAAACAGTTGTGCTGACGTACAAATTAGTATTACAATACGTTGGGGGAATGCCCACAGGCGGTCCTTCAACCCGACTTTCCGTGCAAATTTCGGCGAATATATTTCAGTTAGAGAGAATTTATCTGATGTATTTCTTGTTTGTAGTACGAGGTACATCAAGTACGACTAAACAAGAAATGCGTAGATAAATTTTCAGCTAATTTGTGGACGCAGAAAACAGAAGACGTACACCCCAAGGTGTTACTGCTTTACAAAATTTCGCCAAGTACTTACACAGTTTGGTTGCTTTTCGCGCAAGAGCCCCTAGTGGGCCATGGCCTCCTCATTATTGAGGTTTATAGATCACACACAACGACGCATCACAGTCAGTAGGACTCCTCTCGATGAATGATCAGCTCGTCGCAGAGACCTCTGCCTGACAACACACAACACTCACAATAGACAAATATCCATGCCCTCGGGGGTATTCGAACCCACAATCTCAGCAGGCGAGCGGCCGCAGACCTACACTGGGACCGGCTACTTCCAAAGTAAGATTGAACGCCCGCACGCACGCGCGCGCACACTCACACACACACACACTAACAATCTTACTTCATTTTTTCCACCACGATGTTCCGTCTACATTTTTGGACTCCTGGTGGGTCGCGAATTGTATATTCTCTTTGTGTTTGAGAGCCCAGACTTTTTGGGCTCCAAGTACGCTACAGTAAAAAATATTGATTATTGTGATGCTTCTAAATCCTATTTGGGACTGTAATAAATAAAGTTTGTGAGTTCTGAAATCTGCGCTCCTTTGGCATATTATGCAGCGTAGAATGGTAGTTCCGTACCGACGTTTCGGGACAAGCTAGCGGCCCAGTCTTCAAGGGTCTTTTCGGAATTCCATTCGTAGTAGCTGCCTTTCATTTCAATACAGGCCTTTTTGAAGATGAAGCTTGCATCGGCCAGAGTTCGTACATGTAAACAATGAAGGAAGGCATATCTTGGTATTATCAAAATAGGTATGAAATTATATCGACTAGTAGTTAAAGGTTGCAAAAATGTTGACTGACTGAATATTTTTAGTTGTTTCTTTTCAGCTGATAAAATAATTCTGAATGAAAGGATGATTCTGATAGTTAGCAGTAATACGCAGGAGCATTAGTATCCTGTTTAGAGGGCTGTCCTGTAAATTGCCTGTAAAGAGTAACTAAAGGTATAAGAAACCCTCTGACCAATGTGTGAAACCAAGGTTTATGGTAGTCAAACAGTTATCAGTGTGTGAGATGTAGTTGGGAACATCAATGGAAAGCATTCCATTCAGTGAAGTTTGTGTTTTTGAAGAGACGTACTACACTTATTTGTTTGTTGGTTTGTGTAAGGACAGCGCAATGAGTGCAGATGTTACACGGCTCTGAATGGCAATGAAAACAGGTATCTTAATTTAAGATCTGGGAAGCTGTGGCTGTAAGAGTGTGTGGCGGTGACCTGTCTGAATGTGTAACTTTGTATCGTTAATATTTAGGAGGAAATGTCTTGGATAATTTACTCCAGACCACGATTAGGATAAGGAAAAAGGCGATTATGCAGACAATTTAATTTTTATGACTAAGCTAATAATGTAGGGCAATTTTTTTTTTCTGTTTTAATCATGCTTACCTAAACGCTTTTGTGCGGAACGTCGCGCCAATTGGAGCATCAAACTGTTCAGCGGGTTGGGCAGGTATATATTTCTGGAGAGCCGCACTGTAGCGTGGACTTGCCCTCTAGAGGCCTTCTCTGCTCTAGGTACAGCAGACAGCTTGCCGCTGAAAGCTGTTCCACGTAAGGACTTAATTTGGCTTCACAAAGTCTGATTCTTCATTCGTTCTTAACCTACACTTTAACGCACTACTCCTATACATTTTACTTCTCTGCTCTGTACACAAACTTTTAATTTCTTTCCTTTAGCCTTATGAATGACGATAAAATAATTAAAGCTTAACGAGAGAAAACTGAACATATGAAACTGGCCAACATTTTATACCAGGAACAGAATAAATTATTTAATAATGTTATATCAATTAACATGAATTTCGGTACTCGCCGGGTGAAAGGTGGGCAACCGTTTCGGACTGCCCCTTACTTCGCAGTTTCGCTCGATCCGTAGATTGCACCTGTGAAAGGCCTGTATTGGGTAGCAGAGAAATTTAATTTTAGGGGATTCTTGGGCATTTCTCATTCTTGATATTTATCAAAAAATTTGATTCAGCAAAAAATGTCATTCTAATTTAAACTTGTAGAGTGGAATAGATAGAGCCTTCCTTATGTTCGTACAACTGGAGGGTATCTCAGGCAGCGAGCTGTGGGTAACGTTAAGTGTGGCAGAGTGTATTCGATTATTCACAGTTACGAAGTCTTGGAGTATTTTCTCTTTACGTTTGCGTTTTTCTGTACATTTTTTGCCGTTAGATATTACAGTGAACTTTATTGTCTATCGTCTAGTATATATAGGCGTACGAGACGAGGTTTCAAAGCATTACAAATTAAATGTTGGGCTTCTGATACCGGATTATGAATATTTCGGAAGAATCCGCACAGTTTCTTAATGACGGCTGTACCAGTATCCAGTATACAGTGTATCAGTGCTGTTTCTGAAAGTTAAATGTGCCTTAAAACTAATTCCCATCCGTAACAGATGTAAAAGGTAAAGGTAAAGTGCACCCTTGTACAGGCACTGAGGTTCTGTACAGGTCGTACGACCCATAAAGGAAGAAGAGGTATAGCTATACTCTTTCTTAACCACAGCACTAGAAGGGGGCGAGGGGTCAGCGTCACGTCCCGACCGTTTTTATTCCTGAGAAAGGCCCGGGTCCCATTGTACAGGAGGCTGGGTGGGCCTCAGGGCCGGTCTGGACAGGTGCGGAAAATCTCGCCCCCACCGGCATTCGATCCCCGGACCATCCAGTCCGTAATCAGTAGCTATACCAACTACGCTAGCCGGCCACCGTAACAGATGTGCCATTGGTGTAATTATAGACGTAGATTAAGTGACTTAGGTTTGTCACATGCCTCTTGTTTTGTGTGTTTTTTTTTTGGTGGTTCGTCGGCCGTAGTGGGCCTAGGTCTCCTCATTGTAGGGTTCTTGAGATCACTCTCAGACAACACCCTCGGTAGGACTCCTCACTATGAGTGATCGGTCCGACTTAGAGACCTCTACCTGGCAACACACAACACGCACGAGAGAGAGAGAATGAGAGAAAAAACCATGCCCGCGACGGGATTCGAACCCGCAATCCCAGCAAGTGGGCGGCTTTAGCCCCACGCCTTAGACCACGCGGACACCGGGATTAGCGTTTTCTGTGTTAGTAAAAAGTGTTAATAAATGTCATCAGTGTTAACTAATCATGTGCGAATAAACTAAAACATCCCTCTGCTAAAAAGAAAAGGTGGATGACGCTAAATGCAACGAATACCAGTTTTAGTTGTACCGCTGACTCACCCACCGTTTTCAAATAAATCAAAAGAAGGATATTCAACGGAGCATATGTCGGACTTCAGGATATTGTTGGTTTGTTCTGAGGGAGAAATTTATGTCAGCAAAGAAATGAACTTCGTCCTTTACGAGTTATTGCCCAAAACATACGAGTAAAACAACGCAAGGCAAATCGCTGTTTGGGTAAGGCAATTTGCAGTCTTCTGACAGTGACAAATATGTAACCGACATCCGCGCGTTTGGAAGTCTCCAAAGTCCTACATTCAAACCTTGTTACATAGTTTAGTGTTGAAAAACATTGGTGACATTGTGTTCATGTGGGTATCAAAGTACAACGAATTTACATTACTGTACATCATGCACAAAATTAGCGCTGTAGACTCCAGTTGAAACGTGATGGCACAAGATGACGCACGGGAGAGGAAGTGAAGAGGAAACTGGTGAATGGATTGGGAAGCCAGTACCCTTCACACTACCCCGGAACATGGTGTATCCAGTATTACTACCGCTGATGCGCACAACTCGGCTGCCAGTAGTCGACTGAAATGAGGCCCCAGCCAATTTAAATTGATTCGTCCGTTTCGCCGAAAGACGAAATCTGGTTTCTGCGCGTATGCCATCACATTTCAACTGGCCTGTACCTTATTATTTGAGCTAGTAGCACTCTGCATTGTGTTATGTGATGTAATTTTATTTTGAGTGTAAAATTACATTTAGACCTCCATGCCTGTGTGTGTAGTACCCCATGTAAACTGAGATATGCAAGTTTCTACCATGTGGACTAGGTTTATCCCGTCTCTCGCAAACTTCCCAGGCGGTGGTTCGGCTTACGTTACAGTGTTATTAACGTCATCTTGTCTTCTAATGAATGAACGTTAACAAAGATACTGTTAGTGCCTTTACTGTATATTGCTCTGTGTGTATGTGTGTGTGTGTGTGTGTGTGTGTGTGTGTGGACTCGTTTGCATACAAAGTGTGGTGCAATGTGGTGTGGAAAGGCAGATTGCCATATTTAAAGAGGTGTCGCAGCAAAGTTTTGGTAAAAATGCGGTTTAATCCGTAAGTATTTGTTTGCCTTAAAGTAGGTACTCTGCTGTACGTTCTTTTCTACTTACTGCCTCTTGTACCATAAGAAGACACTAAACGTGTTTAAGATAATGCGCATGTCAGGCAGCTTTGTATTGGGTTTGAGTTATGTGGCTGGTAATTTCACAACAAAATACAGATGAATAAAACTTTAGATTTTTTTTTTTTTTGCATAAGGCTGTAAAAATGATTTTCAGTGCAGAACGCGAGTACGTAAATTTAGATGTACTCAAATTGTGGGTGCCATTTTGGATTTTACACCGTGTAATGTATTAAATGTCGGAAAAGCAAGTACATTACAAAAGTAAAACACACACAAAAAAAATCATCACTTGAACAAAAACCGCCGCAAATATTTGCGAACTTTTATGTGTACATTTTTTTTTATTTTGGATTGACCTTTGACTAATTACACAGCAGACATCAGACTATGTAGAATCCAATTCTGTTTTTCATCGTTTCATTAACATTTATGACATTAAAATGACTTCTAAATAAACGTCCCACTTCGAGTTTTTAAGTAGGCTTATGAACAGGATTGGTGAATCAAATGAAGTCCGTTTCTAGCTTTATGTAAAATGGGGAAGCTGGAATGAATGTATGAATTAGATTCAGATTTCATTGTTTTTTCATGCCATAAAATAAAAAACGAGAACAGAACTTCGTGATCTCACTTGAAACAATTTGTAGTGTAGATTATCGTTATAAAATTTAATTTAACATCATTCGGCCCTTTTGATATGAAGTATGTTCCAATGTAGACAAGACAGACAGACAGACACCACCTCTCCCTTGCGGATTAATTTTATTCCCTTAATAAAAGGAAAGCATGAAATTTGATATAAACCTTGGCTCATTGATCAGCTATTAGTGCAGTTTCTTTGTTCACATAGTTCGTACAGACTGTTTAATGCACCGAGTGTAGTATTTACATATGGATATACGACAGAAGAAAAGCACTTTTAATGAAACGTACTCTTTTGTTCTTGAAAAAATCTTTCAATACTTAACGGAGAAAGAGGGCGAGAGTTAGACAGTTGAATAAGGTGTATATATTCTCTAGAGTTTAACTGTAAAAACGTGAACCCATTTTAAATTATCCATTATCTGAAAAAGATTAGGGGGTTCTAGTAGCCGTAACCGAACGAGCCCCCTTTTGGGATTCCGGTGACTGAATCTGCTAGTTAAGAGTAAAAGAGGGAGATTACCGGGACAGACCATTAACATTGGTCAGGCTGCACAGCCCTCTGATGCGATCTGTCCAAGGGAGAAGAGACTGAATTTGCAGCGGCAGGGATTTCGAGTCTACCGATTCTTAAATTGCATGTCTTTTTATTAGGGGTTTTTGGACTAATTGGTTGGTTGGTTTGCTGGTTTGCTGGTTGGTTGGTTGGTTGGTTGGTTGGTTGGTTGGTTGGTTGGTTGAATGGTTTTTTTCTTGTTTGCTTGGTCGATCGCTCTGTTGCTGTTAATTAGTTGAGCGTCACACAGCCATCTTCCCTTCGGCAAGGAATGTTTGCATTAAAATCTTGAAAATACGTGAATGAAAATATATCCTAAAAATAATAATTTTAACAATATAATGACGTCAAATTTTTTAATAGACGTCGACGGGATAGAAAAAGGGCTGGGCACTAATTTGTATCCAGAAAATATCCGTAGTTCAAGTGCTATTTTGGCCCTTACCTCATACGTACTTATATAAACCAAGCAGCCTATGTGCATCAAACTTCGATGTTCATTCAGCTGTCTAAAATTTGTGTAATTTGTGAAACCAAAATTTTTATTACTGTGATCACAGGAACCCACTAATGGCTCGTACTCTGAGCCAGTTGAATATAGCCATATCGTCACGCGCTATTCCTTCAGGATACATTTTCTTATTATTCTGCCCTCTGTAAATCTGTATTTTCCAAATATTGTTTCCTTCAGATTTTCCGATCAAAGTTTCTTCTGTCCATACCTTCATATTAGAAGGAACAAGTAAGGACTCGTAGGTATGTTCTGACTCGTTCCACAATAATGAACTGTATCAGTTTGAATTCTGTCTAATAAATATTTGTCCTTGGTTCGTCGTTTTCTCAAATTGTCATTTAGCATAAACACTGTTTAAACCCATACCATAAAATAGTCTCTCTAAAAAGCTGTACATTTTAGGCACTTTCAAGCGTGTAAGTAATAGTTATGGAAAAGGAAAAGGTGTGTAGCGTGTCTAAGACTGTATGATCTGTTATGCACACAGGTGGTGTAAGATACAACATGAAGAATGCAATAAATTTCCTATATTCTTTTGCTACAAGCATTCTTATCTACGTCACTATAAACACATACTTTTTGGGTGGGAGAGGGGGTACTATATAAAGAAGTGACGGGCCACGGGCTAGATGACAGGATATCGAATCCCGGAAGAGGTGTAGTGTTCATGATGAAACTGGGGGTTACCCAGCTTCCTATCTAGTCAGTGCTATTAATTTTGTCTTTAGGGTAAACTTTCCGAAGCGTGAATATAACCAGTAATGACCATATATTCGTGACTTTAAGAAAGTATGAAGGTTTTTGTCAGTCAACCCATAAACCTGTATGAGTCGTTTTTGTGCCACGGAATACCTCTATTCTACATACACACTCTCTGAAGGCAGCGAGAGCCTGCGTTGTTAACAAACGTATCTACAATATAGCACAGTACAAATATTCCATTTTCCGATTGTGTTACTTAAATTAAGTACTTTATATTTTGTTGTCACAGGGATTCATCTCAGATAAGAAACTCAGTAACAGTAGCATTATTTGTGCCTGAAATACTTTCCCCTAGTGACTCATATCCTGTCTTGTGTGATGTGTCAAAGAAGTGTTCATGGAACCGTAGACAAAGTTTCCTACGTGGAGAATTTATATGGAATCTCCGCCCCCTTGTGCTTGCGGCTTAGCTCTTGATGGTATGAGCTGCATTTATCGGAACAGCGGTCGTGGATTCAGAAAGGCTGCGGTTTCGGAGAGGAATTAAGCATGTCACTTCTCTTTGCGGAATTGGTAGGGATTTTGCCAACTGACTTTACAATAATGCTTATGTGTGCCCAACCTTTCATACACAGTCAGGGGTATACGTTGTAGTTTGAAAGCGATTTTACCCTTTAATCTGATTAGAGAGCTTGGAAATGTGAAGGTTTGTTGGGATGTGAATAAAAATTGGATGGATCTGAATGAATTTCCTGGTGCTGTGCAAATCTCCTGACAGTACAGAACAAAATTACGGAGCCGGTATGTCCTGTTTATTCCTGTGAGGTGAAACACTCAAAAGTTTATCTTCTTTTGTAATTTTTATGATGATTGTGAGCAAGTGACAACTTCATTAATCTTCATAAATAATATCATTGGTGTTCTTCTATACATATTACCTGATTTTGTGGTATAAGAAAACGTTAAGGGGCCCTGAAATATTTTCTTTCTGCACGTCTTCCACATGAAACACGAGACCCCCCACAACCTTCCGTACAGTTTAAACTAATTTGAACTGTGTTCACTGAAAAAGGAAGCAGATAACAATTTAGAAGCGTCTGAACATACACGTTCCTGATCAGGTGCATTGGTTTGCTGTATTGCTGGAATAGAAACTTTTTTTGTCTCTTGATTAATACTGCATAAATTCCGTTCTTTCCTTGAATTCTTATTGCCATATTAGTGTCAAGCTTCGTACTTCCTATTGTGCTTTTCTTTAACAAATCATACTTCATCAAACATAAATTGCGAGAACTGACAACACACAAAATAGGTCTTGCACAGCACTTACAAATACTCTTTATCGCTAAGGTGATTTAAACTATCGCTTTCGGTCAGTAAAGTAAAACAAATTATTTTATCAACAAATTTAGCACATGATATTTGCCGTCTATAATGTAAAGTTATGGCCTGTAGTGTTTATCAGAACATTAACAACACATATGAACAGGTCATTATGTCGGCACAAGACCTTGATATAGGAAGGAAAGTGCCGTCAACTATTACACCGCAAAATATGTCTTCAGAAACTGGTAAAGTAGTGGAAGTGTTTCACATTCTTAGACTTAGTTTCCATTTTTATTCATTTAAACTTTGAAATATTATCAGCTACTTGAGTACCCTTTTTCAGAACGGACCACTATCATTTCACTACCAGAAACAAATTCACATTTTTCGATTACGTACCGTTACTGCATTACATTCTATACAATATTTATTGTCGGTAAATATCCACAGTCAAGCTGCATTTAATGTTATGCCTCCAGACACATTACACTTTTGGTACGCCCTGTAGAAGCATATATGTATGATTCTCTTACAATTTCAAATCTGGGGACATGCTACATACAACTTGCCGAGCCAGTACAACACCTACAGCTCTAATGGACTATATATTTTGCTTTATTGATGAGCATAGCAAATGCAGGCCTTTGAGTTACGTCTTGGGGATACATACATCCTCTTCTTTTGCAAAGTCAGTTAGCCTCTCAAGTAAAGGTGAAAATAAATAATTAAAATATTTACACATCAAGGAAACATGTTCCTCTCTCTGAATAATGGCCTTCCAATCGCTGTAGCGAGGACAGAGCCCTCGACATTCTCTGATCAGTAACAGGTACTCTACCATTCCCCGCATTCCTGTGGGAAATACGTGAATGGCCAAGCAACTCGCCAACCAAACAACGAAAAAATACACGAATTCAATTTTTATGTTTTTTTTTGTAATGTGCATTGTGAAACCAATATGTTACGTAAATTAACAAATGCTCTCTTTTTAAATTAAGAAATATTAAATCAAATCAAGAATTGGATTAAAACATTAATTTAAAAAGTGTGCATTTGTTGGGGTGCGTTACATAACACCAATTCATGTACATACGTTTTCCCATTCCGGTTTTTAGGAGGCTCTTTCGGAGAATTGTAAAAAAAAAAATCTGACAGTAATAACGGCTACTTTACATGAAAATCAATTAAATCTTTTTATAATATCTCGTTCACTTCTTCCTAGAATATGAAATGTTTCAGATGAAGACTGTAGAGAAATTGAAACACACGGTCACATGTTCAGTAAACTTAATTTTTTTAGAACATTGTACCGTTTATGAGATAATATGGAAAAGTACTGTACAGCTGGAAAGGCCACAGATTAAAATATAATATGGTACATGCGCCGTAAGTGCTGGATACCTCAGGCTACAAACATACACTCAGAATATGTGATACGTATTGCTTTTGCACGGCATCATTGGTCACAAAAACGTGCCCCAGGGTTGGTTTATACGTAAATATTCTGTCTGTTATTTTTATGTACAGAGGGAGTATTAAATTGAAGGAAAACAATGCAAAAAGACTGGCTCTGTGTTCGTGAATATAATGCCATCATCTTTATCGCTTTGAATTTCATTTCAGTAACAACACAAAAATAATATTGTTTACAAAGAACCTGAAACACGTTAAAAAATAAATAGAAAATATTCATGTTTTTTTTCCTTCTTCATATTGAATATACTGATATCGGATTTGACGGTAGCAGATATTTGCAACAGATTTACAGGTCAGAAGGTTGTTCACACACACACACACACATCCGAACAGTAGAAACAGCGTGCTGGATTTACTAATAATCTGCTTCGACATGAACCCTTTGTAGTAGTTACATAAGTTTATCAATCATGGTCCTTGAGATTTTGTTCGTGTGGACGTTTGCTCATTCGTTGCAAGTGCAAATCTATCACAAATAACAGTACGGTGAACACACACACGCATACGCCTAGCCTCTCAGCATCATAAACAACCAGTAATCATCATCGTGATACAAAACAACTACGGTTTACATTATTAATAAAAAAAATTCACCTATAATAAAACTGAGATCAGAAAACAAGGAACTTCCACAGTCACCATGAGATATATCGAAGTATACTAGATGAGAAGTGCCAAGAAACCAGTAATCTAAATTACGTGCCATAATATTTTCTAAAACTTGTGACAAACGAACATATAATTAAACTCAACAAGTTTTTAAGTTTGATGTGTATGTGACCGTGCATCATTGATATAATAATATAAACAGCCAACTGGATATAACAATAACAAATTTATTGATAATTACAATCAGCTGAACTTGTTTCGGGCGATACTTTCGCCCGAAACAAGTTGAGCTGATTGAAATTATCAATAAAATTTGTTATTGCTGCATCTAGTTGGCTGTTTATATTATTATAAGTTTTAAGTATAGAATATAGTAAAATTTAATTTCTCTTTAATACCAAAAAAACGATCAACTACAAATATAAAAAATCCTAGACAGTTAAACAACCCCTTTGTATTATATTAGCATTTAATATTTTATACATATTTTATACAACTTTAAGTATAATTCTACATGACTGCACTGCGTGTACCTTACGTTCTGTTTCTGTATGATGACTAGATGATGGTCGGAAGGACCGAAATTTCGCCATTAAAATAAGAATAACCAAGTATATTGTTGTGTTTGACGGCAACTGATAACTGGTTTGTTTAACCTATGGCTCATTAAACACAAGAAGATGTCCTCTATAAAAATGTAAAAATAATTATCTTTTACCGTAAGTGAACTGCTTTTCATACCAAAATATTGTAAACGTATAGAGTGCGCCATGTTGAGAAGTTATTAAGTTTTACTCTAAACTAATTTTTCTTTGAATCCGACTGACATATTTGGATATTAAAATATCGGATGGGCTGGCGTGAAATATTATTCTAGTTTAGTGGGCAAAACGGAACAAATTCACCTACATATTGAGTTATGAAATAAAGTGAATTGCCAACTTGATGCAACAATGTACTTTGTTGAAGTTTCTTTAGCTCGACATGTTTCGGGCGCATACGCCCATCATCAGGAGCATTAGATGTATAGTCGCACGGCACCTTCCAAACCGGACAAACGACCTACGTAACGGCTCTCAGAGCCACCACCCATCTACAAACTGGGAAATCCATATGCTGCAACTTAACATCTAATATTCCTGATGATGGGCGTATGCGCCCGAAACATGTCGAACTAAAGAAACTTCAACAAATTACATTGTTGCATCAAGTTGGCGTTTCACTTTATTTCATGATGGAGATACACCGTCAAACAACCCTCAAATACTGAATTCTCTCTCACTTTCCAGTGACTGAGGAAAACACTTTGCAACAACTGTGAGATATCTGCAGTTTTATACACGTCTTGCATATGAGTATGTGTAGTGGAATAGACGTGTTATCAAACTTTGCTTTCTATTTACCAACATATGCACAGTTTTCTAAAATACAATGTAAAACCTCAATTGGTTAAAACATTAAAATTACATTAAGGGCTCCGACATGTTTCGGTTTTTTCTTTAAACCATCATCAGGGAGCTACTTTTCCCACTAAAGTTGCTTATATGCTGTACTGTTATGTTATATTGCGATGGCGTGATGGCAGCATGTCGTGTCGTATATGAGATGTTTTCGGATATAAATGTTACTGTTGCTGGTCCTCCTTGTGTCTTCCAGTGACTGCAGTCACTGAAAGACACAAGGAGGACCAGCAACAGTAACGTAACAGTACATCATATAAGTAACTTTAGTGTGAAAATTAGCTCCCTGATAATGGTTTAAAGAAAAAACCGAAACATGTCGGAGCCCTTAATGTAATTTTAATGTTTTAACCAATTGAGGTTTTACATTGTATTTTAGAAAATTGTGCATATGTTGGTAAATAAAAAGTAAAGTTTGATAACACTATGCACGGTGAAAAGTTAAAATAAAAAGACGTGTTATGGCTGGTGTTTAAAGTTCTATATTTATTCTCATGTCGAAGTATAATTGCAAAATAACTCACGTGCCGACACCCTGTACGTTTTAAATATTTTTATTAGGAAGAGATGAATAGCGCCTTGGACACCTGGTTTATATCTCATTTTGTAATTTAAGAACATACGAGTATGACACATAAAAAAGGACGCTTGATTATTTTACAAATGTTTCGTCATAATGTCATTAGTCTCAATTTAAAATATTGGTGAAACTGGTACCTCAATCAGCTTTTTGAAATCGGAGTGAGGAATTCTTCTGCACAAACCGCACTCATTCGTAATGCAAACAATCGGTTTACTAAATTTCGTAACAATATAGAAGTTTTTGTATAAACTATAACGCAAAAAGTTAAAATTGTACACATAAATTACGACTAACAAAAATTGAAAAATTGCCATTATTAATAATTAGCAGTGCATATTCATTTGACTGGAATTTCGGCTTGTTCAAAGAGTCGTCAGTTTAACACGGTGCGTACGTATATGATATCATTATAGTGAAATCCATTGTTTTACATTATTCGTATTTTGATTTTCTATAATTTTATGAATTTAATATAAGCCGCATCTAATTCGAGGGCTGTACGAGGACGTATTAACCCTGTAAAATACCATGGTTACTATATGTACTACCACATTTATCTTTGAACATTCACTATTTTGTCCATGTTTATGTTTATGCTTTTCATATTTCTTCTGATCAAACAGCAATTATTTTTTTAAACAACATCAAATCTGTGGTTTTAGTGGTGGCCTTAATGAGAATGTACTGTGAGATGTGTTAAATTTGTATATATTTATTATTGAACTTCAGGACTTAAAAGTCGAACACATACAGACCAACTTATACGAGTAAATCAGTTGTGTGTTTTACAAGTCGCTTTGTTATGTAAAACTCGGTAGATGACTATTATAAACATTTTTGTTGTATAAAACGTGCGTATGATTGAATTATATTTCCATTAACATGTCTGAATGAAACTTTGCATACTGTTGGTGCAATATCTTGGTTAGCTTGTTAAAGCTATCGCCGTTTCAAAAGGAATTCACAAATATTTAGATCATAGTCAGGCATTCTGTAAATTATTATAAATTTTGAAACTGAACTGTTATAATAATGCTGTATCAAAGCGTCGTATGTGCTTGGAGCGGCTGCGTAATTCTTCATTCATTTGTGTATTTGCCTTTGGTTCGCCTGTCTGTTGTTTTGTAAGCGCAAAATTGGCAGTTATTTTGTGTAAACTGTGCACTGTAGTATATCAAGTTTAATTAGGCTACGCGGTGCTTAGTGGACTATGACCTGAAATCTATACTAAAACTTAACTCAATAGACATGCACTCTACAAACAATACTGTAAAATTTACTTCAGTGTTTTAACAATCATATGAATTCAGCTAAAATGAAAGGTTGGGTTTAATATTTCAATAATGGAAAGACATCGACACGAATTTTTATTTCAGCTGTAGCACTTTAAGAGTAAATAGTGGTATATTGTAAGCGAAGGGAATGGCTATTGAGCAAATAGCGACAAAATGTTTTTTTTTTTATTAGAGGTTCAGTGCAGTCTGTCGTTCCGCACTCATTTAATTTCTTAAGAGTTCGTTTAAGGTTAATTGACTGTTGAGAAGGACGGAGCAACTAGATTGGAAATAATCTTAGATATCCAAATTCCATCCACTTTAATCACGATGATGTATTGAGTTTTAATAGAAATGTTCTTGATGGCAATTCTCATTTTTTTCAGACGTTAAAATGATGTGATGTGCCAGACTATACGGAATAATAGTGATGAACTGCCCGGAATTTTTCATTTTGTTCATCCGATTTTGACCTCGATCCTGCATTCTTCGTTTATAGATTCTATTAGTATGAACTAAAACTGCGCCACATTAAATTTTTTCTCTCACCTACGAAACTTTCTGGGTTAAAGCGACGTTTGTGATTGCGCTCTGGATTAACGAGCTACCGTGCTAATCTCACGGCTCGGAACTCAGATGGTGTAGTAAAGCACTCGTTCTTTTCCGATAGTAATGATACTCGCCTTTTCTCGAAATATTTTCGAAGAATACTCAAATATATAATATCGTGAAAATCCGTACAGTTGGAGCCGAGCTGTTTCATGTGGACAGACCGATGGACGGACAGACGGACAGGCTGACGGACACACATGACGAAGCTAATGGTCGCTTTTCGCAATTTTGCGAACGGGCCTAAAAACTGAGGAATGCGAAGAAACTTTCATTCCCTTCTGTAACTCGGATTGGCTTCTTCCGAATTCCAAGCTACAACAGTGCGCTCTGGATCCCATTGTGACAATCGGTAACTTTATTTCCTTAATTATTAGTATAATTTCAGTAATTTCTGTTCTCATATTTGAACGGTTGAAGGAAACTGGACTCTTTAATCATTTTATCTTAAACTTGTGTTTCGTTAATGTATACGTTATTACACCTCGTTAGAATTCGTGGCTGTCGCTCTCATTCTGTATATTATAGCTTGTTTAATTAGTTATTCCTATGACACATCAATATTAATTATTTGTAACAGCCAGCGATAATCGCTTCAAAACATCCAGTATTCCAGGTAACATAACTGTAAGAAAATATATGGTAAGTCCGCCTTTGTAGTTACAAGGTCGATGGGCGGCGACTGTCTATCACGCATTCTGGACTTTCAAATTTGTAACTGAAAACACCCTTTCATAATTCAACGGGAAATCTCATTTTTATCCCATATCTTCCTTGCTCCTCTTACCCCCCCCCCCCCCCCCCCCCCACCTAAACTTCCTTTTTTTACAACCATTAATTAAAAACCCCCTTTTAATTTTTCTCTCCCTTCTCCTTTCATATTTTCCCATACAAAACCATTCTTCTCCCCATC
>Ga0123352_10004589_pt1 | contig 20370 bp, 12 predicted proteins | sample TergutLab28metaG_FD_89700 | JGI IMG/M metagenome (GOLD analysis project Ga0123352, IMG submission 89700) | Labiotermes labralis P1 segment gut microbial communities from Petit-Saut dam, French Guiana - Lab288 P1 | ecosystem: Host-associated > Arthropoda: Insects > Digestive system > Gut ...
AAAAAAAAACTGTAATTTATAGGGATGAAAAAAGGCATCTCCAGTTTTAGTTTTTTATTATATACATGGTTTATTTTACCCCCCCCCCCCCCTCAATATTTGCCAAGTTACATCTATGTTAGGGACATTCATTCATGCCTCAATGTAGCACACACACAGACACATAGGTCAGGAACACAAACAAAGCTGTGGTCAGAACACCTAGAGGGAAGAAACCTCTTAGTGGATGTCACTGCAGATGGGACGAAAAACAGAATTTAAAGAAACAGGAGGGGAATGCATGGACTGATCATCTGGATCACGAAGTGTCCAGAAGTGACAGATATACTAAGGCTAAGATAAGGAGCCCCATCAGTGGTGACAAAGGTGGCATTCAAGGCTTCCTGGCATGTGTCTACTAATATACTACCCTCTCACACCTGTGGAACATGTGCACTCACACCACTTGTAATGAGCAAAGGTTATCACACTGGTATCATTACCAGTATTCATTTGAACATAATGGCAAGACAACTGGAGCAGAGAGTATGTTGTGCAATGCAAGGTTTTTGGCTGGTGGAGTGTGCAGAATTTAGTAGACCTGACAGACAGGTCCATTGGGTGTGGTGAAGTGGTGAGTACTTGTTTGTACCTTCAGCATTGGGGCTGAGAGGCCCCGAACCCAAATGCAAATCTATCTATGGAGGCAAACACCACTAGATGAAACATGACAAATCCCTGCATTGATCACTCACTCCTAGTCTACTGTTTGAAAATTCCACCAGCCAAAAACCATGCGCTGCACTGTAACAGCCCACTAGCAAGGTGTTGTGTGTTAATCCACAGAACTTATTTCTGTGACATCAGTACTGTTAGCTCGTCAGTCAACATAACAGCCCTGATTACTCCAAAACAGCACTCCTCTTCAGTACATACATACACATTAACTAACAGCACCTACTGCCAGGCATCTTGTAAAACAAGTTTTCAAAAGGGATATCCCAGTAAGCTTTGGTACCAAGTATACATGTAAAAGCAACCATTCTTTCAGTCAGCACATGTTAATTATGACAACTGAACTTGCCTCAATATGACTGGAAGGGGTCAAAACATGTAGTATATTATTACCTTTTAATAAAGAGCATGGATATCCCAAATGAAAAAAGTGATTGTATTTATTGTATACACCAGGAAAACTGGCATTTTATTTTATGCTTATCAGACCAAATAAACATAATACAAAGCATAAAATAGTACAGAAGAACAGAGCAATAGCATAAAGTGCATACTAGAACACAGTATAGTGTATTGCAGTGTACTTTACTGTAATGTAGACAGTAAGTAATAGATCAACCCAAACTGCATTAGAAGTGCACGCAATCCCCAACTTCTGTTCATAATTCGTTCCTGAAAATGTGTATCCAAGTCGAGCCTACAAACTCATATAGGAGGGGTTCCATCTCCACAGCTTCAAGTACATAAAATCCCTATTGATGGGTAACAAACAAAACTGCTGTACCAACAATCATGGTACATTTGCGCATGAATTAAACCAAAGGTAAATGTTAAAATTTCCGCCAACACACAAGTGAATATCCTCCACACTTCTGATGGCTATACAGGGGATGGCCAACAAAACTCACACTTTGTAAGCCACCGGTAACCTCAGCAATGTTTAAAAACATTTTTATACATCTACGGCAGTGAGAGAACACAGTGGTTGCACATCACAGTTAACGCATGTGCAGAGTAGTGTGAATTATGTCCAATTGAAGATGCAATGGATTTTTAAGTTCCTTCCAAAGATACAAAGCTGAGTCCCAAAATGTAGCTGATTTTAATGCTGAAAACGAGTACTAACTGACGGCCTCTTATCAACCTCCTTGATGGACTGCATAGTGAAGTGTTGGCTTGGCTGATAGACAAAGCCACTGTGCAGTTGTTCAAAGGTTTGTTCACCAGCTGTGTACGAAAGTCTGAATTTGACATATAAAAGATGGGTTAGGGGTGAGAGTGTATGAAGCTTAACATCCAAAAGTTGAGGACTGCCTGTAACTGATCTCTCAAAATGGATTAAGATGAATTAAACTCTGCTAGTATAACTACAATACATCCTTTGGTGAACAGCTAACTGCCAAATACTGTGAGCGCAAGAAAGGCTTACAGTCACTATACCGTGGAACTACATCATTTTGCAGATCTAGAAAATCATTCCATATTCTACTTTACTAAACAGATACTCACAATTCTGATGCGATGTCCCATTGCCTTTGCCGGGAGGTTTCTCTTGAACTTGGCACGAACTGCACCAGAAGTTCCATGAGGTCTAGTTACCTTTCCCCAAATAGCACGAACCTTTGTCTTCCTCTTTATATTACCTGGGACTGGGGTCCTATTCTTGGCCTAATTAAATAAAAGACCAACTACTATACCAAATTACAAAGAAATAAACTTAGCAGTTTTCACAGACAGACTGACAAAAATTTTAAAAGCTTCTCTGCAGGAATGTTGTGTGCCAAATAAAAAAGCGCAGGTGGGGCAGTGGTTTAGAACTCCACACATTCTGAATACTAGATGGAGGAAAGTGATCAGCTACATGACCCAGCCACTTTACCCCAAGTACCCAGTGGATACAAGGCTAAGTGGGGCCCCAAGCTAGTCTGCACACTTTGGAGAGAAAACCAATCTTTTCTACCTGCCACAAACTTAATATTGATTCTTTGGCCATACAATCATATTCAATTAACATACTAGTGAAGAACAATAATAAGAATGCCAGCCACATGGGTGTATCTGATAACAGGAGTATATGGCATACTGACATGCAAACTTCAAGAGTTCACTCACGACACAAAATTAAACCGAAGCCGTTTGTTTTATTCATTTACATATCTTCAACAGAGTATAAGGGCGTAACTAATATTGAATTCCTTTAATATACTTTAAACTGCCACTTGTTAGTACTCAGTTACTTGTAATAAGCCACTATATTCAAGAAGAGGCGATGTTAATACTTCCATCCCTCAGTTGCATGCCCAACAACAAAGTAAAGTGCCATTTGTTATCATTACTACAACAGATCACACAATGGCTGCTAATGTTATACACTTTTATACTGACTTCACTTCTTGACAATGCTTCTTAAGCAAATATTTTTGTTACTTGTACATACAGTGTTGACTATTTCCAAACCCACATGGGATTTGTAATCCTGTACCGATTCACAGAATGAGAGTGATATATGATATGGCTGCAAAACCAGGGTAGGACAAGTGGCACATACTCAAAATTTTACCTCTTAAGTATTTTCGCTTTATGTGAACTGCAACATACCTTGTACACATAGACGCAACGCTTTCCAACATAGAACCAGCTGTCATTTTTCTTGATACAACCTTCTACTTTCAGCAAAGCTGTGTTTTCATGTTGGTTTCTTAGCCCTCTCTTGTAACCAGTGAACACTGCTTTAGCGTACAGTCGTCCATGGCGCTTTTTTGGTCGTTTTTTCAGTGGAGGTCTCTCTGCCGGTTTCTCTTTGGAAGCATGTTCTTTCTTCTCTTTAGGCTTCTTCTCCGTTTTTGACTTTGCAGGCTTCGCCGCATCGGCCATTATGTATTACAGCCTGTAACAGTTGTAGCAGACATTCCTTCATTACATTTAACAGTACTCTGCATAACAGCACCTACATTTTTTTATTTCGATACGACGCAAGACAATGCTTTAACCTCAATTCCAAACGTACTGCATACGACCACGGAAACGAAATCTGTAATCATCCTTGAAATGACAAAAGACACATCAAAATAAAATGTATGGACATGAAATAAAACATTCATTACTTTATTCAGCAATTAAACGCTTTACATAGTTGTGTGAGAAATGTAGTTCTATTTGAGAAAAGCAAGTATACTCACACACTTCACGCATACGTTGCCCACTTCGACACCAAGGAAACACGAATCCACGGATGACAGAAATACCTGTGGGGAGAAAAGGATGATCGGAACACGGGTGCCATGCGCGGGTGAGAAAATTATTGTGTTTACGGGATGGAGATATCTTTTAATGTAATTCAATATAAACTAATTCTTATATATTTGATAATACAATCATTCTGCACAATTAACAATATGTGAAATGAAATGCATAAATGTACTTAAAGCAAGTCGCCAGAAACACAGGAGTTGACAGTTATGCAGTAGTGAAGTGCAACAATGCCAACTGATCAAAAGATTGAAGGATAAGAAGAAGAAGAAGAAGAAGAAGGAAGTGTGTGTGTGTATAATCTGTGACGTAGGACACAACAAGGAGGGGGCCGGGATAGCTCAGTCGGTTTAACGACTCGCTACGGTTAGACGGGCCAGGGATCGAATCCCGGTGGGGATGATTTTTCGTACCCGTCCAGACCGGACGTGGGGCCCACCCAGCCTCCTATGCAATGGCTACCGGGTCTCTCCCGGGGGTAAAGCGGCCGGTACGTACCTCTACTCCACAGGGCCTTCGTGGCTCCTTTTAGGGTGAACTTTAACTGTACCTTACCCCAACACGAAATTGTAGTGTTGGTAGTACTGTAACACATGGGCAGAGGTAAAGGCCGTGGTAATTGATTTTGCTGTGAATAGGTGGCGGATCGTAATTCTTTGGTTGTAATTCGTTCGTCGGATTGTTTTGTTCACACATTATCTAATTTGGTTATGTTAGATGAAAAAAACAAGAAAGTGTGGCTTAAGTTTGTAGCACACTTGTTTGGTCGTACTCGCCCTGGCTGAAAGTAATGTCAACGAAGATTCTGCCTGGTGATAAGCGGCCAACTTACGAATGTTAAAACGGAACGCGGCTTGGTTACCTAGACTGTTGAATTTTTTCAGTTTTGCGATTTTAGGCGCGTTCGCAGAATTGCGAAAAGCGACTGTTTGTTTTATGGCGCAGGAGCCTCTAGTGCAGGGCTGGCGAACCTTTTCGAGGGCGTATGACCAAATTGTCTATGAATTTCCAAGAACTTTTGCGTATGCTCATGGGAAGTTTGAAGAGCAAATTAAGGTCTTGGAGCCTTCTATAATTTCTACTAATTACTGCATTATTATTAGTAATACATGTTATAATTGAAATTATGTAATTTCATAGTATAATTATTTCTAATAAAGGACTCTGAGGAATACAATAAGGAAAAATTTGGAAGTAACTGTGGCTGCCACTTCTTTCTGTTTGAAAAGAAAATTGTAAAATGTTTTGTCCATCGTTACATGTTCATGCATTTATTTATTCAGTATTCCAGAGATCTAACAAAGTGGATACAGAACATGTTATTAAAATAACAATAGGCACGCCAAAAAACTGGTCATGACAATAAAATGCAAATAATTTTATAAATACTATACAATACATAAGACAAAAAGTTTATACAAGGAAATGAGATCAGATCAAAGTATTCACCCAGTCACCACCAGGCTGGTGCCCAGATGATAAATATTCAGTCAACACTTCACACCTCTTCCAATTTGTGTAAAAATGTTACACTCGCAGTGTTATTTGGTAGCAACTGTAATTCATATTCACTCTTTGCATAGTAAGATACGTGTATATATACACATATTCTTCACAATTTAGAGAGGCTGGTGGAACAAAATCAATTTTAAAAAATTGGAACAACAGTGAATGCTGCGTGCCATATTGGGCACATGTGCCATAGGTTCGTCAGCCCTGCCCTTGTGGGCCAGGGCCTCATCATTATTGAGGCCTCGCGATCTCACAACGATACACCACATGCAGTAGGACTCCTCTGGACGAATGAAGAGCCTAACACAGAAACCTCTACCTGTCGACACAAGATACTCACAAGAGGCAAACATCCATGCCTGTGGCAGGATTCGAACCCACATGCCAGCAAGCGAGTAGCTGCAGAGTCATGCCTTAGACTGTGAGGCCACTGAGATCGGTGAAAAGCAACTATTAGCTGCGTTAAATGTCTCTGTCTGTCCATTCTTCCACCCACATGGAACATCTCTGCTCCCATTGGATGGATTTTTATGAAATTTGTTATTTGAGCATTTCTCGAAAGTCTGTTGAGAATATTCAAGTGTCATTAAAATTTGACAAGAATAACTGATACTTTACATGAAGTTAGGGGTACATTTATATCTTCTTAAAATGAGATGTTTCACACAAAATTATGGAGAATTGTATATTCAGAATTCTTTTCTGAAAGTTATGCCAGTGTGAAAAGTATGGTAAAGCCAAATAGGCCACAGATGACAGTACACTGCTGCACAGAGAAGATGTGATTTGTGTGCCAGATGACTAAGACAAGGATAGAGACATACACCCATAATATGTAATGCTTATTGCTTTCTCATGGCTGCAATGGATACATAAATGTGCCTCAGTATTAACATTTTAAGCACATTGCCGTTCTTGCTTAGTGGTGTAATTGATGCCCGTCACTTCAAAGATGTAGCAGATTGGAATCCTTGTTGAATTTGTTCTGTAAACACAACTCTAACAGTTGCTTGTGTGAGCAGTTTATAAGTTATAGACTTTATTTTGTCTCATTGAGGATGATTCCTGATGTACCTTGAAGTGGATTGCACATCAGATAAGCAGTGACCAACATTTGAGGATTAGTGCAGGTTTTAAAGTATGACATGAAGGTTACAGGTTTGACTCAGTCTCTATATGCAGATTCTGTTACTGTAATGTGCTTTCAGTGGAAATGAGCTGCCAAGAATAAGAATGTCTTTGGTGAGAAACCCACTGCCTGAAATTTCAGGTTGTGGAAGCTGCAGAACATCAAGTCATTTGGCACCCCATGGTCACTGGAGCAAGAGAAATGCCACTATCCAATTATATCTGTTGTAGACCCTTTACATTCTGCTGTATTGTCCTCCAGTCCCCTCTTGTATGTTACTGGTTCTAAGTGCTTGTTGCTAGTGAAGACTGTCACTTTCACCACTTGTGAACAGAATGGCTAGGTGATTCTCACCACTCTGTACTACTCCAACCTTGCCATATACAAACAAATCCAGTTAAGGTAAATGTGGAAACAATCAGGAGTCCAATTGCACAAATAACACAAGAGTCAAACACAACAATGAATATTTAATGCGGGAACTATACAAAGTGGGGACCAGAGTAGCACAGTGGTTAAGGTGTTGTGCTACAAATTGGAAGGTCACTGGTTTGATTCCAGATGGTGTCATTGGAATTTTTCATTGACATAATCCTTCTGATCGCACTATGGCCCTGGGGTCGACTCAGCCTCTAACAGAAATGCGTACCAGGAGCATTTCCTGGGGGTATAGGCAGCTGGTGCATAGGACTGACAACCTTATCACCATCCTGTGCCGTTGTCATGTAATCTGGGAAGCTTAACTTCCTGCAACCCTCTGGGCCACTCCAGGCCTGTAACAGGACTGCTTTACCTTTTACTATACAAAATAATGACGGTACTTAATTGCATACCTCAAAAAATTACAAAAAATACTCCATGATCTTTCCATATACATAAGATACCTTGCCTCATTGAATGAACTCAAAATATAATGAAACAAAACCTGTGTGGCTTGTAGGTAAGGAAATAATCTAACAAATATCCGTTCTCTTAACTTACAGTGCCAGATATAGACCCTAGTATATGCCAGACCATTTAGAACACTATCTTAGAAATTACAGACTAACCCCAAATTTGACTAGGATGTTAACAGGCCAACTGCCTAATGCTCAACAAGTACCAGGCTTTAGATAGGAAACAGCAGGGAATGGTTAAATCAGTGTATGAAGATTTGTACCGCAGTACTGCATGCAGGACTAATTGCACAGTGACAAGAAAGTTACATTATCATGGCATAATCTTTCACTCCAAAACTGAACACTAACTTCCACAGTTCACTAGTTTCACATGTAACCAGTAACCTGTCTTTAGCCTGTCTTTGTGGAATGTATGTGACTGAGTGCTGGTGTGGTGTGTTCGCAACAGTACACTTCACCATACAAGTATCTTAGTGTGATCACCGTACACTGTCTCTTCACCTGCCAGAAACAGGACCCATGGATTATTCTTTGAGAAACATTCTTTCAAGATGAAGTGCCATGCTTGAGAATATAATTGAGCTGAACCTTGAACAAATATATGGTTCATGTGGTGTGACAGCTCTACAGAGCTTATGCTCCAGGGAGGCCCACAGAGCTAAACTACCATGTGCTGGATGCACCAAGATGGGCAGTCTGTTTTGTACTCCATTGGTGGTTTTGATGTTGCATCCTTGCATAAGCAGACACCTGCAACTTCGCGTAGTCCATAAGGTATCATCAGTAGTGCTACAGCCCACTGTATACCAGAAAAAACAAATACATTTAAGTACAACCAACAGTTACTACTCAACAAACACACAAAGAGTTTAAACTGAGTAAGTAACAGAGCATGCATATGTTTTTTTTACAAGGGGAATTATTTTCGACACAAAGTGTGAATATAACTAAAAAAAAAAATACATGATATAGCTTGGCCTTTTTTTATTTGTACAAGTTAGTCACTTGCATTATATACCCCAGTTGTGCCTTCAACCAATTGAACAGTCAGCATGTTTTCCTAAAGTAGACACTGGAACAGTACCACAAATCACAACTGGTTCCTTTCTTATCCTTTCATAATTACTGTTAACCCTACTGCCATTTGAAGCAGTATAGTTTGAGATACTGCAGGTGTCATTCAAATAACCATAAATACATATGATTCATCCAGCTTTTCCAAGTTCTTGCAACCAAAGGTCTCAGGTTTCTGGATACCTGACTAAGTTTCACTGTAATTTTCTCAGTCCTGTCAGGCAAACTCAGTTGTACTACTTTAACACATGCCATAAGTGTTTGCTTCAATGATAGTTTCCAGTTCATAATTCAGAATTGTCGTCTCATGTAATCCTGCATAACTAGTGCAGTGGAAAAGCACTGTTAAATAAAACTAGAACCAATTTCTGTCATTGTCTGGCTGCAACCTGCTCGTAAGTTGGCTGTCAAAGACTCACCTCAGGCTTGCTCTTGTAATTGGTGTGGGTGTTCTAACAATTCTGCACTGCCATCTGGAGGTGTTCTGTCACTTCTTGAGGGTTCTCAAACTGTCCGATTCTCTCATGTGCATCCTTCAGTTGCCGACGCAAGTTATTTATTTCCACAATCAATGTTGAATTCTCCTGTCAAACAGAAACAGCTCACACACATCTTTGATGTTGGAAAATTCAAGTACAAATTGCATCTGGAGTGCTGTGCCAAACCCCAATGTTACGCATGAAGACTAGGTAGTGATAAAATGGTGGCCACTTACTAGCCACCAGTGTAATGTGTATATTTCTTACAGCAGAATATTAGTTCAGTAACACCAACATGGTAGTGTAGTGGGATGTTCTAGTTCAGGTGGTTAGTCCTAAGCATCTCAGTGCAGAAGCCCATGTTCAATCCCAGATAGTCAACCATGTGTGGTTTGTGATGTAAAGAGTGACAAAGGGACAAGTTGTAGTTATATTTACATAAGTAACAAGAAGCAACTCTTAGTTCTGTCATATGTATCAGCATGGCTCCCACTTGATGCACCTTCTTGAAATCTGATATTCCTACAGCAATTTTGGTTACATGAACACACCATTATGTTACACTATATGTACATAGGTTATTCGGAAAGTAAGTACCGTCTGTGCATATCTCACGTGCATCCTCGAGACTGTCACTTTGCGCATGTGCAGTGACTTCCTCTATCAATTGAGAAGTCACAGACACCATTTCGTGAAATTCATGTTATGTTTATGTTTGTCCCTGCGCGTTAAACATGTTTAAGACAATTGAAGGGGACGCTGACTGTGAAATACGGTCTGTAATTCGTTTTTTGAATGCTAGGAATGTGCTACCAAGTGAGATTCATCACCAGATCTGTCAAATGTCTGGTGGACAATGTGATGAGTGATGGCATGGTTAGGAAATGGGTTTGGATGTTCAATGAAGGACAAGAGAACATGCACGATGAGGCACAAAGTGGGCGTCCATCTTTGGTGAATAAGGTCAACGAAAGAGTGAGTGATGACAGACGTTTCACAATTTCTGATCTGTCCCTGCACTTTCCTCAGATTTCAAGGACTCTACTCTATGACACTGTCAGTAGTGGCTAACATTGCAGGTGGCCGCATTTTATGAGGAGGGTATACAAAAACTTGTGCCCCACTACGATAAGTGCCTCAATAATAGCGGCGAATATGTGGAAAATTAGTTTGAAGAATGTAGAATCTGATAACAATAAAATTTTATACAAAACCTTACTCGACTGTTTTTTACAGTGAAACGGTACTTTCTGAATAAGCCTCGTACATTGCCTGTCTTGTTCTTGAAGCACTTCAGCCTTCCTCTACAGTTACTGTTCTGCCAAAGCACCATACCCCTGTATTTCCTGGGCTGGTGGAACAGGTTGCAGTACCAACAGACTCGGGCGTGCCTGACAATTACAACTAAAACTAAAAAGTGTTTTAGTGTCATTAGGCCTGTGAATGGTGAGTAGTTGTGTTTAGTAATAGTAAAAATTTTGGAAGTTCTGACTTAAAGTCATCAGCTCATTGTGAATTAGGCCTTTCACATTATGAATACAGTAAAGTAACTCACATCTAATTGTTCTGAGGTGACATCTTGCTTGCCTTTGTCCCTATACATCTGCCGCTTGAGGGACTTCACTGTACGCATAAAGCGCTTGTGCTGAAACATGCGCTCGTGCTGGAAGCCCATGGCCTCCTCTCCAATTTTGATGAAGGATGATGAGCCCTGGCAATACTTGTGGTACATATCCTATGGACACATGAGAGTGAAACCGAGTGTGTGTGATGACATGGTTCTATATTGTCAACTGACACAATGCAGAATCTCTGCTGAGGCCACAGAAAGAAGTTACATGGATCAATCTCTTTCAAGCTCGCATTCTCCTTCTTCAGAATATTTTGTGTCAGTCAACGGTCTATTTTGTTCACTTCCATGTGACTGCACAATGACCATTGTTAGTGACAAGTGATTTGCAATGGTAGGAAGGAAATGCAAAAGTAGGCAGACAGGGTGCAGTCTTCAATGCTGTAATTTCCACTGTGCATGGAACTTCTTTCTATGGCTTATGTAGAGTCATATACACGACTCTTTCCTTCTGCATCCTTTGCAATTCATTATTCATCAATCGTCATACAATTTGGCACTGTATATTCTGAGCCACTGAAATATATAAATAAACAAAGAATAAATATGTAACATCATATAAGTACAATGTCATGAGGCATGGTGGTTTTTCTATCCTCTGAACAATGTAAGTACAAACTGGTTATCAGGAGAAGACCAAAGGTGAGAGTCAGCACTGAAAATTGAGAAGAGGCTCTTATCAAACTCAGGGTGGAAATGTCACTAACTGATACATTTCTAATTAAGCCAGGAATTATATTTTTAAATGTTATTGTTAAATGATATTTCAAACTCCAAAGGGATTAGATACATGTGACTGTCAACTCACAAAATAAATTAAAACAAATGCTGTTTACCTCTATTTAATGGCAACACTGTCATGACATTGTCACAAGATGGCATGTACCTTAACAGTCTCCTTTAGTTTTGTAGGCTCTTGGAGTAGATGTGATGCTTGGTGAAGGTCAAACCTGACACGGTCCAAGATAGTATGTGCTTCTTGTTTCCTGTTACATTCAGACATGATTTCACTTCTGGTCGTATTCAGTTTCTGTCCCATTTCTGCCAACTGACGTTCTCGGTATGTGTTGACAGTCATCAACTCCTCCACCAGTGGCTCTGCCTGTCAAAAATACCGTATATAAGGTATTAACATTTTATACCAGTCACACCCTCACCACATGTGTGTTGCTCATTCATGGCTGTTCATGTCCTTTGCCAGTCACACCCATGTTGAATGTGTGTGTTCATTCATGGCTGTTAACATCATGTGGCAGTCTTACTCTTGATGCATGTATGTTGTGTTTTCTTAACTGTTGTTGGCAGCAGCTAACCACTGAATGTTGCCTTATGCAATATTTGTATTGTTACTAATACAAGTGTCACTTCTGCACCCAGGATTCAGTTGCCATATTCGTCATTATCACACTATATAAGCAATATAACAAACAGTTTCCTAATATTGGTATTAGCACCAAATTAAAATTTATACACATAATTTAAAATATGAGCATTAGGATTTCGTACAAAGATGAAGATAAATTAAATTACACGCACATATAATTAAGGAATTGGAACGAGGAATCCACAGAGATGTTCAGAAACTGTAACACAAATCTTGTTCACTGCCTGAATCTCTTAAAGCAGAGGGAAACTATACCTACCACCTGCTTTCCCTAACCTCTCAATTTTACATAGAGTGCTTTGGTATCACTGTCACAGTACAGTGATATGTCCTTAAACAGCATTAACTGTTTGTCTTTTGCAAGGGAGATGCAGTACATTCTGTATGACCCTGGAACTCATATCATCTTATCATCAGATCTGCAGCATGAAACAGGACAATAAGCTGCAGCAACCAAGTTGCACATACTGTCAACTTCCATTGTATGGCCAAGTGATATGGAGGTTTCTCAACCAAAGTTTTATGTGCACTGTTTTCTGTATTCTTTTTGAGTATAATTCATTCTGTCAACACTATTCACTTACAACATTCAGTTTCTTTTCCTTCTCCTCAATGTGTCTGTCCTTTGCTTCGACCTGTTTCTGTAGCTCTGTTATCTTGTAGGTGTGAACAGTTTTATACTTCTTTAGTACTTGGTTTCTCCTTTCCAGATCATAAATTTGTTTTTCCTGCAATACAGAAAAATAAGAGTGAGCACATGTAACATGTCATTTGTTTACTTCACTGCTGTGTTGCTGACAACTCAGAGGCATGATGAAAAGTTTCCAGTAACTCATTAACCATACATAATTTTTAATAGTAGTCAAACCTCATCCTTTCATCTGATTTAACATCATATAACCTTTATATTTATTTGCCTTCTATTATATCATGCAAGTGCAGTAAAGTTAAATCTCTTTAATTATTAACCAACAAATGCACTATATAAAATTTCACATTAAAACACTTAAAATCGCTCTGACATGTTTCGATCCTAAGATCATCCTCAGGGAGCTACGTTGTTCCTTGTTGAAGTCATTTTAAAAACATTCACAAAATAATTCCATTACATTAACAGGGTGTTGTGGCAGCATATCGTGTTGTGTAAGAGTATGTTGTTAGGAATGCGTCTGGCTATGGTGTGCATCATGTGTTACGTAGTGAAAGTCTTTCACTACGTAACACATGACGCACAATAAATCTGTTGCATGCCATCATAATTCTGTACCTTGTTCTGAATGATGCTGTCTCTCTCACGTGCCCTTTCACTCTCTGTCTCACTCATCTCCTTCTTCAGCTGTAAGATGTCTAACTGCAGCCCAGCGATGGTCTGCTTGAGCACCTGTCGCTCCTGTTCCAGTGTGTGTACCTGATGTTTTAACTCATCATTTTCCCTCTGGAAGCTGCAACACAGGCTCATATAGTACCTTAATGCCAGGTAGTAGCTTCTTTGTGATGTACATCTGTTTAATATAAGCTGACATAACACTGTTAAATAATAGTGTTTGATGACTTCATTCCTGAATTGTTGGTGATGCATGCAGGTAGTGAAATAATTAAAACATAGCAGTACTTTAGCTTTCATTATAATCAAAATTAAGCTTATACAACATGCTCTGGCAATATATATTTACTATGGGGATGTCTCATGTAGTAAGCAAGAACTTATGATATAGTACAGTACACACCATTATCTGCCACAGACCTGATGAACCTTTTCTTTGTGACAAATTCCTGCCCTCTCAAGTGCATGTTTACTTCCCTTTCTTCACACAGCTGCTTCTCATAGCTCGTCTTCAGCTCCACAATCTCGCGATCCACATTGTCCTCAAGCAGATGTATCATGGTCTCATGCTCTTGCATCTTCTGGGCAGCCTGACCTTGCAGCTATGCATAGCAAGAAGCCAACAGTAGACAGACTTTTACAATATTTAGTTAGTCCATTCTTGGTAGCTTATATCTGAGCATTTTTATGAGAGGCTTAGAGAACTAACTAAATAACTGACCAACTAACTAAGTAACTAACTAATTCATAGAATAGAGTATTTCTTCAGAATCTAATAGTTCCACAGCCAGTCAAGAAATTTCTCACATTATGCAGAACCTAAAGGTTCATTATCACATGCATATAACCTGCCACAAATCTCTGCTCTGAGCCAGGTCTATTCAGTCCATGCCCTCCCATCCAATTTATTTAAGATTCCTTTTAGTATTATTCTTCCATATATGCCTAGGTCTTCCATTTGGTCTCTTTCACTCATGATTTTCCCACCACAACCCTGTATGCACCTCTCCTCTTCCTTACATATGCTACATTCCCTACCTGTCTCACAGGCTTGGAAGAAACGTTATATACCTCAGGACTGTCTTTAGCAGGGATTAAAACAAGGTACCTTCACATATGAATAGTGCTTTATCACTATAGCAACCATCTCAGCTTTTACGTTCTTACAGGCAATGCATTAATGCCTAGTGGTACATATATGTACCATGTGCTTGAAGTGTGCATTTTACCCATATCCTGAGGGTGCACAAGAGTAGGGTGCTGAGGAAGACATTTCGGCCTAAGAGGAAAAGGTAAGAGGGTAGCTGAGAAAACTACACGACTAGGAGCTTTATCATCTGTACTCCTTACAAAATATTACTCAGGTGATCAAATCAATGAGAATGAGATAGGCGGGGCATGTAGCACATATGGGGGAGAGGAGAGGTACATGCAGGGTTTTGATAGGGAAACCTGAGGGAAAGAGTCCACTTGGAAGATCGATGCATGGATGGGAGGATAATATTAAAATGGATGTTAAAAAAGTGGGATGGTGGGGCATGGACTAGATTGATCTGGTTCAGGAAAAGGACAGGTGGCAGGCTTTGGATGCAGTAATGAACATAACATAAAATGTGGGGAGATTATTGACTAGCTGAAGACTGTTAGCTTCACTAGAAGGACTTTGTTCCATGCAGTCAGTATTGTTGTATATTCTATTAGATTCTTACAATAAACAGCAAATATTTTCTCAAACAGCATTTAACTGGCAAATCTTTGTAATGGAGATATAGTGTGTTTTCTGTGAGACAGGAACTGAATTCTGATCTATTATTTAGACAAACTCTGACCTTCAAAGAGTTAAAGAAGAAAGATAAACTTACCTCTTGTATTTGCCTGTTGCATTTATCGAGCTGTCTATTGTAGTCATCTGTTGTTGAACTCATGTCATTATCTCTCAGCCTGGAAAGTTCTAGCAGCTTACTGCAACAAAACACTGTATTAGTTGGGTTACCAGTAAGAATATATTATGAGCCCGAGTCGTTAAGGACCCAATGCACGTACACCTTGTTGGGTTACTTACATCTGTTCAGCTTTGTTTGCAGGGGTAGGTGAGACCAGTACCTTGGTAGTGTGATCTGTTATGCCTGTTGCTGATGATAAATGATTTTGGTGCACTGGTGGAATGTTAATTGGCAGGGTGAAACTGAAACACTCTCTAAGAAAAGCCTGTCCCAGTGCCACTTTTTTCACCTCAAATACCACTTGGAATACCATGGAACTGAACCTATGCCTCTGCAGTGAAAGCTGACAGCTAACTGCTGGAACCACAAACATGGCCAATGTTTCAGTAGCTTAACAGTTAGGTAACAGACAACTGTACCTAACTTGTGGGTTCCTTAAATGGGTGCCTATTAATCAGCTGGAGGAATATCCTACAGCACGTTATTTACTTCGATATGTGACTCTGTCACGGTCACATTTGTCCCTGAACAGCCAGCTCTTCTACGCATAGTTGTCCCAGTGTATTGAAAAAATCAATGTGTCTTACTTTTGGAATGATACTGTATTTACCCAGCCTGGCGTTTGACACAGGTTAAAATGGATAAAAGAATGCTAGTCACATTTAAAAATGCATGTGCTTTTGTTATAAAATACAAGTCCTGTTATTTCATGTAGATTTTGGAGAGAAAATATGTTGGACATAAACATGAAATTACTAGCTATGATATAACCAAAATTATCAAAATCTGCTTATATAATCATCTCTGACATTATGTGTTGTAGATCTCAGATGATCAAGGTATGGTAAAGTTCACCCTATAACTGGCCACAAAGGCCCAGACGTGGAATAGAGGTATAGCTCTACTCTTTCTTTAACCTCTGCGCCAAATGGGGGTGGGAGGTCAACGTCATGACCTAGCCACTTTTTCCCTGGAAAAGACCCGGTACCCATTGTGTAGGAGGCTTGGTGGGCCCCAGGGCCAGTCTGGGTGGGTGTGAATAACCTCGCCCCTACCTGGATTAGATCCCCAGACCGTCCAGCCTGTAGCAAGTTACTACACAGACTGTGCTATCCTTGGTCACAATGATCAAGGTGCAAGGTCATTTAAAGCATAACCCTTGGAACTACTGTATATGTCTTTCTGACATGAAATTTGTTAACTGCATTGGCATTACGATCTGTGCCCTTATACAGTTACATATGAAAGTACGTACCGGTGTGCAGGGTGTAATAGCCCAGATATCACAGTCTGAAAACTGATCCCTGTGAGAACCTGAAAACCTTAGCCAGTTACACCATACAGAGATGCTGACTGATCATACCTCTCATAGTCCTCCTGCATCTTGTTGGTTTGTGCCTCGAGTGTTTGGTACCTGTCATATTCTACAACCAGCTTCTCATTGAAATCTGCCTCCAATATTAGAATTGCCTCTTCATGAGATTTCTTCATTTTCGATATACAGTCATTGAGGCTGTTCAGTTGTATCGTGTGGTCTAGTTGCAACTGCTGCAAACAGAGATGCTGTCAGCCATTTCCACTGTAACAAATGTCTGAAGTCATAGTGGGGACAGAAACTGTTAGGACACCATTCATTAGCTCAGGTTGTTAGTTGCAGATTTCTGACCTCATAGTTCCTCGTCAAATAGTCTGAGCTGAATTTGTGGTTGACAAAGTGGTGTTGGGACAGGTTTTTTCCTAGCACTTTCATTTTTTGGTACCAGCTGTAATTGTGCATATACTATACATTCATCTGTCATCAGGCCTGTTACAATAGGCTGCATTCCAAAGGGAATGACTTTCATCCCATGATACAACTAATGTTGCCCTTTGGAAGGGATTTGTGAAATCTGTTGCCAGTACTGTGCTGTAAACTGCCTGCAGCTACAGTACTAAGGAATCTTCATGGTAGCCATCTTGTTGTGTTTATTACTAAATGAACTACACTTATTCATTTGAACACATCACAGGTTTATTTTGATTCAAATTGTGCCCTTACATGTGTGCTACATATATTGGCCTGTACTGTAGCCATCATTAGGCATGCCAATACAAAAATTTTATAAAGGAAGATATAATAAAATCTAAGGGCCCCCTTGTTTACAGTCACCAAATTTTAATAATTTATAACGCTAAAACTGAAAATAAAATATAAAAGTAAAGGACATAAATAATTTTAAAATGTGAGTATATAAAGACTTATATTAAATTTAGGTTCTTATGTGTTGTAGTGAGAGTTTGTACTATAATTCTTTGAGATTTTTTTTTTTTATGTTCTACTTGGCCTGGCATTGCAGTATGAATTTTCTCACTACTACGTATGAGGACTGAAATTTAACAGAAGTCTTTATATATATATATATACACACACACACACACACACATACATATACATACATAAATTATAACAATTATTTAGGTCCTATACTTTTATATTTTATATTCTGTTTTAACATTATCAAAAAATAGTGACTGTACAGAACGGGATCTTAGATTGTATTATATCTTCCTGTATAAGACTTTTGTATTGATATGCCTGCTGACGGCCTAAGTACAGGCCGATATACATATACATAGCACACATTTAAGGGTACAATTTGAATCAAAATAAACCTGTGTTGCATTCGACTGAATAAGTGTAGTTTATCCAGTACTAAGGAATTTGAATTATTGGTTGGTTGGGTACTCAGTCAGTGTGTCATTCAGAATGACAGTGTCCACCTATAATCTTTTGTAATAACCAACACATCTTATGATCTCATCTGGCGATTCTTCCTACCTCATTATTTTTTTTCAGTTCCTCAATTTCCTCATGCAACTCCTTTATTTGCTCAACACGTGTCAAGTTGCTCTTCTGCACCTTCCTGTATGCTTCATCTATCTCCATCCTGCATATGTACCCTGATAAGTTCTTGGATCATCTGAATATTGTGGAGAAGGTCCTGCTAGCTGATCAAAATGTCTGTCGATGGCTGGAAACTCCTGTTCATTCGCACTGACTAGCCCGTGTGACACAAGATATATGTCCTAGTCACGGTAATTCAGTGACTGACACTCTCACTGATGACTGAGTAATGGTCAGGCCACATGTGTGACTTGCCTGTAATGACAACCAAAACATGGTTGTACATAAAGGGGTTCTGTACTCCATAATGATACTTTGACCAAGTGACCAGCTGTAGTGACACTTTTTAACGGATGGCATGGTTCCCTTAGAAATAATTCTGGGAAACTACCATAACCTTTTACAACACAGTGGTAAGTGTATGCACCACCCATATTAGGTTTAAAGCACCAATCTGACGTTCAGGTGACCATGCATCATGATAAATTCTTATAATAAAACCAACCAAATGCACTAATTTCTCAAATTTATTTTTGGAATAAAACGCTACATGTTTCAGATAGTTCCTCTGTCCATCATCAGGAGTTTTTCACTGTACACACAGCAGTGGAATATGTCATACAGGTTTGGTGAGAGCTCACAAGCTGTCAGCAAACATGTAAGACATATACCATTGTTGTGTGTACAGTGAAAAACTTGATGGAGAGAGGAACTGTCTGAAACACGTAGAGTTCTATTCCAAAAATAAATTTGAGAAATTAGTGCATCTAGTTGGTTTTATTATAAGAATTTAAAACACCACCTTACCAATGGAGTTCATTTATAAGATTAAAATACTTCTTACAATAAACAGCAATAACCGGTTGGTTGTTGTGACAAGGATTCAATATGTTTACTGTGAGGTAGAAACTTAATTTTTATATATTATTAGCCACATGCTTGTTTGTGTCTGAGCTGGGGGCAAATGATGTTTGGCACAAAATTACATCATGTAACAAATCTAAAACTGCTGGCCCATTATTGCTATTCACTATTAGCCAAGTGGAATAATTCCCTCTTCTTTTCCTAATACTATGGTGTTGATTAATGAAATGACATACACAGTTGGTCTTTTACATTCATGTAAATAAATAGGATTTACTCAAATATCTCTGTTAATTAGGTTTATTTTTTTTTTGGCAATTCCATGTAGAAACTTGCTTTTGCAGTATTATGACTGTACAACAGTACTGATCCTGTGTGAGCTGCATAAACGTCTGTACCTTTGAATGTGATGTTTGTGTGACCGTGCATCATTGATACAACAATATAAACAGCCAACTAGATGCAACAATAACAAATTTTTTTGATAATTACAATTAGCTCAACATGTTTCGGGCGAAAATTTTGCCCATCTTCAGGAGCACTAGACTGTGTTTACAGCTTGTGGTATAAAACACCGACGATGCTGCCTGCAGTCAGCATCGCCGGTGCTTTATACCACAAGCTGTAAACACAGTCTAGTGCTCCTGAGGATGGGCGAATTACCGCCCGAAACACGTCGAACTGATTGTGATTATCAATAAAATTTGTTATTGTTCCGTCTAGTAGGCTGTTTACATTATTCTATAGCTTTGTTTTCACAAAAATTTAACTACCTTCTCTGAATCGATTTCTGAACTTTCTGCATTTCGTACAAAATATGAAGCTTTCTCTTGCAGCAGTAAGTAGGCAAAATGCTGTTTCATTATATTCGGTGGAATAATTAGGATTTTTGTCGCCCGGGGCGATAAATCACAATGGCCGCCCCTAACAGAAATTATTAACTTTAAAAAAATTGTATATCCGTTAAGCGCAGATTTTTTTTCATTCAAAAATATATTTTGACGCTCCTTGGACCCTTCCGCCCGGGGCGTTCCCACCATTTGTCCTCGCCCACCCGCCCCACAATTACACCACTAATTGCAATAAGCACCTCAACATTTCCAAAGAACAGTACGCCTTTGAAAATAAATTTAATAGCACTAAGAATATTCCATTTTAATGAATGTTCAAATTACTTTAATCAGCAGGACAATTGCAGATGTAACCTAACACACGCACATCGCAGATTAAGATTTAGCAATGGAAGACAGTGGCGTACCGAGGGGGGGGGGGGAAGTTTGGGGGG
>Ga0123352_10004593_pt1 | contig 20369 bp, 19 predicted proteins | sample TergutLab28metaG_FD_89700 | JGI IMG/M metagenome (GOLD analysis project Ga0123352, IMG submission 89700) | Labiotermes labralis P1 segment gut microbial communities from Petit-Saut dam, French Guiana - Lab288 P1 | ecosystem: Host-associated > Arthropoda: Insects > Digestive system > Gut ...
AAAATCGGACACATGTTTATATGAACTTTTTTGATCACAAAGACCTAGGAAATCACCTCCTGCAGTTATGCCCTAAAGTCGTGAAACACCCTGTATATGAAGTGTAAGGAATCAAACTGTCAATCACAATGAAAATTTTCATTTTTTCAGAGATTTAGTATGTTTTACAAAATGTTTCAACCAACTTGGCCATCTTCAGGTAATAAAACTGTGTACAAAATATGTGGGAGGAGACAAGCAACATAATGTATTATAAAATGAAGTTAGTTTCTTTTTGCATGAAATATATTAATGAGTAAGGTTATATTATAGAAATAAATGCTGTGTGAGAGGTATTACAGCTTTATGGAGTTTTAACTTCACCAGTTATAGGTTATATTAGTTAAGGTTCTCAGCTGTGATGTAGTATTATTTTGTGATGAATTTGCATCATTTGTCCAATATATATTGAAGATGAGAAAACTGAAACCCATTAATCTAATCTAAAAGGTCAAAGTAATATTATACATCATCAGTGCATACCCTAATTAATTATAACCCATAAGTGGCAAAGTTATACAGCTGCAATTCCTCCCACTCAGAAATTACTTATACAACATAATCTTACTTATTATGGCATTTTATGTAAAAATGATATCTTGTTTCTCTTTATAGTACTTTATGTTGCTAATTTCCTCCCACATATTCCACACACAGTTGTGTTTTCTGAGTTGCCCAAAATATGTACAACACACTAAATCTCTGAGGGGGGGGGGATGTTGTGATTGAAGTTTCGTTTCTTACACTCTACCATTAGGTTTGAATTAAGAGTGAATCTCTTGATTTTTAACTGCAATAATGTTTATATGTTTGGTTTTAACACTACCCTCATTTGGGATTTTTCACCATTTAAGGTATAAGAAGCTTGTTTCCCAGACAAATATTACATTGGGGTTTTATTGGACTATGTAGCATGAGGCTTGACAGTACCAGGATTGTCAAGGCTAAGTGGTAATATGTTTAATGTCTAATATTTATGTTTACAGTTTTCAGCTCTATGGAAAATCACTTGCCTTGCTTTTGAGATGTATGCCATTATTTTTATGATTGTAATTTGAATTTTTTTGTTATACTGCTGTTTGTCTATCCACATGAAGTTTTAGTGGTACTAGTGTAGATTTATACCACAAGGAAAAAATCAGTCAATCAATCCAATGAAAGAATCAATCAGTCAGTCATAAGGTAACTGTTTCGTAATTGATAAACTTCAGATTGGACCATTGTGATTTAATGCTTGATAGAGGGAGTCATTTGTTTCTATGCCAAGCATACTCACCTCCTGTATTATGTGCATTTTTCTGAGGAGTAAAGTGGTTTAAGTTCAATGTTGAATCTTTGTATTTAGTGCTGAAGTTAAGGTATGGCACTGTATTTCTGATTTTCGTATGCACCTCATGGCATGTTGCTTGAGCATACATTTAAAACATGGTGTTTTTTTTACAGATGAATATCCATTTTATGTCATGGAATCCAAGTCTTGTGAAATGGAAGACTTGGAGATTATGTATGTTACATCATTGTTAATGTTACACTGCGTTTTGGAGACTCGAAACAAAAGAATAATGGATCACATGTATAAGTTGGATGATGAAACACAAGTTTATATCAAGAACTTCTTTGAAACAATCATGCAGTATGATAATAATATAACAAGAAATGTTGTGAAGCATGCTGTTAGTCAATGTGGTAAGTTCTCTTGTTATGAGTAACTTTGAGAAGCACTAGTCCAGTACTAAGAGCCACTCCTGAATTGTAAGTAACAAGGATAGTAATATGAACATAACCTCATTGAATTTTCTGTGGAATATGGTGAATTTGAATGATGGTTGTCCATTTCCAGGAATGCCAGTTGGCAGTCCTTTCTGCATAGCTACGTGTGTTCCAGAAGTGTAACTGTCAATGTTTCTTAAGTTGCTGAGCCTATTCTAGGTTCTAAGATACATTTTCTGAACACCTTGAGCAGTGTTTCTCAATCTTTGTTGTAAAATTCCATGTAACCCACGTCAGTAGCAACTTAGCCTATTTACTATTTACCTGAGTAGTATAAGGTGATCCTCCTTCATGATCTTAATTTTTCAGGAAACATGTTTGACTTTGTGTGCAATTGTAAAGTGACTCCTCCCTCACTTTTCTGGTGATAAATTAGAAGAAAAGTTATTGTATAATATTAGGGTAAATATGGTAATTGAAATATATGTTATTGTACATTATAAACACAAGAATGTACATGCCTCTTTTTTAAACAATTTTAGCTACTGCTGCAGAAAAATTTGTACAAAAGAGAATCATCAAAATATTTTCTTGGGCTTTTTCAACCTGTGTCTGACAGTGTGTAGAATACATCTTGGGATCACCCTGTTATGAGGCTTCAGGTAACCCTGGAACTACAGCTGTCTGTAGTTCAGAACCACTACTTTATGGCAAGCAGCAGCTGACAGTGTTTCTATAGCTAAGGCTATTGTTTTTTGTAAGTTGATGTTTTTAATTGCATTTTCTGTGGAATTTGTACACATGTTTGTAGGGTTAATAACATGCATGTGTAACAAGCTGAATGTCAAATGAGTTGAGAGGATGATTATGGACAGTGAATTAGAACTGATGGTGGCTCAATAATTCAAAATTTGGTCTGCTGGAATCAGATTCATTTTGTTAGGCAAGTCAATGTGTCTTCCTCATAAGAGAATACCCTGTCTTTATTTGTTGTTCAGAGTTTTACACATTTTCAGTCAGACAACTTGTGTTGAAACTTTATTTTCCTTGTTGGCAAGATGAGTGCGTTGGTTGAAGTGAACCTGCATAACAGGGAGGCACTTTTCTTCTCTCTCTCTTTTTCCCCCATGTTAATTAGTGCCTCTTCTTAGCTTGCTTGAAAAGTGTGTAAAAGATTATATTTGGGTACAGTAGTGGTTGTGTGTAGTGATAATGAATACTATAATCCAGGGATTGAACTATATACTGTCTACTTATATCAGCATTATACATTTTGTCCTTACTGTGCTGGATTGTGGGTTATCACGGACAATATTAATCATCATAAGCAGAATAATTTTAAACAAGATCACAACACATCATAGCAAGAAGTGAAGCAGAAGCAGGCTCCATACATTGTTGCTAGAGTATGTAGATGGTACCCTGGATTGTAGCAACACATTAATCAGTAAGTTGGCTGTTTCCTTTCCAATCCTTAGTGCCATGAATTCCCAAACATGGAAGGCAATAATGAGAAAAAGAGCTGCAGTCAAGGCAAGAGTAATACAAATTAAGAAATACTTTGACAACTTGCAAGAAAATGTAGATGTGCATAATGCAAATGTGAGGCTACAGTTACTAGTGAAAGCATGGGAAGAATGAATACTGTACAGGATCAGCTAGAATAATGATGATGATGAATGAGCTGGATAGGAAAGCTTTTGCAGAAACACGCTGTTAATGGGGGTTAAAATTGATAGAATAATTGTGGATAATAGACGAGCAGAAGTTAGTTCAGCAGAATCACAGATGCCCAGAGCACTGCATGAAATAGTAATTCTTCAGTGCCTAAAATTAAATTACACACTATTGAAATCCCAAAATTTGGAGGTTAAATAACGGACTTTAAACACTTCCATGTCACTGTTGTCCTCTGTAACCAGTGAAGCGCATCAGCTAATTCAGACTATTCCAGTTACACAGCAGAACTTTCATGTGGCCTGGAACTTGCTATGTGATAGGTATAACAATCAGCATTTCATGGGTGCTGCTCATGTGAAGTCAATATTGTCACTGCCAGTGAACAATGAAGAATCAGCCACACACTTTTAAGAGCATTAATAACTCAGTTTCAAAGCAACTTGAATGCTTTTAAGGCATTAGACTTGAGCATACCCTTGCATGAAGTGCTCTTGTCTCAGATATTGATAGAGCATGTGGATGAAGTAACCAGAAAACAATGGGAAGTGAAGTCAGTTGCACAGTGGGTTACTGAATTTAAATAACTAATTCAATTCCTAGAAGATAAATGTCAGGCCCTTAAACTAATTCATGAAAGTCACCAACCTTGGAATTGTAACAGTGAAATTAGCAGTAACAAACCCAAGCACACATATGAAGCCACATACAAAGCATGTGTTTTGCATAAAGGTAGCCATGCATTGCACGTCCCTTGCATGGGTTTAAGCACTTCAAGAAAGCAAGCTTGCTGTAGAATCAAAATCTTATTCAGCTGAATCAATTGTATATCAGTTTGGGTGACAGTCGCAGGATGCCACAGTGTAATGTAGAACGGAGGTGTGAATTCTGCAACAGAAATTGTGATTCATTGTTGATGTGTGAGTCTAAGCCTGCTCAAAAAGACAATTGTAATGATTGTGACAATGAACATCAGCCACAGCTGACCTGACCTGAACAAAATAACAACAGCACAACAGGTTTAACAGTTTGCTATATGTCTAAGGAAAGGCCATCTTCACAAATATTGCTTGCTACAGCGATAAACAGGGCTTGGGTGAACATTAAAGGGAATATTAGAACCTCAGCTAAAGAGAGTCAAGGTCTGTATGAATTGAAGCAGCTTAAACCATGTTGTGATGAATATTTAGGCTCTGTAGATCAAAGGAAGCAGGCTAATACGTGATGGTTACAGGATCTGAACCAAAGCAATGTAGATAATCTAAACAAGGTATAGCTAGCAGACGTTTGAGGAACAAAAAGAAGGAATATCTGCAAGCTGGAATTGATGAACTAGTAAAATATCAGACTTGTATAGGGACATAAATTATTTTAAGAAGGGCTACCAGCCTAGAACTAATATAGTAAAGGACGAGAAAGGTGATTTGATTATAGACTCCCACAGTATTTTAGCTAGGTGGGGGAACCATTTTTCTCAGCTTTTCAATGTACATGGGGTTAGTAATGTTACATAACATTGTGTGTATGTATGTAGCAGAACCACCAGTGCCTGGACTGATTTCCTTTGAGGTTGAGATGGCTATTGAAAAGCTAAAAGGACTCAAATCACCACGTACTGATCAAATCCCAGCAGAACTGGTTAAGGCAGAGGGGTAGAACAATTCGCTCTGAGATCCATAAACTTTTTATTTCTGTTTGGAATAAGGAGAATTGCCTGAGGATTTGAGGGAGTTGATTATTGTACCTATCTATAAGAAGAGCAATAAAACAGATTGTATTAAAAGGCATAACACTTTTCCTGACTATGTATAGAATTTTATCCAACATCCTGCTGTTGAGGTTAACTCCATATACAGAGGAAATTATTGGGGATCATCATTGTGGATTTCAACATAACAGATCAAATACTAATCATATGTTCTGCATTTGTCAAATACTTGAAAAAAAATGGGAACACAGCGAAGCAGTGCATCAGCTCTTTATAGACTTGAAGAAAGTTTATGATTCGGTAGGAGGGAGGTTTTGTATAAAATTCTCATGGAGTTTAGTATCCTCATGAAACTGGTAAGGCTAATAAAATTGTGCCTGAATGAAACTTATAGAAGAGTCTGGGTAGGCAAGCATCTTTCTGACATGTTTCCTGTTAGGAATGATTCGTAACAAGGAGATGCTTTATCACCACTGCTTGTCAACTTTGCATCAGAGTGTGCCATAGGAGGGTTCAGGTAAACCAGGTTGGATTGAAATTAAATGGTACACATCAGCTATTGGTTTATTCTGATGTTAGTATATTGGGAGAAAGTATACATACTCTAAAAAAAATGCAGGAGCTTTAGTAGTTGCTAGTAAGGAGAATAGACTAGAGGTAAATGCTGATAAGACTAAGTACATGGTCATGTGTCGGGATTGGAATGCAGGACAAAGTTGCAATATAAGGATTGATAATAGTTCCTTTGAAAGGGTGGAAGAGCAGATTAAAATTAGGGAATGCTTGCTATTATTTGGTGCAGAATGTTTTGTATTCCAGATTTCTATCAAAAAATTTTCAGATTAAGGTATACAGAACTATAATTTTGCCTTTTGTTTTATATTGGTTATGAAACTTGGTCACTCACGTTGAGGGAGGAACACAGGCTGAGGGTTTTTGAGAATAGGGTGTTGAGTAGAATATTTGGGCCTAAGAGGGACGCGATAACGGGAATGGATAAAACTACGTAATGAGGAACTTAATGATCTGTACTCCTCACCCAATGTTGTTAGGGTCATTAAATCAAGGCGAACGAAATGGGCGGGGCATATAGCACGTTTGGGGGAGAGGAGAGGTGTATATGGGGTTTTGGTGGGGAGTCAGGAGGCAATGAGACCACTTGGAAGACTCAGGCCTAGATGGGAGGATAATATTAAGATGGATCTTTAGGAAGTGGGATGTGGGGGCATGGACTGGATAGTGCTGGCTGAGGAAAGGGACAGGTGGCTGGCATGTATGAATTCAGTAATGAAGCTTCGGGTTTTATAAAATATGGGGAATTTCTTGACCAGCTGAGAACCAGTTAGCTCCTCAAGAAGGACTCTGCTCCATGGAGTATAGTATAGTACAGTGATAGTTTATGTTGGGGATAAATGTGTACAGTTAGTGATGTGCAGAGCATTGTTGAATTCGGCATCATGTCATTTCATAACAGAATACCTAGTGCAGCTGCTTTGCTTGAAAAAAAAATTAGGGCTTGTGTACTTCTTTAATTCATTATAGAGCTTATTTGGGAGTAAAATTAAGATTTAGCAATTGTGAAACCAAAATAGATTGTACTGTACATCCCAATTTAACAGGAATCATTCCAGCCACATTTGTAGAGTGTAATGCCTGGATTATTCCAGAAGGCATAAAGTCTGCAGATAAGAACTTCAACAGCCCAAATTCCATTGACATCGTCTTAGCAGCAGATGCGTTGTTGGAAGTTGTTCACCATGATAAGAAGACATGGCCAGGAAATTATCCAGTTTTACAGCATACAGAGCTAGGATGGCTTATTTCAGACAAGATACCTTTAGTAGCACCTGAATACGCTCCAAGGTAAAGTTACCTTATTTGCAGTAACAACTTAGATCAGCAACTGCAGAGATTTTGGGAAACTGAAGACATGAACAATTCAAGAAATTTTGTGAGAAGAACGCTTCAAGAAGCATACCACAGGATAGCATATCCAGGATGTTTCATAGTGAGACTTGCTTGACACAAGGGTCAAGGCCACCTGGGACAGTGTGCGAACAGACAAGGTAATGGTGTCATCAGCTAGAGCAACATTTTCAGAAACAACTAGATTTACATCAAGCATATTCTGAATTTATGCAAGAATATGAAGAGCTTTGTCATAAGAACCAGATTAATGAAGACACAAGCAGCATAGAGGAAAAGTTATTGCCTTCCACATCAAGTGGTTTTCAAGAGTTCCAGCAATACTACACGCACTTGTGTTGTCTTACCAGAGCCTATATCACAGGTGAATTAGGTACCATCAGTAGGTTAGTTTGGACAGAGCGTCACGCAACAGAAATCCATTTGCATGGATTTTGTGACCAGTGAAAGAACTTAATTGATTATGTTTGTATCTGTATTCTATCAATCAGCAAGGGGATGTATTTACTAAATTACTTTGCTCCAAATCAAGAGTTGCACCAGTCAAGAAAATTACACTGCCAACTTTAGAATTATGTGGATCTCTGCTCTTAGCACAACTAATACACAAAACAGTACCTGCCTTGAATTTGAAGATTGCCACAATTCTGTTATGGACAGATTCCATGCTTGTGCTTTCATAGTTAGCTTCATCAGCTAGTAAGTGGAAAAATTTTAATTTGCCACAGAGTCTCCCATATACAATAAATGACCACTGGATGTGAGTGAAGGCACATTGCATCTGCAAGCAATCCAGTAGATCTCATATCTTGGGACACAAATCCAGAGATCTTGAAGAATTGCAGGTTATGATGGCAAGGTCCTAAATGACTACATCAGCATCCAGTGCTTTGTCCTACCACTCAATAAAGCATCCAGAACCAGCATTAGAATGTGAGGTTACATTAGTTAAAGTTATGATTCACTTGTAAAGTGAGAGAGAAAAAACCAACAAGATGCAACTGTTAGATGTTTATTATCAACACTTCCTCAACATGTTTCGGGCATCATTATGCCCATCTTCAGGAGAACAAGACGTATGTTACTGCACGTGGTGTGCTGCGCTGTAACAAGCGGGGAAAAGTTAGATATTAACTTTAATGTCTTTTTTGTGTGGTATTGTGTAGTAAACCTAGATGGGATCTCATGTGTATATCTATCTATCTAATATCTAACTTTTCCCCGCTTGTTACAGCGCAGCACACCACGTGCAGTAACATACATCTTGTTCTTCTGAAGATGGGCATAATGATGCCTGAAACATGTTGAGAAAGTGTTGATAATAAACATCAAACTGTTGCATCTTGTTGGTTTTTTCTCTCTCACTTTACAATTTGCTCACGATGCACGGTCACAGAAACCTAAAGCTTATGATTCAGTGTTTCCCAGCAGAGTTCATCACCATGTTTACAACACTATCAAGACTGGAAAGAACAGCAGCATATTGTCTGAGATTTACTCACAGTACAAGAAATCCTTCTTCAAGAAAGACAAGTTGTCTTACCAGCACAGAATTAAGAGATGCATTGCACACCTGCCTTAAGGTAGCACAGCAGGAAATTCCCACTGAAGAAGTTGATAACCTCAGCAAAAAGGGTCCACTTCGAAGAGCCAGTTTCAGCCTCTTCACCCATTCCTTGACAAGGAAGATTATCTTTGAGTTGGTGGAAGATTGCAGTGTTCACATTTTCCATAAAATGCTAAACATCTCCTATACGTCATCTTACAGAACTAATGACAATTAATGAACATTTGAGGCTTTTGTCTTCAGGTCCACTATTATTCATTGCCTCTTTGAGACAGCAGTGTTGGTTACCAAGAATTAACCAACTCATGCACCCAGTATTTTTATTGTTCCTTGCATGTGTCAAGTTAAAGGCAGAAGCATCACAGTGGTTGATGGGTCAGTTACCTTTGGAATGAGTTACAGTGATATGTCCATTATTAAATATTGGAATAGATTATGTGGGCCAATTTGAGATAAAAAGTGGCAATACCAGAAGCAAAACTATAATGTTTGTTATGTAGCCTTGTTTATCTGCGTAGCAACTAAGACTACACTTAGAATTTGTGTCTAATCTTACCTTTGAAGCTTTTATTGCAGCACTGAAACACTTATAGCTAGAAGGAGTTTAATATATGACTTCTACAGTGACAATGACTTTAAGTTTGTAGCAGCAAATAGCAAATTCTTCAAGCTAAGGAGTTTTTAAGGCATGTGCATAACAATGTAGCCAAGACACAATTTCAGTGGTATTTTATTCCTCCCAGTTCATCCCATTGTGACGGACTGTGGAAGGCATGTGTAGAGCCCTTGAAGTATCTTCGGAAGAGAACTGTTGGTGAAGCTTTATTGACTTTAGACAAATTTAACACTTTGATGATACAAATAGACGTGTGTTTGAATATCTGCTTATGGTAGTATCCAGTGATTCTAATGATCCTACCTATTTGAGACCCGGACATTTCCTAATTGGTAGTTCATTGACATCCCTTCCTGAGCCATACTTTACCATTATAACAATGAACAACTCATGCAGATGGCAGTGTGTTCAACTCTTCAATCAGCAGTTGTGGAAGAGGTGGTCACATGACTACTTGAACATCTTACAATAACGCAGCAAAGGCATAATAAGCCTTAGACCTCCTTTGGCACAAAGGGCCCGTTTTAAGACCTAGGCGCATCGGGAACGTAAGGGCTCAACCACAGTTAGTAATCAATCAATCAAACCAGACTTCCAGCCTGGTATGCTTGTCCTGCTTCACAAGGACATCTTACCTCCCATGTCCTGGAGATTAGCCATCATCATTCAGATATTTTCAGGTCCAGATGACAGTGAAAACCAAAACCAGTTCTGGACAATTCAAGTGAACGATTCATAATTTTGTAACTTTACTGTGGAGCAAGGCAGAAATGTTCAACTCTAGTGATGCGAGATATCAGGGGAATGGGGGGGGGGGTTATGTTTAAGCTTTCATTTTCCTTTGTGGCAAGATGTTGTTTCGTGTGTCGGTTGAAGTGACACCTGCTAAGGAGGGAGGCACTGTTTTCTTTGTTGTGTTCTTTGCTTTCTGTTCTTAGCTTGCTCAGGCAGTGTGTAGCTGGGTACAGTAGTGGTTGTGTCACACTGATAATGTATCCATGACTCAGAATGAACTAAATACAGTCCATTTATATCAGCATTATACAGTATGTGACATTAGTAACATGTACATATACATATGTCACAAATTTATTGAAATATGTTTTTTTATTTGTTAATTTAGCTACAGATTTATTTCTTTGTGTTTTCATTTGGGCACATTATCTAACTCCAGGCAGTAATAAGGAAACAGTGAAAGGACACAGAACAGAATCTCCACTAATTGGTTTCAGTACACCAAAACGTCCTCCCATCATGGATGTTGTTCAGGTATGATTCATGGCTAATCTTGATATTTTCTTTACTGTTCACACAAAAGAAAATAATCGATTATGCATTGTGCTTTGCTTTTTTTTATTATTGAAGTAGCAATATCATTGCTGTTGTTGGTATAAGTAGTAGTAGTAGTAATAGTAATAGTAGTACATTAAGGTTCATTAACTCCATCAAATTAAGTTGATGCATTTGATAACAGGCAGTACTGACATTGAGAAGACTACATACAAATACATGGTCCGATACAAAAAAATGAGACTGTGCTTGTAACTCTTTCTATTTAACAAATTCATGAAATCAACTACGATCGCCTTCAAAATAGTTCCCTTCTGGGTTGACACACAGCTGCATACAATGCTGCCAATGTTCAGTGCAATTCCGCAGGTCATATTCTGTAAGACTGTTGAGGATCTCCGCCATTTTTGCTTTCACATTTTCTACAGACACAAAATGGGTTCCTTTGAGCACTGAGCATCTTTGGGAAGATGTAGAGTCACAGGGAGTAAGGTTTGGCAAGTAAGGTGGGTGCTCAAGCACAGTGATGTTTTTATTAGCTAAAAATTGCTTCACACACATTGCCTTGTGGGCTGGCACATTGTCCTGGTGCAAAATCCACCTGTTTCTCTATAATTCCGGTTGTATCCTTCTCACATGTTCACGCAATTTCGTCAAGACTTCTGTGTAATACTGCTGATTTACCGTCTGGCCACTGGGTACCCTCTCTATCATCAGAATACCCTGGATATCGAAGAAAACAATCAACATGGCCTTGAACTTCAAATGACTCATGCATGCTTTTTTTGGTCTTGGAGATGATGTTGACTTCCACTGCATTGATTGTCGCTTGGTTTCCAGATCATACATAAATATCCAGGTTTCATCACAAGTAATTATCAAATTCAACAAATCTGGTTCATTCTCAATGCATTGCGAAAGTTCCAAACACAATTCCTTGCGACATTCTTTTTGTTCATCTGAAGGCACTTTTGGAACCATTTTTGCACGAACATTTCTCAGGTTCATTTCCTCCCTTAGAATTCGTCGAACACTTTACCTGTCCAAATTGACTTCCTCAGCTACTGTTTGAACCCAACCTTCAGTCTTTTCGAATCACATCTCACATTTTTTCAATGTTGTCATCGGTAACAGCTGTGCATGGACGACCTGGACAACCATCATCTTTCAAGCTTTCTCTGCCTTCCAAAAATCATTCGTGCCATTCAAACACGTGTGCACGAGACATGCAATCTTCACCGTAAGCCTCAGTCAATAATTGAAAAGTTTCTGTTGTGGATTTCTTCAGTTTAACAAGAAACTTAATGTTAACTCGTTCACTTTTGCACTCCAACATTTTCCGACAGAATAAAAACATGCCTATATTTGAAGACGCGTCCACTTGTACTCAGTAAAGCAATCGAGCTGAGCCTTGTAACACTGTGACAGGTCAGAACATGTTCTATAGCCATCTGTTTGTCTCTCCCCTCCCACTCTTGGTTCCTGAGCTATAGAGTTAGTCTCTTTTTTTTTGTGTCGGACTTCGTATATTCAATACTATAACAGGGAATTGAGAAAAAGTTGTGAATATTTGAAGTAAACAATAATATAATATCAGCAAAATGGAAACTTCGTCTTTGGAGACAAAATGGGAATTAAAAGAACGAAAGAATATGCACAACTCACACTTCTTTCAACTTGAAACTGTAAATTTTTAACAAAAATTTTAGATTCATATAATCAATGGACAACAATTTATTGGAAATGTTTTTTTGTCTTAGTAAATAATTCTGGTTTTAATGCTATATAAATAGGATCAGACATACAGTCATGCGCTGCATAATGACTTTTCGGTCAACGCCAGACCGCATATACATTGGTGGTCCCATAATATTATAATATATATCTAGTTTTGTGTAAGTACATTCTATGACATTCATACAACGATGAAATCGCCTAATGATGTCATTTAAGCGATGCATGACTGTATAAGAATAACAGCAATGAAGTTATATTACAAAACAAAAAAGGCTAAAATTCTAATAAATACAATGTAATTGTGTGATCACACAAGAAAGTATGCATATCACACTTTTATTTTTATTTTAAGTTTTTATACATAGAGCCTGATGATGGTCCAGAAGGACCACAACATGTAACTTGCATGAAAAATACACATTTTTTGTTATGCAGTATTTGACTATTTATAACACTGAACACACTGCCATTATTTGCTGCAATCAATGAAAAGCATACAGTATGATGCAAGAGTATGCTACATCCCCTCACCCTTGCTGCTCAGCTGACATTCCACACTTGGCTGAGATGTGGTAACACTGCAGTTATGAATAACTGTAGTTATAGGTATCAGCAGAGTTTTTGCTACTGTATGTTCGAAAATAATCTTGTTACTTTCATTCCAAAATTCAGTGATGTCTGGTACTACTGATTGCCCAAAAACTTGAAATACTTTTATCAGTTTTTCCTTAAAAAAATGGTCATTCTGGGAATATTGTGGGTCAGGATGAGAATTCTAAATGACTGACATGGAAAAATTATGCACCCCATATATGATACATTGTGTGCGGGTGATTTTTTGGCAGTGGAAGAGATGAAGGATAATTGCCTGAATGTGACACATATGGGAGCAAGGTTGGAGGTTTCACTGTACTGATACTGACCATTACAGCAGTGTCATTACTGTTGCCTTGTATTCTAGGAGTCATAGGTTCGATTCTTGGAAAGGATGTCACCTATCGTGAGTGAGGTGTTTCATGGTACTGGGGATCAAGCACTTTGTGTCAGTCTGTGGACCTTAATTACTCCCATTAGTCACAGTTGTAATGGCTGTTACTTTTATCACCTGTGTTGTAGATTGGTAGGTCTATGGGCATGCAAAGTCTGACCTACACTTTCTGAATATTCTTACTTCCTCTCCTATACTTTTCTTCTGTGCATAAATGGTATTTCTGAGAGTTAGCAGTTTTGAAGTATGTTTGCTTCAGTAACACAGGACTAATTTATGGGTCTGCAGTATATTTTATCATGCTACATGTGTACAAATTTCTCTTTTCAGTTAGCAAGTGTTATTTCATGCTGGACGGTGCTTAGAATTATAATGTATTAAATTAACAGTATTTTACATTGTTATTCATTGTTAACCAATGAGTTAGTCTTGTATTTTAGGTGCCCGGTTAGATGGTAGTAACATCTCACTGTAGTAATATCAAGGGTGTCTAAAATATATATAGATAGTTACACACACACACACACACACACATATATATATATATATTGTAGGAATATGTTAATCAATGTAAGCATGTAGCATCATGCAGATGTTCAGAATTTTCTTTATTGTATGCAGGCCATTGTAATGATGAGCTTAATTCCAAAAGTATGCATTGTGATGTTTCTAGACACAGTAATAATACTGTTTTACCAACCTACCACTTGTTGTCTTCACCTCTTATTTCTTTCTCAAGTAAGTTGCTAAGGTCCTGTCCACCTGCTCTGGTGGTAACTGGGACAGGTTGCTAGCCATAGCCAGCAGATGTGTGAGCTCCATTCAAGGGAATCTATGGGTAGTGTAATCAGAAGTATTTGTAAATTTGTTAATTAATCATCTGGATGAGGTACGCAGTTGTTGCATCCTCTGTGACCGATGAACTACTCGAGAGCCAATTGGCATCCCTCGGTTTCCCTGCACGTTCAAATTTTGAGCAAAATCAAATGTTCCAAATGGTTAAAATTTGAATTTCAGCACCTCCTCATAGGTCGTTTCAAACAGACCAACGGTAGCTCACATGCTTCTACGCCAAGAGTTATGGCTTCCTGACCTGTCAAGTTCTCAAGTTACATAATCTTGCTGTTTCCAAAAGATCTGGTTTTATGTGCGCTTGTTAAGGTCTTTTCTCCCCTCCATTTCCTGTCTGGTCAGTAGCTGCTAGTCACATATTCCCTCTGTCTCTAAAACATCATGTGCGGCCTGTGGTTTGGTTTATCTAATCATCCTTAATAAAAATATAAATTCTGTATATAAATTTATGTAATTGAACCATCTTATTAGTTTATGTATCCTCATTCCTCCAAAATAGACACCATCTCTGTCTGTACAGTTACATCATTGTGTATCTCATGTTATACACCAAGTGCACTCGCTGGCTTCTTCCCACATGGCCACTGTAGAGCCTGTTGAATATTTTTTATACATACTGTACATTTAACCCTCTTACTTCAAGGCTGTACAGATGGGTTATGGTTGAAATGCCATGCAGTTTATTTATGAAATTACAAGCATTTAGTGAAAAAAATCTCTGCACTGCAAATTTGGTCACAGGTCTGAAAAAAATTTGCATGGTAGCAGACATTATCACTTTTATATAGTTGTGTGTGAAAAGAACTGTTAAAAACTTATTCACAAAAAAGTTTTGTTCTCAGATGTTCAAATTTTTAAATATATTTTTATATTTGAGACACATTTTCTGTTAGTAAATTTTTTTAACAAAAATTAAAGCATTACTTGTACTACATTCACTTCTGAACAAGATTACAATTTGATTTGTTACTTTTTGTCAAAAGGCTCCAAGAAATGCACAGTTTTTGAAAAGAGCAAGTAAGCTGTAACCTTCTCACTTAGCACATATATATTGTGGAATGCATTGTCTATGCAGCCTCCTGTAACACTTTACACATAATCCTGTATCTTTTATATTTGCCTCTCCCACTTTTTGGTCTTCTGTTGTATGTTATATGACAGTCCTTTTCCATGTTTTATGCAATGTATCAGGTATTTTGAATCACTTCCTCCCATGGACTGTGTAATACAGGCATCCCTGGACTGTGTTTTTTAATATGGAACCTCTCGTGAAGCGCTTCAGTAATTTATATTGTAAAATTTAGTCTGGACATAGTTCTTGTGTCTTTTCATACATTTTCTTTGTACAGAATGTAACTGATTAAAACCATTTTTGCAATAATATTGAAGCAGACTTTTCTCCAGTATTTTACAGTTTGATCATCACAGTTGTCGACAACTTCTTCCCACAATAAGTCAAGTTCAGGAGAATTATTACCATCAGTATTCTCTAACTGCTGTCTACTTGACTCTGTTGTCCCTCTCAGAGACATATAGGCAGTGTCATGCAACCTCTTTGTTCAGGAATTGTAGTCAGTATGGAGTCACTGTTATCACATGATTCCTCAACATCTGTACTGTCTCTCGAAAAAAAGCTTTCTTCAATGTTTTGTTTTATTTTTTCCATCATAATTCATGATCTGTACTCCACCAAATATTATTCAGGTGACCAAATCAAGAAGAATGAGATGGGCAGGGCATGTCGCATGTGTGGGTGAGAGGAGAGATGCATACAGGGTTTTGGTTAGGAAATCTGAGGGAAAGAGATCACTTGGAAGACCCATGCATAGATGGGAGTATAATATTAAAATGTATCTTCAAGAGGTGTGGTGGGTGGGCATGGACTGGATTGAACTGGCTCAGAATAGGGCCTGGTGGTGGACTTTTGTGAATGCTGTAATGAACCTTCAGATTCCGTAAAATGTGGGTGATGTCTTGACTAGTTGAGAACCTGTTAACTTCTCAAGAAGGATTTTGCTCCCTTGCGTTAGTTTATTTAGTTTTAATTTATTAAATTTTATTGAATGCTGAATTCAAACCATCCTGTAGATGGATAGGTGAGTTTAAAAAAGTTCTGGTCTTGTATTAGACAACTAATGGTAAGGCTACTAGTTTTAAATTCAGGATAAGTGAAAACTTGGAAAGACAATTCTTCAGCATCTTATGGCCAAAAATGTTTTCCCAAAGACATCTTTAACTTTGATGCAAATGTCCGTTCCTGCACTTTACTGCCTGGTATAACATAAACATTTAAAGGAGCAAGCTGCTAAGTCATGGAGATTAATAAAGATATTATTTCATGTGTGCATGAACTTGGATGGTACAGAGTTCCACTTCAAGTTACAGGAAAATCAAACAGCCATGATGTCAAAAACACATGGTTTCTGTTATGCACTTCGTGTCACTATATGGCTGCCTGGCTGGCATGAGATATTTGGTGAATTTCTGGTTTCTCTTGGCAGGAGCATGACATGACAATAGGAAAATACTTCCATTTTTTAACCATCCTGCTCACCCAGAAGCTGTAGGGAAGTTTAAAATGTGCAAGTGGAGTTTATTGCTGCAAATGTGATATCAGTTTTGCAATTTATAGTCCAGGGTACCATCCACACCTTAAAACAGAAGGTTTATAGATGCTTTGTTCTGAGATTGCTGCAAAGACTTATCTTCACTGAAGAAAGCTACAAAATGTCTTTGCTTAGTGCAGTATCCATACATGCTATGGCTTGGAATTGAGTTTACACAAAAACTATTGCCATCCGATGTAGGAAGAAAGGATTCATCACCAGTGCAGTACATGGAGATAAGATGAGAATGGACAATGTTAAAGTAAGTTGTGGTGTATGATGCAACTTCCAGGAGAAGGTAAATACCAGGTCCACATTTGATAAATTTGTGTAAACAGATAATATCCTTTCACCATTTGGATAATTACATGTAGACCAGCTGTGTGATCATGTTGGTTCCAATCCAGATGAAACTGAAATGGTTGGACAAGTGGCTTATGACTGTCAAACTATTCCCACATCTTCTGAAAGCATGAAGTACTTTGAAAAGTTGACCCTTTTCTCTGAAGCAACTTGGATGTCCCAGAGCACACAGTTGAGAGCCTGTGGAATCTGAAGATGTGTACTGCAACAGTTTTTTAAAAAGGTGGAAGACATACCACACTTGACATATTTCAAGAAAGCATAGACATCTCAAATGAAATGTGAAATTGTGAATGAACAAGACAAGCTATATATGTATAAACATATCAATGACATTATACTCGTATTTAAAGATGTAAGTAGAGGTGTGAACTGTGAATGAAATGTTACTGACAAAATGGCTGGATAGTTAACTAACAGGGTAAAACATGTTAAGATTTTCACTTACCTCAAACTGCTGTGAAGGGCACTGATTTAACCTCTGTGTGTAACAACCTTTCAAAATAGTGAGTGGGGGGGGGGAGGAACTTTTCAGTGCTATCCTTTTATGACCTTTTCCCACTGAATAAGTAAATGTGTGGATATTTCCTACATATTAAGTGAGTTTCGTTGCACTTTCATCAAACACAACGTATATTTTGGTATAAAATCTACACCTACAGTTTTTGGCATTTAGCAAGCCATCATCAGGCTGTATGAGGATATTAAAAAAGTAAAATTACAGTAGTATATGCAAATTTATTTGTTGTTATTTAACAACTGCAAAAAACTTAGTATTGTGAAAACCTTATGGCAACATTAATAATAATGACATGGCTGAATACAGTAGCTGTACATTATATAATGTTGATGTGGGACTAACAACACTCATTCATTAAACTTGTGGACAATTATCATGTATGTTAGTATGTGTAGTTGTAAAGTTGGGAGGTATTGTGTGACATGTGTAATCAAGGAACCTGTGAGCTGTACCATAATTGTTGAATATGTAGATATTCACATGTGTAACATCACAGTGGGTTATTGTGTATTTCTGTTGTGTGTCCACACTAATGTGCTTTAGAATATGCCATGAGGAGGACTTGAAAGTAAGTGATACATATCAGTTTTCGTTCATGCTGATGTTATATATTGGGCCGTGGCATGCATACTATAAAGCAAACATAGAAACTTTAATAGTTGCTAGTTAGGAGACTGCATTGGTAGTAAATGCTAATAAAAACTAAGTACATGGTCATTTCTTGAGATCAGAATGCAGAGTGAAGTCAGAATGTAAAGATTGATAATAGTTCGTTTGAAAAGGTGGAAGATTTAAAATGGGAACAAACTTAATGCATCAAAATTCTATTAAGGAAGTAATTAAGAGCAGACTGATGTCAGGGGATGTTTGTTATGTTTTGGTGCAGAATCTGTTGTCTTTTAGTTTGCTGTCCAAAATGTAAAGATTAAAATACACAGAACTATAATTTTGCCTGTTGTTTTGTATGGTTGTGAAACTTGATCTCTCACATTGAGGGTGGAACATAGGCTGAAGGTAGAATAGGGTGTTGAGGGGAATATTTGGGCCTAAGAGGGACAAGGTAATGGGTGTGGAGAAAACTACATAATGAGGAACCTAATGATCTGTACTCCTCACCAAATTGTATTTGGGTGATCAAACTGAGAAGAATGCAATGGGTGGAGCTTGCATCTTATGTATGGGAGAGAGGAATGGGGCATACAGGGTTTTAGCTTGGGAATTGGAGGGAAAGAGGCCACTTGTGGGGCATACAGGGTTTTAGTTTGGGAACCTGAGGGAAAGAGGCCACTTGGAAGACACCAGCATAGATTGGATGATAATATTAAATGGATCTTCAGGAAGTGGGGTGGTGAGGGGCATGGACTGGATTGATCTGGCTGAGGGTAGGGACAGTTGGCAAGCACTTGTAAATGCGGTAACGAACCTTCGGATTTCATAGAATGTGGTGAGTGTTTTGACTAGCTGAGAACCGGTTAGCTTCTCAAGAAGGACTCTGGTGCTTGGAGTAACTAAGTAATTAAGTATGTCTACGCTGGTGAAAAATATAATGCACTGTTTTAGAAAATCATTACAAATGTTGAAATATATATGACAAGTTCTGTTGGACTTTCTGTGATCACATCAGTTGACAGTATCATAAGAAGCAATTTCCAGCACCTTTGAATATTGTGAGTACAGGATTCAGTAGTAACTGAATGCGTCGAACTAAAATGTCACAAACTTGACAACAGTAGTGACTGCTGTACTGCCTGCCATGAAGCAAAACATTCTACTTATTGAGTGATTTGTGATGTAATTTAAGAAAGTTTTCCTGTTGAAAAGAATTTGCAGTGTGTAGTTACTATACAATTGAAGCCTTAATATTAATGCACCTTATTTCTCCTTGAAATTGGTTTGCTATAAATGTAAATAGTATTTCAAATTTTGTTCATGTTTGATCTAATTGTGATTCTTTTTTATTAGTCCCCTTTAGCTCAGAAACTTAAACAGCTTTCAGAGCAAAGAACAGTGATAGAGAGGCTGAATAATGAGTTAGAAGCTGAACAGGCAGAGAAAGTTATGTTGCAAGAAGAGCTGCAGCAGGAGCGTGACAAAACAAAGAAACTGAGTAAGTTTGTAGAATTAATTGCAATGAATTTGTTATTGTAAAACTTTGGTAATACCAGCAAATACACAATTCTACAATCTATGTATTCTCTCTATTACTTACCCCCTACATGTTTCATCATTGTCACCATCTTCTTCTTCTTATTATTATTATTATTCTTCTTCAGGCGCTACAACTTCAGAGAAGTTTTGGTCTTCTCAACGAGAGTCTTCCATTTGGTCTGGTCTCTGACGCAGTCCTTCCAATTTGTTATTTTCATCCTTGTTATGTTGCCCTTTACATCATCCTCCCATCTGTTTTTTGGTCTGCCTAGCGATTTGTTAGTGCAGATGACCTCTCATATACTTTTTTTACCATGCTGTTATCTGGCATACGATGTACATGTCCGAACCAAGCTAATCTTTGTGCTTTGATATAGTTTATGTTTTTATTACCAGTCAGTCTAGTTCTTCATTCGATTTAATCCACCATGTGCCATCCTTTTCTTTAGTGGGCCCATAGATTCTTAGAACCTTCCTCCCAAATACCCTTAGTTCCCCCCCCCCACCGTGCATATTGTCAATATTCACAGTAATCACCAACACATGCACACTTTTTCATTTGACACTATAAAACTTTAATTTGTTAAAATAGTTAAAATCTCCGACATGTTTCGGTTTACAT
>Ga0123352_10004594_pt1 | contig 20367 bp, 15 predicted proteins | sample TergutLab28metaG_FD_89700 | JGI IMG/M metagenome (GOLD analysis project Ga0123352, IMG submission 89700) | Labiotermes labralis P1 segment gut microbial communities from Petit-Saut dam, French Guiana - Lab288 P1 | ecosystem: Host-associated > Arthropoda: Insects > Digestive system > Gut ...
TCTAAGAAAATTAAAGCATTATATTAGCAAAAACGAACACAGGACTCCATGTCAAGTACCAGTAATTGTCAGATTTTAATCAAAATTTAATTTTCTCCCAATTTAAAAAAAAAAAACCTTAAATATAAAATTTCATGAAAATATGTCCAATGGCAGCCATTTCATGCAGATAGATGAACAAACAGACAGACAGATGGGATAAAGCTAAAGAGTCACTTTTCACAATTCTGCGTATGCACCTATAAATCTTCTGCACTTAGTTCACTACTGTCCATTACATCTAAACAACTGTTTCCTCAGTCTGTTACACTTGATGCACATTACTCTTATTCATATGTTTCTCAGAAGGTGACATAGCATATGGAATTATTTGATGTGAAATGCCTTATTTTAGAGAATACAAATTGGATTTTCTAAGTCACTAAGTAACCTAACACATTTAATGTGCATTACACATTGAACTAAAAAGTACAATATTTCTCTCCTGACTTACCCACAGACTTCAGGCTTTTTAAAATGCATCACCAGTAGATTTTAATTTCATAATGTCAATAAAAAAAAACCGACTGTCCTTGCAGGTGAGCCGATTCGTCTTCTCCCATTGGCTCTAAGAAGCAGAATATTTTCACGAGCAGGTATTGCCTTACCATTCAATCCTTACATGGGGCATGTGCACAGTGATTCGTCACTACCTTGGAAAGGGTTTGGGGAGATCAGGATTTTGTCATGTTGTTCCTGCTTGTAATTTACTCTATTAAGGGCCAGTGTTGGAGAAGGTGTGGTGTTAGGCAGTACTTGTTATGTAGTTATGTTCTGATATGTTTTTGGGGGTTTAAATTTCTTCTTTTTTCATTTTCTTTCTCTCTCTCTCTGTCTCTCTATTCCACCCCTCCAGTACATGATCAGTGAGAACTGAAATTGGGTGTTCTTGGGTTCCAAACTGAGAGGTGAGAGTCATGAGTGGGGAGACTGCCCTACCCTCAACACATACGACGTAAATGTTATGTATGTTTGTTTGCCTTTGTTTTAAATAAGTAATGGCTGAAAACTGGTAAAGTTATATACTTGTGGGTTAAGTTTACTAGATCGTTTTGGTTATAATTAGGCCCTATGATGTGTAATGGTATTCGGCATGAATATCATTTTGTTATGTATTCTTTGTTCATGTAATCTGACCATTGTGGCCCTTATATAAATATATGTTGAGTATTTTGTACAATGACCAACAAATGCACAATTAATTGACCAATTATCACATTCCTCCTATATGTTTCAACACTATTGTGTCATCCTCAGGGAGTTTGTAGTTAGTACCGTACCAAGTTACACAAGTATGTCAAACACAGCACACAGCTCGACACACACTCAGACTCAGTACATACCAAGCCAGCAAGACAACAGCATCAACATACAGACTGTATATACAGCCACCACACAGACAGACTTCATTATAACAAAAAAATGATTTTAGCCCATTTTATAAATAGGACAATTTTAATATTTTTAAAGATTTTAAACACTGGGATTTCAACAACATAAAACTTATGTGAAATAATTTTAAATCTCAAATTATATTACCAACTACTGCAATTGACATACTTGTGTAAGTTGGCTAGGTACTAACTACGAACTCCCCCAGGATGACACAATAGTGTCAAAACATATAGGAGTGTCATAATTTGTCAATTAATTGTGCATTTGTTGGTCAAATTGTACAAAATTGTAAAAGATGCATGGTACAGGTACTAAAAATATACGTTGAGTATTTTTGGTCTGAGACATTTCTGGTTTGCCCCTTGGGACCCGAAACACCTGGGGATTATCTGCCCAAACATCTAATGGCATAATTAGTAGGTATGAACCCTTTGCATTCCTAATATTATACAGATGAACTTTGGGTTCTCAGGGATGTGTATTTTTTGTACCCTGCCAAATACAAAACTTAAGGCTTGACAGTTACCACAAAAGAGTGAAGTAAATGGACCCACCGGTATTACACACACCCTTACTTACTTGGTGTCATGCCACCATGTTTTTCGTGGTCCAGAAGAACTCGGCTTGGTGTCTCCCCATTAACCGTGCATACATGATGATAAAGCTGAGCCAGTTCATCTGATATTGTGAGCAAATCATTCTGAGCAGTGTCCAGTGACGATCCTGCTTCCCCAGCCAGTTCACCCAACAGTCTAACATCTGTCTGTAGTTCCAAAGTTCTCTGTTCTGCATCTAGCAACTATGAGTAAACACAAGAAAAGTCACGAAATGATTATTTGAACACCTGATTTCCAAAATGCATGGGAAATGTTGAACACAGAAAAATTAAATTATACTGTACACAGAAGTTCTTCTTCAGAATTCTCAAGACAACAAATCAGTGGGTCTAAAATCCTAAAAAGCAGAGACAAACATCTTTTAAATAGAGATTCCATTTACACCGATGATTTTTGGAAACAATTTTCTCTCCTGATGTTTGGCCACATCACCCCACCTCCTCTTTCTGCCTTGCAGTTTACAATGTTGATTTTGCAGTGGCCAGTAAAACCAACAAATATGAACACACCTGACAACTCTCAACACCCTAGCAATATCATCAATTTCTTACAGGTAAATATAGGGGGAAAGATTCCCAAACCTGCTAACGCACAGCACTCTGACCTCTACTGCAAGTTGTAAATTTTCAATACTGTAGGTAATACTAACATAAATGACAGAAAAATCAGTTGTGAAGTCACAGGTTGGACTCCACATTTCATACTGATGAAGAAGGCAAAGTACCTTATTCTTAAGATTCGTCACTTCCGTGCGCAACAGAAGCGTTGCGTCTGAGCAGTTCAGTCCCTTCTCTAGTTCCTGAAGGTCAGCACGCAACTGCTCTATCTCTCGTGATGCAAGTATAAACCACTGCTGATACTGGGAGACAGCAGAACTAAGTTTGTTAATTTCCTGGTTCTGCAAAGAAAACCAAGTTAGTACCAGTGATTTTAAAATACAAGGAATTACGAACTAATTCTAAACTCAGGTGGCAATTATATATTTCACATATAGAACAATCCAAAACCCAAGCAAACAGGAAGAGACGTCTTAAATCGTTTCTTCTACGAATTTTAATAATATGTTACAATACTAGTACACACATATTCTAAAATTGTCACACTTCTTGACACTCAGCTAAGATGAACATATTCTTTAACACATTTAAAAATTTACATACCTGAAATACACTTTCTTTGCTGACTCTAATAACCGAGCAATCCATCAGTATATTTATATCAACGTTTTAGCACTATTCTCCCATTGCTGATACTACTATTAGATCTGTTTTACCCAATTTCCACCTGTCCTCTACAAGGTTAAAGGTAAAGTTGTCTCTGTGTTGAAGCATCAAGACATGAAGGCATGTAAGGGGCAAGTTATCAGCTTCATAATATGTCTGTTTTACCCCTCGGATAATTGTTCCCACTTAATCAAAGGATGGGCAGCCTACAGACACAGACTGAACAATGTGGCGAACAGAAACATCCTTACCCCTGCCCATATTAGAAACCTGACTGTCCAGTCAACAGCCTAGCCATTACATTAAATGACCTACTTCAAGATAATAACCCTGTTCTGTACCACACAATGGCTTAGTTCTCCACGAAACTATGTTACAAAGAACACACTAACTTGTTTGTTACTTTATTAATTATGATTACAGTCTAAGGTACTGAATTTCACATTATAATTCTGACAGGCATTTACTCTTGAAAATCTCACTGATATGCCCATTTCTTCGTTGCATTCATTGCAAGGTCTTTGACTTTTCAGTAACCACCTCATACTCTTACACGTGACCTGCTGAAATCCATGACGGAAAAACCATTTCATTACTGACCAAAGAAATCAAAAGGAGACAAAGAAACATGTAATATCACATTTTCCTCAAGTATGCCTAGACCAACAGAACCAAGGCAGTGTAACTGGTACAGTGACTAGGTTATGGACTGGACAATCTGGGATTCACTCTCAACTGGGACAAGAGGTTTCCTTCTCTTCTACATGATCAGACTGGCTCTGGGGCTCACCTTGGATCCTATTAATGGGCACCCATGGCTCATTCTCCTGGGCTGGGACCAGGGTATGTGGCTGACCACTCACCTCCATATAGTGCCAAGGTTAAAAATACGTGGACCTACACCTCCAGCCCCCTGTATGTCGCCACGGTTTAGAAAGACATAACCTTACCTGTTTTTTACAGCAATGCCTATTTCTAAAATCTTATGGAACAGAAGTGAGGATACACACAAAAGAGACATATTTTGGATAAAACATGTATGAAAAAATGACACTACCACAGATGTAAAAAGTGAAACAAAGAAATGCTAGTAAAGTTTAATGCTGCGCTCCCTCCTATGTTTAGCATTCCTATATCCTGGTGGGTGTTTCTAATGCTTGGGTAAAAATCAGACTAATGCTACATAACAAGGTGAGGTAGGACAACTGTAGAAGTCTGTCAGAAACGTCTGATCAGGTCACACGGTACAGCGCCGAACTCACAAGCATTGCCAAGTGTTTTACATTCTTCAAATTACTCACTTTGAGGTACATTCACAAAATTGTGAAAAGCAACTAGCTTCAACATGCCTGTCTGTCTGTCTATCCGCATGGAACAAGATGGCCCCCACTGGACAGACTTTCATTAAATTTGATATCTGAGTACTTACCAAAAATTTGTCCAGAAAATTCAAGTTTCATTAAAATCTGACAAGATAAACAGGCTATTCACATGAAAACCTATGTACATTTATGATAATATCTTGAAGGATTCTTGTTAGGATTAGAACTGTTTCAAACAAAAGTTGTACAGAAAATCAAAACAAACATTTTATGTTCAATAACTTTTCTTTCCCCTGAAAATTGTGCCATTTATGAGGTAATGTAGAAAAATCTTGTAGAACTGGACATGCCACAGATGACATGCTGCACACCTAAGGTTACCTACACACACTCAGAATATGTTATATTTATTGTTTTTCCACTGCAACAATCATTGCACAAATGTGCTTGAGTGGTAAGTTATATGTACAATGCCTGTCTTGTTTTGTCTAAACTGTAAAATGTGACCGCACCGCATTTCTCTAACTCCTTGGGACAAAATGTTTGCATACAACTGCCAAGTGATGGTTGAAGGCTTAAAAAAAAAACTGTCCCTATCCTCACACTGTGATATGCAGTTGCATTTTCCAGTCAGACTCAAGCTTCATAAGAAGCGGAATAATTTATAACAGGGTCATATTACAGTTACAAACTCACTCTACAACTGAAGCTGATATACAAACACTGCAACAGCAGAATGAAATGTTCAATACCACTAATACGGAAGCTAACACTTAAAAATAACTTTCAGCCAGTTCTATCCATTTCTCAACCTCAAAATCTATCTCCCTAAGATCCACTCATGTTAACACATTATTTCCTTCAGTCTTACATTGTGCATGTTTTTAAAAAGGCTTCCTCAAACAACAAAATGTACCCAGATGCAGTCAGCAACAGAGACAAGGACTCAAAACCATTACTACTGCGTGGATGCAGCAGCTGAGGAGAATGGAATTCATGTGTCCAATACACAAACATAAAAATTTTACTACTGGACATTTAGATGCAATCACAGTCTTCTGAGAAAATTTAATATCCTACAATACACAACTCACAATTCAGAATCAATATGCATTTAGCACATACTTCAGTACTGTACAGTTTTGTTAAAGATTATACAAAGGTCCATTCGGACGTTCGTAATTCACAACATTAATAATGCTTATCTTCCAATCACTTATTAACATTAATCAAACCTCATTATGATCTTCAAACTCCTGGTCTGCTTCCTGACACAAATGTTGCAACGAGTCAACATGAGCAGCTAATTGAACTAGACGCGCCATGAATGCTTGCAGCTCTCCCTGGCTGCGTTCAACAACTGCTTGAGATTCCCGAAGGTTTTGAGTCAAGAGCAGTTTCTCACTTTCTGCCTGGAAGCAAAACATATCCTGAATTAATTTTAAAGTTAAATGTAAAACAAACAAGCATCACTTCCTGCTGCCTGTTAGGGAATGTAGTCCCTACATCGAACCACATGAGTTCAGTATAGATGCTCACAGCCTATTCTGAAATATGTATGTTCATACTATCTCCATATCTCTGACTGTAACTCCAAGTGGCATCTTCCATTTATGCTTTCTAACTATAATTTTACAAGCATTGCTCATCACTACCTCACATGCCAGATGCCCTGCCCATCATGTCCTCCCTGATATATTAGCCTTCATATATCTGGCTGAGTAGAAATTACGGTGCTCCTAACTATGCAATTTTACCCAGCAAAACAAGAGAAAATTTTGTAAATTTTCTTTGCTTTTAAGTATCATGATGAAAAACTTAAAAGTTAGTTACATCATCTGCAGTTTATAGTACATCAAAATCAGTCAGCACATAGAAAACTCCTTTACTCTCTCTTCAGTGGGAAAAAATTTAACTTTTAAGAATTAATGATTATATATATATTCTTTTCTTTCTTTCTTTCTTTCTTTCTTCTTCTTCTCTCTCTCTCTCTCTCTCTTATCTTCTCTCTCTCTCTCTTCTTTTTGCATGACCACACTACGAGGGTAATTCTACCTGTCTTACAAATTTCCATGAGTCCATTATAATTACCAATAAAACACTGCACAAGCACAAGCAAGGAAAGAAAGGGCATCATGGCTTCTCTTAGTCTCACAGTATGCCTGAATTTATATTTCATTTGAAAAAAACCCTGAAACAAACTACAATTAGAAACAGGAATGAAAACCTGAATATTTGCTCTATTTTATGACTTACATTGTACTGTAATAAACTATATGAAAAGTGGAGTGAATGTATTACAAGATGGAGGTGATATACATCCTGTCCACTGTAACACTTGGGGAAAATCAACACCTTTTTCTAAAATTTGCACAGCTCATTATATGGATTCTGCAATGGTGACACTTCTTGCTCCTTCTACCAAAGTAAAGACAAAAGTGCACATGTCCTCATACACACAACCTGGTAAAAATATTGTGTAAAATATATACACCCAGACAAAAGAGTGACAATGATACCACATACTTGGGTTTTAAACAGGAAAGATGATACGCTGCACTCATACGAATGGTACAAGAAATTAAAATCCTAGGCTCTTCAACAGAGATGCTCATACACTTTGTTTACCACTTACTTTAAACAGTTCAAGATTATGTTAATAGCATTAATTCCTACTGCTTAATACCTGGATCTCAGGGTCACATATTCTACACTTCTAATCCTCACCTGCTCCAACTGCTTTTCTAATTTTTTCAGTTCATTCAGATGAATTTCACTGAAGAGATCTACTTGTTTCCCATCTGGAGAATTAATATCTGTGTTTGTACTGCTCTTTAAGTCAGCTTCAATCCGCTTCAGAACTGGAAGGTCATCTTCACCATCACTACCCATGGCCTGATCATCTGTAATACCTGCACACATCACAAGGATGCTCATAAAACACTGAAAACAGTAGGTGGAGGATTTCCAAATTATCAAAAACCCCTTACAACATAATCAATGTTCAGCACCCTTAATACCAAACTGTAATATAGGAAACAACTTCAGCTGTTCTATCCATCTTCCATCTTACAAACCTATCTACCCAAGATCCATCTTAATTTCATCTTCCTCTTCACACACTGAAATTAACTGATGCATGGTAAACTTTTGAATGCAGCACTCACTGGCCATTTATTCTGAGGACTTTGCACAGTCCTGATTAATACGAATGAACTACTTACCTCGGATACTAAATGCTAGATTGCTAAGATTAAACATGGATGCACTGTTTATGCGTTGATCCAGTTCCTTCTTTAAAGCATATTTAGCCTCTCGTTCTGCCTGTAATATCAAAACAAAGCAAATGATATGAATGACATGTAAATACTGAACTTATTACTAATTCATGTTCTACATAACTCCATCATTATTACAGATTCCATGGACAAGTTTCTCAACTGATTAACTTTAACACAAATGCCAACCTAACTCAAGAGATAACATCCCACTATAGCTGCATATCCAAAAGCCAATTGCTGAGAGTTTTTTATGTAGCAATATATTCTACAATTTGGCTTTAATTGCTTGGCATTTGCTATCCTCAGGTTAAGTTCCTTTTAACTTAAGAAGACAACACTTAATACCAGGTTACAGCAGTGTTCAAACTGACAATGTCCCGAATGTTTTGATAAAGTCTGTCAACTTCTGCAAGGAAATCACATTATAATTGTTTGGATGTTGGCAGATAGGCTTAATATTAGCAAATGCATCTGTCATGAAATTCTGACCATGGACCTTCAGAGAAGGAAACCAAACAACTTCTACTGTATTTTATGAGAATTTTCAAGGTATCCTTGTGCATATAATACCTGGAGAGACTCAAGGGCTTCTTCCAATTGTTTCTCCGCAATCTGTTTCAACTTCATGAGTTCCTCAACCTGCTGATGCAGAAGCTCAACATCTTCCTGTAGCCTGCGGATTTCATGCTTGGCTCCTTCAAATTCAACCTGAAACAAATATTGCATTATCACTTTCATATATAAAGAACTAACAAACAAAACATGATTATGCAAGAGTAAAAATATAACATGCAAACCTGTGATGATTTCAAAACTGAAACTTGTTTCTGAAGACTTATGTTTTCTTCTTCTAGTTCAGAATAATCCGAGATAAGACGAGTCTCTCGGAACTTAATCTCACGCAGTTCTGATCGAAGATTTTTTCTTTCAAGCTCCTTTTCTTCCTTATATTTGTCCAAGTCAGAGTTATCCTGTAATACTCTGTCCCGCTCATTTACTACTCGTTCCAGTTCTTGGCGGAGCTAAAATTGTATAAAAAAACAGTAAAGAAATTAGCATACATAAATGGAAATGTCAGCTCATCATTCACATTCTACAAATTCTTACTTGTCTTGTTTCATTTTCCAACTCTAGAATCTGTGAGTTAAGGGAGGTCTCACGGGCAGCAGACTCTGACAACAGCGACTCTTCTTGTTCAATCCCAGTCTTCGTTGTCACTTTGTGACTTGTCTGGAACTTTGCTAAAGCCTTCAATTATGAAAAAAATTAAACAAGTACATTAACAGCTTATACTCTAAGAACCCTAAAGATGGTGGCAACAGTTTTGCCTGAACATCCAACTACATATCACATCCCCGAAGACAGTATTTTTTATAGTTACCTCCATAAACTCACACTTCACAATTCATAATAAAGTCTTTCAATTTCTGACACTGTGTAGTCTGGTAGTAGGACAATACCAACATTTCAGATGAGAAGGCTGCCAGACATTCCTAAAACTTGTTGATACCTACCTAACAGACTACTCATCATCACAATCCTGAAAATGAAGGTATGAAGGTGTACTGCCATAAAACCTCAGATCATACACCACTAACAGTTTCCTCGCTTCTGATATTCATGATGTTACAAGGATGAATATTTACTGCCAATGAAAGTCATCTCACAAAGTGCTTGCACATGTACATTCTCTTCATTGCAGAATAGTAAGCGTTGTCAGGGCTTCAAAAATGTTGTTTTCTACTGACAAGCATAGATCCACAACAGTAATTACAATTAACAACTTCTTTTCCAGATTTTCTCATTTCCTAAAACATGAAGTTAATATACTGGCAATACCTCACCAACTATATTCTTTTATGTCAATCACGGAATGGTAAGACACTCTATAGTAATAAATGTATTCACAGGAGAGCACAAGCTGAATACGGTACTTTTAAAAATCAACCGCATTTTCATTTTGAAATCCGACTGTTAGGGCCTCTTTTCATTAATTTTAGACAGCCAAATGACCATATACAAAATGCCCCCATATTCCCAATTATTTTGACAGACAGCAGCTAATTTTCACATTACCATTAATACCTGTCCATTCCTCAAAATTCAAACAATATGACACAAGGAATGGGACAGTGTAAACTATTTTCATCGACAAACATCAATTTGTATGAGTTACATTGCACTCAGCACTATTTGGTTTCTGGACTTTGTCCATCATCTTGTATTCAAAAGAGTAATACAATGTTTTGAGAAGTGGATCCATTGCTACCTCACCTGTAAAGGTGGAGAGGAATGTACTCAACTGCATCTGACAGAAGAAGCTATCCTTAATCACAGGACAACCATGCCAATTAACTGCCTCTATATATGTGATGAAGGTATAGTGTTTGACCCAACTCAACAGGTGTCTCCCCACCCTTTTAAATGAGGGTAGGAACAGACACAGTTCAAGAGACACAGTGTACCTTTATTGAATATGACACAATGCATAAGGTCCAATAAATTGGCAGTCCCAAATACTGCATGTTGTTTAACACATATTACCAGTACAGTGCAATGGGAAGAATATCACTGGTGATGAGTGGCTAAATGAGAGATCTGCACTGATTCTGCAGTTTCAAAGAGAGAACACATGCATAGCCGCTTGAACGTAACTCCTTTAAATACCTCTGAAACAAGTTATGAAACAATACCAGATATACCTGACAGAAAACCCTTCCGATAGCCGTTAATATTAACGGAAGTGATGAAGTGTATTTACAAACGTTACAAAGTGTCTAACGAATATACATTTTTCAGTATCCTGGAATCTTGAACCTCTCTTTTCACAACATGACGAATACGAACACAACTGCATATTGCAATTCAACTCTTTCCATGACGAAATCCACATTCAATCCGACTTGAGCGGGCAATGGTTCTGTGAATGTATATGCATGTAATTAGGTTAATAACTGTATAAACGCTACACTTTACTTTCCACAAACTTAGGACCTCACACACCCTTCTCAGTAATTATCCAATTCGATTTACTAACCTCTTGTGTAATTTCAAGTTCATGTTTTGAATTCTCGTACAACGCTTCCAATTCTTCACATTTTAACACCAGGCCGTCCTTCTCTTCCAGCAGAACCAAGCCATAATGGGCTGACTGAATTTTTTCACTAACAGCTTGATCCAATTCGCGGCTTAAACGTTCTACTTCTCTCTTCAGCTCCTCCAAAGTCGCCTCTTGCAGATTGCATGATCCAGTAGATGCCATGTTTATCGTCTTTGTTTTATTACGGCTACCTAACAACAATAACTGCGCCTGACTGCCTATGACTCCAAAACATCCATTGTGTCATATTCACACTAACCTCAACTGAGTCCCAGCACACGTTTATACAAATTTAAACGAATACAAATTCGGATAACTTGACATGCCTAACAGACATGATCAAAAACGAAGATGACTGCCCAATAGCCCGGAAGTTCCAACCGGTTATGTACACAGAGTACATCATTGACTAACTTCTGTTCAAATTGATTAAACGATTCGCTGTAACTAAGATAAAGATAGTATAAAAATAATAGATGCGATATTTATATACGTCAAGATAAGATATTGGTTCAGTTAAAGATACAATAACAATTGATCATGGTGTACGTTGTAAATTTGAAGCGAAGTGTGGTGAATGTAATCGACTGTGCATTGTGCAGACCACAAATGACTGGATTTTACAAAAATTTAATTTCAACCCCCTTCAGTAAGGTAATGGTAGTGACTGCTGCTTCATTTCGTCACTGGTGATAATTTCATGAAGTTATCGTCCACTTCACCTTGTTGCATAGGGTATGTGTAAATGTTCCGATGGTTTTCCTGTCGAATTGTAAGAAGTGGTATGAACATGGTGCATGCTTAATGCTCAGTGAGAACTGAAACAGACTTCTGAATATTCCCGTTGTTTTTGCCACTTCTCGTACCGAACCATTTGAAGGAACTGACTGTTGATTTATTCATCAGGTAGTGTTGTTGGAAGGCAGCCATAACAATGCATGTCTCCCATAAATCTTGAGCGCTTTCGTGGTATTTATAACATTCACACATTGTTTATCAACTTAATGCCTTATCACGAAATGTCACTTTTAACAAACCATACCTTTCCATAGCAGCTTTCCCAGTTTTGTAAAAAATTCATACAGATTTTCAATTAGTTTACTGAAATAAAAAAAATTGCAAATGCATAATTTCTTCATGTGAAATACTTGATTTTACTCTGTGACAAAACATCCTTGCATATAAGATAGTAACAAGATCCAGACAGTCTACCTAACCACAGCCAAACCTGAATGGTTTGAAAGGAAGATTGAGCACCCAGTCCAAAGACTGAAGTCATGGTAGACACAATACTACAAGAATGGAAATGGAGAGTAGCTTCTGGAATACATTTAGAAAGTTGGTCTCATTAACATTTTATTACATGCAGCTGATGGCTTTCAAAACTTGAAATGTGACCAGTACAATCTTACAAATTATTATTCAATTCCACAGACATTTAATCATTCTTTATGAGCAGATGATTAGTTACCCAGCTGGTCAAAAAATTCCCTGCTTTTTATAGAACCTGGGGATAGTTATATTTGTAAAAGCCTGCCACTATATCCTTTCCTGAGATCATTTCATCCACTCTAAACTTGCATAACCAACAGCTGTAAGATCCCCTGTAATATTATTCTTCAACCTAATGTTTAGATCTCTAAAGTGACCTCCTGCATTCACATTGTATGGCTAAAAATATTGTAAGCATTATTCACTTCCACTATGGCCACCGTATGCTCCAGTCTTCTGGCTTGATCATCCAAAGAATATTTGATAAGAGTGATGAAGTTCCTCATTATGGTGGTTTCTTTAGCCTCCTGTTATACCATCTGCCAAGCCCAAATGTTATCCTGATTACCAATTCTGAGACACATTCCAACTGTTCAGTCTTCAGTGGTGGCCACAAAATATACAAATTATTTAATATATATATAATACTGTTTATATATACTGGAAGATAAATATATAAATATTTACAAATATGTTTGCTGCATCTACAAGAACAATCATGTCCCTGCAAGAAAACAAAAATTCTTTTCATTCCACACATCATATGTACAGAAGCAACTTGCAGTTTAAAAACATTTGATTTCTGCCATCACAAAATTAATACTCTGCATTTAACTCTTTGACAAAATATATCCTGTGCTCAACTGATCTCATTCTTAGGCACATTCACATTGTCATGAAAAGCTTCATGTCCATTCATCTGTCCACTTAAATCAGTGCAGCTCCCACAGAACAGATTTCTGTAGAATTTGATACTGGGGACTTTACATGAGCAACTCTCCAGAAACTCCAAATTTGGTTATAAATATCAAGCAATTTACATGAAGAAGTAAATGCATTTTATTGTTGTCATCGGCATTAAATGGCTATAAAAGTGCTCTGTTGCGTGAAATGGTATCAGGCTTTTAGGATAGCAGAGGAGGAAGAAATATTATGCAGATGCCTTGTTGTATAGAATACTTATAATTGATATGTGGTGTATTTTACCGACTTATTTTTGTATATGGCTGCACTGCCATACTTATGTTACATGCTGTACATTTCATGTTGAATTAGTGATTTAACTAAGCGAGCCAGACTGTGCCCACATCAAAGTGCACTCCATGACTAGGCACTGCGATGAGGCACGCTCATGCGCTTTTCAAAGTTCAGGAGTAAAGGACTTTGGGACTGTAATTGGCCCTTGGACCTCCAGTGACTTGTGCCTTACCAGGGAATGGCCAGGAGGCATTCACACACTTCTCTACGAGACGTCGAACAGACCAGACGACGAGGTAGTCGTCAGGGGCTGATTACCAGTACTGAGTCTTCGCTGAGTTGTAATCAAACTACTCTCTTCCAATAAACTCCCACATATGTGTAATCCAGTGTAACGGAGTTAAGTTATTCCTCAGTTGAGGAGACCTCACCTCCTATTCCTGACCGAGTTCGAGCTTCGCTCCTGTTGAGAGCAACATCTGCAATACATTCTCGACTGGGCCTAGACCAGTATACAACAGCCTTACAAGGTTACATTATATGTGCATTGCTTATCTTGTTAATTTTGATTTTAGATTCTGAGTTTTGGCATTACTTTAACAAAAGGTGTATGTTATAAATTATCATGTTGTATTAGTCACAAATATGGGCTCCTGTTTAACCTCATCCAAAGTTAAGTGGTCTCTGAGATCTGCACAACAGTTGGACCAGTTTTTCAAAACAAAATTGCTCTAATCATGGACTGTTCCTTCTATTAGTAAAATGAAAAAACAATAATGGTGATAATAATTCCAGTATTGTGTAGTCACTAACAAATCCTACATTACCAATTGTTCATCTGACTGTAGGAAAATATTAACCAAAGTGTTATGAATAAATGGGCTTCTTTATGCTGCATTTATTCTACCAGCTGCTGCAATTATCTTGAATTGGTTGTACATTATTTTGCTTTCAGTATCTTACTGCCACAACTGTGTGACTTTCTTCAGTAACTACTGTCCAAATTCAAATCATTCTCAGTATTATATGCAAAAATGAATATCAAATACACACATAAATAGAGGTGATAAGGAATAGAAGAGTAGAAATAAAAAGAAAAGGAAGGTGTAGGAAAGATGGCGGTATAAAAATAAGTCAAGAGAGAGACAAATGGAAGTAAATAAAAAACGCTTGTTATAGTGAGATTCACGAGAAACACAAGCTTCAGGAATGAAATCTTGATTATCTGTAATGATAAAAACTACTAGGGCCATATGCAAAAGAATGAATTTTAGAGTTACAAGACCTTTTACATGAATACACAAGAAATTAACATTTTTATGTCCTAACTGATGATGTGCACATGTAGTCATGTTTGAAGCTCCACAGTTTTCTTTTGAAACATACACCATACCAACATGAGTTCCAGGATGGGAGGTATGTAAGAAAATCACAGTTGAAACTTAAATAACTTCATTTTAATGACTGACTCAAGAGTAGTCAAGTTAAGCAGAATAACAACAACTGAGGAACTCCATAGAATTCCAATATTCACAGACTGCAAGCTCTGATACCTTGTATATTATAGAGAATTCTGGTGAAAGTGGGTTAAAAGGTGTAATCTTTCAACTGATTATAAACGTTGCAACTCAATAACAACAAAAAAATGTTCATCTCTAAACCTGCTTTTTAATTCCATTCCACTACCCACGTTGAAGTGCAGCAAATGACACAACACGCACATTTGTATAACACACCCTCAGCACTGATTCTAAAACATTCGTAGGCAGAATGAAGATATAAAGCATACTTTAAGTTCAATATAGATGACAATATATTTCTGGTTTATTTTGGTTCATAATCCAAACTCTTCCATTTATTTTCCAAAAAAAAAAAAATTCAAATCATTAATAATAATAATAATAACAACAAGTATAACCAGCTTCACCAAATTACACACCACATTTTCAACACAGAAACTGTTTTAAAAATATTTTAATTAACTTTACACAATCCAAACTATTGCATTTAATTCTGACACATTTCATTTTCAGTACAATGCTAAAAGGTTTTGGAGGGGTGAAATACTTGTCTTTCTCAGTATCATGGTATAGGTAACATAAGGTTCTTCCAGGTTACCTCTCTTGTTTTCTTAGGCACTATCCTTGAAAAATGGAGAATGTCAGAGGTAAGTGGCCTATATATATCACAGTTAAAACCAATAATATTTAACAGATTTACTCCATAATACTTCACAACTTTACAGTCAATGCAACAAAAACCACATCAATATAAAGAAGAATATGAAAATATTGTAACTACAAGGTTCATCCTGCTATGGGAAATTGTAAAATTGTAAAATCTGGTATGGCAAGGTTTCATTGTTAACTGTACATGTAATCAGCAACACAGATGCTTCCCAACAAAAACCATGTTTGCCACATGCTGAAGAGAAGCCATCTAACATAAACACATAGTTCCTGTTATTGAAGGGTAGTGCCCAAAAGTCAATGTAGTATAAAAAGAAACGCTATATGAACCAAACATTCGTATTTACCACACATAAATACAGGCTGACAAATCACATAACTGTACCTTTAAAAAAATCTATAGACAATGAAAGAAGGAAGTCAATTCTGTACAATTATCTACAATATAGTTACAGTATTTCAAGGACTGCTTCAATAAAATGTTACATTCCTAGAAAAGGCAGGATTATGCACAGACTGACAATGTAGAGTAAGTCTATTTGAGATGGAAGTGGAATAGATGTTACTGATTGTCGAGGTCAAAGAGAGAAGAATTAGGACTTAGTGTAAAACGAAAACAACGGCACATCACAGGATTGGCATCAGATCTAGGAAATAATGTTTTCATGTGGTCACAGAGGAATCAGGTCTATGAGGTTACCTGTGGGTTGTGTCATGGTATCAGGGAAGAAGGATACAAGCTGGTCAAACAGTTGTGAACGCTGATGGTGACAGTCCACGTCCTCATCCTCACTCCCTTCCACTAGAGTTTTACCACTGTCTTCCTGCTCTCGAAATAATACTGATGTCAGCAACTGAAACTAATGACAAAGTTATATCAGAAACTGAAACTCAGTATAACCATTAGAGTTGGTTTAAGTTTTATGAGGTGTTACATTTGAGAGATGGGATAGATTTGTTTAAAATTAGGAATTTTAGTTTGGGTGGAATGGAGATTGTAACGGATTTGTAGAGCAGCTTAGAGGGATAGAGAGTGACAGAGAGAGAGAGACCTGCAATATGCAAGGAGATTATGAGAGTTACGATACACGAACAGCGTTATATAAGTGAGCCAATAGAAACAAAGTATTTAAAAATTTGACTGTTGATTCTATTAGGGAGTATTGGAATTTAACAGTTAGCCAATTGGAAATAGTAAGAATATTTAAGGGGGGATGGATTTGAAACTGCGCGAGTCTGAAATCTTAACATAAGCAAGTAGTCTGTTTTCAACCCAGGATGTGATAAGTCGTGTTTAAATTACACTGAAGCTAATAGTGCATAGATTTTCAACAGCACATCCACACACGCAAACATCTGTAAACTTTAATAATCTGGTGATGTAACACAAAGAAAATTTTATGGTGTACAGATATTTAAGAAATTACTGTTTTGCTACTTAGATTCCCTGATATTAGGACATGAGAAACGACTGATGAGCTCAGGTGAGTTATATCAGTATAGTTGAATTTCTTTAATCCAGCAGCCACAAGACCAGATAGGTGCTCATCTATCAAATATTCCAGATTATCAGACAGTACCCATACTGACCTAAGTTATTACAGGTAAGTTTTTGTTACTGCCCTCAGAGAACATGCACTTGTCACTTACTTTTACTTCAACATAAAAAAGACTTACCACAGGTCCAGTCACAGATTGTCCACTTATAACAGTACATTGTACAACTGTGCTAATTTAGGCTGTTCCAATGTCAGTCACTCGTAAAGATATTTCACACTTTCATTTGATGCCAAACACAATTAAAACTGGTAATTCCATTTCTTTACATCATAGATAATTGAAATCCAATGTCATATTAAGCCATAACCTCTCATCAGCTTTCACCATATTCAAGCCTCCTAATTATTTCAAATTTCTGAGAAGCCCTTAAAGTTATGTGATTCCTCTTGCCGGCAGCAACATGTTTACTCATGTGTATCTGTTGAAAACATTATAATAGCTCAATGGGCTCAATAAGGTCCAGACAACCCAAGGTAAAATCATGTAATCAGTATGCACACAGGAAGTGACAGATGGCGGAACTTGAAGTCTTGGAACTACTGGCCTCAAATGCCAAACTAAAGGAATGCTGGATTATCAGGTGCTACTCATATATTAAAGGAAATGTACTGTATATGATATTCACGTGGTTCAACTTAATTTGATTAGTCCACTGGAAAGACAAAATTTAAATCAGCAAACATGCATGTCAATAGCAGAACTTGATTCTATGATCCTAGTGTAGAGATGCTACAAGAATATTTGCACATTTAATTCTGTGGCCACTTATTTCAGCTGGCAAAACAAATTAAATTGCAGTAATATCACATCATTTGCTTCAAAAGTCTGCAGAAACACAATAAAATAAAGAAGTATAGTCAGCCTACTGATTGGGATCCGTATCAGGTAGGAACGGTGGGAAGCTTGATGCCCAATTACAGATACATCCTGCATCCAAAGTTCATTATGTTTATGCAGGTAGGTAGATTTGAAATGAACCTGAGCTCTAGAATACATGATAATGTGTGGGCACACAAGCCACAATGACTAATGCATTATGACCACTACGAATTGAATGAAGCTATGGGCAATTCAGATATACGAGGTCTGTCTGGAAAATTCCCGAATATACCGCGTAAAAATTTTCCAGTCTTACCTTGAAGCTATTCAGCCTTGTCACCTTCAAAATACTCCCCTCTACTCTGTATGCACCGCTGCCTCAACAGACTCAAAACCGAGGCCTTTCAGCGCTGATTTGAGCTTTGGAAACAGAAAGAAGTCAGCTGGTGCGAGATCTGGAGAGTACGGAGGCTGTGGAAGGACAGTCGTCGCATGTTTGGCCAAGAAGTCACGGACTAGGAACGATGAATGTGAGAGCACATTGTCATGTTGGAGCATCCATCGATTCTCCCACCACGCATCAGGTCTTTTTTTCCTGACTGCCTCACGAAGACGTTGCATAACTTCCAGATAATACTCCTTAGAAACACATAGTGAACAACACCCTCAGAATAAAAAAATACCGTCAGCATCACCTTGACGTGTGAACGCACTGCGCGTTTTTTTTGGTCACGGCGAAGTTTTTGACATCCACTGTGATGATTGGACTTTCGTTTCGACATCATACCCATACACCCAGTCTCATCTCCTGTAATAATGTTTTTCAAAAAGTTATCATCATTAGCTCGGTCCAGAAGCTCTTGACTCACGTCAACTCGATTCTGTTTTTGATCATCATTCAACAGGCGTGGTACAAATTTGGCTGCAATGCGATGCATGCCCAAATTTTCGGTAAGAATTTCATGGCACACTATTTTTGAGATACTTCTTCAGCTACCTCTCGAACTGTCAAATGATGATTTGAACGGATGAGTTCATGAACTTTTGCAATATTATTGTCAGTTTTTGACATTGATGGCCGTACCAAACACGGATCATCATCAACCGAAGTTTGGCCCTCTTTGAAACATTTCCACCACTCGTACGTTTGAGTCCTGCACATGGCTTCTTCCCTGAATGCTATTTTCAACATTTCAAATGTATCAGTAACAGATTTTTCCAATTTTCACACAGAATTTCACAAAAATTCGTTGCTCGTGAAAAACACTCATTTCCTTGTCTTGAGAAAATCGCCAGATACGCCAAACATGTGATGACATGAAGCACAACACAATGACTAAGCAAGATAGGGCAATATGGTTTTCACGACGCAGTTCGTCAAGCTCATTATTAGAGAGTACCACTTGCCGCGCCCCGCTAGGTCGACGCAATGGCAGGCTATTTTGAACGTTCAGAAACTTTCCAGACAGCCCACGTATTTGATTAGTTACAGTAGAGCTTGTCTTGTGAAAGGTACTCGGTTATCACAAATCATCCACTTGCATTACTGTTGAAGTATGTCATGGGGAAAAATTTTGCTAAAAGTGTGTTGAAAATATTCCACATTAAAAATGCTATGTAATAATGTTACTCCCTACAAGAAGAGCAGGATGGTAGGGCACAGACTGGCTTCATCTGGCTCAGGACATGGGACCTGGTAAACATGGTAAAGAACCTTTGTGTTATATAAAATGTGATGAACGTCTTTACTACCTAAGGAATTACTAGCTTCTCATGGACTCTGTTGCATGGATGCTGATGCACAAGATGCAGATGAAATGAAGATATAGAACATGGAATTAAAAAGCTACAGAATAAACAGCAAGATGAACACCAAGGAGACCATGTGAAAAAAAAGTTTCAAGCTGGTATGGACACTAAGTTACCTAATCCTTGTATGTTTCTAACCTCTGAATGAACTAAGCTAAAATAAAGTACACAAGAGTAAGCTGTTATGACTTACTTCCTTTGTTTGTTCAGGATCATTATGATCTATTATCTCTGACAGAGATGTCTGCAGGTAATGTAATGCATTCATCTGGTTTTTTGCAGCTAATTCTTCAAACCTGTCAAAATGTAAAGAAGAAAAGGTATTAAGTAGCATCAACAAATCTATTCTTCCATCATCCTTTCTTGACTGAAGACAATTGTTTCCTCATTTTGGCAGTGGAATTTTCTATAATGAAATCTTATCTGGTCACAACTCTTGTATTTGCTCATACAAAAAAAGACAACCACCCCAACCCCATAAGCTTTCCAGCAAACACAAACCCAAACCAACTATCAACAACCTACCAACCAAACAAAAAAAAAA
>Ga0123352_10004595_pt1 | contig 20366 bp, 14 predicted proteins | sample TergutLab28metaG_FD_89700 | JGI IMG/M metagenome (GOLD analysis project Ga0123352, IMG submission 89700) | Labiotermes labralis P1 segment gut microbial communities from Petit-Saut dam, French Guiana - Lab288 P1 | ecosystem: Host-associated > Arthropoda: Insects > Digestive system > Gut ...
AAGTCGGGCGTAGGGTCCACTCCCCTGGTATGTGTTTGGGGTGTATGCGTAGTATTGCCGCTATCCTGGTTTTTGTCCAATTCCATATCACTGATCCTTCTGCGCAGTCAATTGGTCTATGCAGTAGTGTATCAGTTGCTCCGCATCGCACGCAGTACGTTGTATTAGTGAGGTTAATTGCAGCCAAACGTTAGTTGGTTGGTATTCTTTCGTGTATGGCAGCATACCTCGTCGATTTTATGGAGTCGGAAAGTCCCGTGGTGTGTAAGTTCGTTCATACTCGCTGCCACGCGATTGCTGGGTAGTTGCGGGCAATCCGCAGCTCGTTGGTGCAGTTGCCCGTATTGGCCATTGTTAGCAGCACTCCGTAGAGACGATTTTTGAACTTTTTCTTGGTTTCTTGTAGGCCTGGTGGGGTGATATATGCCATGTCCTAGGCATAGTGACGGATATGGGATACCTCGGTTGGGAGGCCGTGTACATTTGGAGGGGTTTGCAATGAGTCCAGTGAGGTCCCACTTTCTCATCAGCGTTATTGTAATAGAGCTGTCCCTCGTACATAAGAACCATAGTCGGGCGTCTTGCATTTAACATCTGTGTTCGCCAGGGCCCAGCCGCCTTGTTCTTTAGGGAGTTGTAGGGTGGACACAGGTACCCGGAAGATTGCACCTTGCCAAATTAACCAGGTGCACACAGTTGTAAGTTGTTGCACGTGCTCCTTGGTGGGTGGGAGAATTTGTGCCAGATACCAAATTTTCGAGAGAAGACATCGGTGTACATACGGTAGTCGCTGTGCGAGGCAGAGGGTTCGGGCATAGGCTTTTCGTGCTTGTGCACGTATCGACCGTAAGACTCCTGCCCAGCTGTTTTTCACCGATTTTGCAATAGTGGTTCTATATGTGATCCCCAGGATTGTGACTTGATCGTGAAACTCAATGCCGAGTGCAGTCGCTGGCTGCGACCACACACAGTGGTAAGGGCCTTTGATTTCTGTGAGTTGAGCTTGGCTCTGGTGGCTTGTTTGTAGCATCGCACGGCCTCTCGGATAATGGCGAAATTTCCAGGTTGGGCTACAAAGACGGTTACATCGTCAGCGTACGGGACGACTGGGGTGCTGCGCGTACTGCGGCCTAGTTTGAAGCCCGGAAGGTTGTCTTCTAGTGTAGGAAGAAGTGGGTGCAGGCAAAGTACGAATAGTATCATACTTAATGGACAACCTTGCCGCACTGCACTTTGGAAGGGTATGGATCACGCCAAAGTCCCGTTAATTTGAACTGAGGCCGTGGCGTTTTCGTATAGGGCATGGAGCCTCTCGATGAACCATTCGCTGATGCCATATCGGTGTAAGATTTTAAAAAGTTAGCGATAGGATATACGATGAAAGGCGTGTTGGAAATCGAGGGTAAGGACACAAAGGGGTGACCCTGATGACTCTGAATAGGCATGACATCTCGTACTAGTGATACCGCTTCCAGTATGGAGTTTCCAGGAACGCCGCCAAACTGACTCGTGTGGAGATGATCGTTTAAGGCATGGCGCAGACGATGTGCCATTATCCGAGCTAAACGTTTATATTCTTTTGTAAGAAATGAGATGGGGCAGTATCCATCCGGTGTCCGGTCGCCGTTGGATTTTGGCAGACAGATTATGATGCCATGTTTCTGTTGAGGAGTGATTTTTTTGTGTAGAAACATCTGATTCAATAGCTCAAGGAGGTCGTGGTTTATTGTTTCCCAGTTAGCGGTGTAAAACTCCAGGCTAAAGCCGTCTATGCCTGGCATTTTGTGCCTGGCTCCTGGTCGCAATGCGGAGAATAGCTCCTCGATGGTAATAGGTTGCTCAAGCTGGTCGGCATACTTCCTTGAACATGTGAGTGGTATGACTCGTTGCAACATGGTGACACATGTTTGGTCTATCTCTATAGGTTGATATTTCCGGTGAAGGTGTGTTACAAAGACGTTAAGGACGTCGAGGTGGCCGGAGACATTGTTGCACTGCATATCTAGTATTTGACGGATGACTATTGTCGCACGTCGCTTGATCATTTTGAGAATATGGAAGAGGGGGGGTTCCTCACCTTCCATTTTGTATGGAACATTGTTGTCCAGCATGACCTCCATTCGCCTCGCGTGTAAGCGCACTATTTTAGCTTTATAGCGTAGAAGTGCCGGTAGTTTTGCAGGTTCTGGGATGTCACTAAGTAAGATGTCATATATGCACTGATAGAGGTGATTTTCCATCACCTTATAGTCTTTGTTACGTTCGTACTGTTCTTTGCGGTTGAGGATAGGAAGGTGTTTTTTTTTTACATACGGCTCCCACCACATAGTTATATCGGGATAGTATCGTTTATGATTCTGCCATTTTACCCACTCAGAGCTTATCCTTTTTTGATCTGTTTATCTGTTATCAGTACGGGGTCCATCTTCCATCTGCCTCATACTCTCTGCAAGTCGGTGTCTTGTATAGTAATGCGCATCGCGACAGCGTAGTGGTCCGTGAAGGCAGCAGGAATAATTTCTATTCCCATTTTTCTGCGCTGTAATTCCAAGGATATTTAGAAGCGGTCTAGTCTCGTGGCTCCATGGGGGGAGTGGTATATACACGTATATGTAGGTCGGGCGGGGTTCTGTTTCCAAGCATCCTGTAGTACTAATCCGCGGATCATCTCCTTGAGGGTTCTGCTAGGTTGAAAGTGTCCTGTGGTCTCAAAGGGGTGTAATAGGCAGTTAAAATCACCCCAGTAAATAAATCGGTAGGGCCGTCGTGAAGCAAGTATGGCAGCTCGGTAATATAAAATTGTTCTCTGTCGGTCCTCCGTGCCGTTCCTGACGGAGCGTAAACGTTGATGAGTCATATTCCCTTATAGTCGGCCGCGATCGCTCGTCCTGAGGGCAAAGTAGTTATGTGTGTGAGATGCAACGTGCTCCTCGCTAGAAACCCATAAACTTGGCACTGCCAGTCACGCACTGAACCTCTAGACTACCGACGCCCATGGCAAAATAGGCAACACACAAATCTCTAATGTCTATATTTAGGCGCATTCGCAAAATTGTGAAAAGCGACTGTTAGCTTCGCCATGTCCGTCCGTCCGCATAGAACAACTCGGTTCTCACTGGACGGATTTTCATGAAATTTTATATTTGATAATTTTTAGAAAAAATCTGTAGAGAAATTTCAAGTTTATTTAAAATCGGACAAGTGTAAAGGGCACTTTGCATGAAGACCATGGGACATTTTTTATCATATCTCACTCGATTCTTCTTAGAATGAGAAATGTTTCAGACACAAGTTTTAGAGGAAATCAAATAAAGTAATTTTTTTTCCGAATATCGTCCCGTTAATTAGATAATGTGGAAAAATACTGTAGAGCGGGGCAGGCCACATATGACAATATGGCGCATGCACATTGTATGCTGGACACCTAAAAATACGCACACGCACAATAGCAATATTGTTGCTTTCCCACTGCAACAATGGTTACAAGAACGAACCACAGTGTTATGTTATACAATCATTGCCTGTCTTGTCCCTAATATTTCTGAATATGAAATCATACTGTTTGTTCATTTTGTCACACAGCAAGAATTCTTCCTCAAACAGTGAAATGAATAGGTGAATACGCGATCATATACTTCCCTTAATAGGAGACAACATTGGTTAAGGTGCAAGTGACTTTGTACTTAGGAAACTTAACAAACAGAAACTTAGCAGTTCCAGCGTGTGGAACTGTGAAAGCTCAAAACCATAAATGACGAGATGTCTTGGAAAGCCGAGACGTAGAAGAAGGGACAGTACATATATTACTTTGATTTTAAGGGAACACGGGTATATTTTTTTGTTATCCAAAAATATAAAGATTAAGATATAAAGACGTATAATTTTGTCTGATGTTTTGTATGGTTGTGAAACTTGGTCGCTCACACTGAGGGAGGAACGTAGGCTTTGGGGTTTTGAGAATAGGGTGCTGAGGAGAATATTTGGGTCTAAGAAGGAAGAGGTGACAGTGGAGTGGAGAAAACTACATAATGAGGAGCTTAATGATTTGGACTGCTCACCAAATATTGTTCGGGTGATTAAATCGGGAAGAAAGAGATGGACGGGGCATGTAGCACGTACGGGAGAATGGAGAGGCGTATACAGGGATTTTGTGGGGAAACCTGAGGGAAAGAGGCCACTTACGTTTTCTGTTTCATTACAACAAATTTTACATTTATTAAAACATGTTAATTTACTTCGATCCGTTGAACACCGAACATTGAGGGATGCAAATTGAATGAGATTTCATCATCTATTGGCCTGTGCTTGTGTTAGGTTATTGGCGAAAACACGTATACTCTAAATAAAAACAAAAGAGTTGCCAGAAACTTGAGAAAATTAAGTATTTTTTCACAACTCCTAAATGCAATAAAGGATTAAATCACAAAATAACGTAGTTAATGAAACCTTCTAAAAAGGGGCAAATGCAGACATCACAAGCATTTGGAGAATTCCTCCTGTCATTCTTAACAGAATCAGTAGTTTTTTCCTTTTGCTGTCTAAAAATATATACACAAATATTCAGAAGCATAATTTTGCGTGTTATTTCATATTGGTGTGAAAATGGGGGACTCAAATTATGGGAAGAATATATGCACAGTGTTTTCGAGAATAGCGCGCTGAGGAAGATATTTGGCCCTAAGTGGGAGAAGGTAACAGATGGATGGAGAAAATTTCATAACGAAAAACTTCAGGATACGTAATCCTTAAACAGGGATATTATTAAATTAGTATGATCGAAACAAAGAAAAGGAAGAAAATGAGGCATTTGGCAATTATGCGGGTAAATACTTGGCGTCGTCCAAGCCGGAATCAGGCTGTAGAATCAAAAGTGGAAGAAGATAAAGAAGAAGGACGTGAAGAAGAAGAAGAAGAAGAAGAAGGAGGAGGAGGAGGAGGAGAAGAAGAAGAAGAAGAAGAAGAAGAAGAAGACCGGACAGGAGAAAGAGAGAAAAGGATATTAAACACAGAGTTTTGGTGAAAAACTCTGAATGGAAGAGATCACTTGTGAGGATAGAACTGGCGACAGTTAATTTTAAATGGCTCTTAAAAATACGACGACATGGTTAAAGGAGGGACAAGCGATGGGCTGTTGTGAACACGGCAATGAACTTCTCATTTCCACAAAATTCCGAGTATTTCTTGACTGCCTGGAAACCTATTGGCCTCTCCAGAAGCGCTCTCTTCCATGGAGTTTTTTACTGTCCAGATCCCTTATGTTGAAACTTGCGGAGTGAGGAAGTGGAGAAAGACCTGGAAAAGGGATGCGCGGGGAATGCGGCTAGTACCTGTGTGTGGCAATAGATGTCAGTGACAATACCAATACCAGCCGCTAGAACACCTGCATATTTCTGTACCTTGTAACGTTAAGTGATAACTCTCTGTGCTCAGATAGTAGTCGCTAAGTTACATAGCCTCGCCAGGGGGAATACCCGCCCAAAACTGTCGGAATTCCTTAAATACCTTCCAAGTCTCTAGTTACCTGAATTAACTATAGTTATAGCTGAGACTGAGGATGTGGTGGAACCTGGTCGATGAAAGTCACTCAGAAATGGCCAGCCAAGCGACTAGAACATCACCACACTACTCAACAATTCGCCGATCCCAGTGGCCGCGCGGTCTAACGCGTGGGTCTGCGGCCGCCCTCGCGCTGGGGCTTGCGGGTTCTGATACCATCGAGGACATGGCTGTCTATCTCTTGTGAGTGTTGTGTGTTGTCAGGTACAGGTCTCTGCGACGGGCTGATCACTTGTCCAGAGGAGTCCTACCGAGTGTAATGTGTCTGAGTGTAATCGTGAATCCTCGTTGATAAGGAGGCCTTGGCCCATTAGGTCTTTTGGGCCATGAAAAAGAAATCTAACATGTCATTAACTTCTAATTAATACCAGAGCTATTGGCCCAAATGAATCTACCTGTTACCTAGAAGAGCATTACAGCCAACATACAAAACCGCATGTCAAATTACCCTTTATAGAGTCCGTCCAGCATTCTGGAAAAACCTTGAAACTGAGAATGTAGTTACGTACGTGTACTTTACTGTAAAGTGGCAAGATATAAGCTTCAAGTTTCATAAGTTTGCGGTATCTGTAATAATCAACTGCAGCATTACTTCACACTTCACAGTGCGCAGGTATGTTTATGATCTGTTTCCGTACCGAGTGGCACACGTCTGACGACAGTTTTTTATTGCTGACGTCATCAGAACGGCAAGTAATATGTGTGTATGTGTGTGTGTATGTATGTATACATTATGTGTGTATGTGTGTGTATGTATGTATGTAGGTGTGTGTGTATGTATGTGTGTGTGTGTGTAAGTATGTATGGTGTGTATGTATATATTTGTATGTATGATGTACTCGTATTTATGTGTTTGTATGTACGTGTGTGCGTGTTCGCACGGCCTCCATATTCTTGCTGCGGATTCTACAAAATAATTCCACGGTGTATTACCAAATTCATTATTTCAGGATTCTAAAATAAGTGACTTAGAATAACTCCTGCCTTACAAATTCACGCTTCCGTCATAATGTTATTACAAAGTCTAGGAAAAGTTAGAAAGCACGGCGCAGACGTTAGTACAACGCTCATAACAGGTTTCGTGAAAATCAACTGGTAAGTTCAAAAACTGAAACTCTGTTTCACACACTTACATCGACAGCATTGTGATCTCATTGGCTGAATTTGTTTCTCATGCTTAGAGAAGGAAAGAGGTTAGAATAAGTTTACAAAGACAAGTTACAAAATGGCAGTTATGGACCGCACTGACGGTAAGTTGTTCTAATTTCAGCCTGTTTTGCCACTGTAGGTCATTCTCTACACAACCCTTGTGTCTTCTATTAACATGTTTATATTTTGCTACTAACACGTTGACAAGCAACGACATTGTGTCAAAACTATGGCGCGCAGCGTCATTTTTGTTTAATTATTTCGAAATCTGCAAAACGTAAGTGCAAAGCCCCCCTGGACATAAATTATGTGCTTTATTTTTATCTGCAGCTTTGTTCAACACGGTTGTCAATTCAATTAATTTTCTAGCGAACGAGTTTCGGAAGAGATGAGTTTAGAAAAGTAGACTTTCTCCAAAAGTATTCCCAGTTTTTGTCTAACTTTAACAAAAAATGGAATATATCGACAGAATTTGCTCAATATAAAAATTTATTTAAGTAACAATCTCTCTAGCAATTTTATAAGTACTTTATTACTTGTGCATAGAGAGATGACAGGCATGGTTAAAAAAGATTCCAGGCATCTGGGAGAAGGATACGGTCTAGAGTGCCTCATGTATGGACCGACGTTTAGAAGGCGACTGCTCCATCCTTCCAAAGGTGAATGGTTGTTCTGATATGCAGCTGGAGCCAGCAAGTTTCTTGAAACCTCAATACAGATTTATTAAAAAATAATTGAACAAACTCAAATATTTATTACTCAGTATTACTCAGTAATTACCATATGAATATATATGATATGATATGATTGGGTAAATTTGTGCGTGTCCTGGCCATGGAGGCACATATACACAGCTCCACTTATTCTTGAAACCGGCGCTAGATGGAGGTGAGTGGTCAGCGTCATTCTTCGGCCGTCTAACTGTCGGGAAAGAGACACAGTGTCCACTGAGCAGGAGACAGTGTGGGACGCAGACCTGATGCCGAAGTTTTGTAACAAAGAAAAATTCCTCGCTCTTTCCGAGATTCAAACCCTTTGACCATCCAGCCGGTAACCTAGTCACTATACCAAATACAACACCCGCCATTCCCTTCTTTACAATATATTTCCAATACGAAACGTAAGATATTCCTAATAACTTGCCCAGGACTGCGTTACACTGCGCTAAGTGAAAACCGAATACATTTATTTAGCTCCCTTTTACGGCGAAGCCCTTCAAGTATTTACGCTCCTCAGACCTGTAACACACTGCACGCACTGGATCATAGAATCTTATATGCCCAACACTATGGGAATTTGATGATGGTGTATGACTCACTGAAAAAAATCTCCTTTCTCTTTACCTTGTCCGTCATTCATTAATTCATCAACACGTAGTCCGTCTTACGACAGGTCCAGAGCCTCTTCCAAAGCCGGTCTCTACAGAACGCGACCTAGCGCTTCCTCTTTCAAGTTTCAGTATCTTCTCTCTTTCTGAAGGCCATCCAGTAGCTGCTTACGTCTTCCGCCTCGTCTTCCCGTCACTTCTATCCCACCCTCTATCTTTCCTTCAATAACGTATTTTATAAGGCAGTTCCTACGCAAGACGTGACCAATCCAGTTAGCCTCCCTTCTATTACTGCATGTAGGATATTCCTCTCCACCTTAACTCTCCGTAACACTTCTTCATTTATCACATCGTCGGCCCAACTGATCCTCTCCGTCCTTCTCTATCACCACATTCTTGTCCATAGTCTAATTTAGAGAAAAAAAGAGACGTTTCGCAAGTCGGCTCTGCTTCCACCTTCAGGCAAAGAAGCACGTAACCCGTTGAACTGCTTACGGAAGCACAGCCGACTTCCGAAACTTTACGTTTTAAAACAAATTACACTATGGACAAAGTGAAAAAGGATACTGTGTCAGTGAAACTTCCACGGGTGCGGCCACGACGAGGTGTACGATAACCTTCTGCAGTAAGGCTGTTTATCCGCCTGAAGTCCAGGCAAGCCAACATGTCCGACAGCGATGTGGCCAGCAGTGTCGGAAGGGGATTATTTCGTGAGCTCATTAGTGCTAGCTGTAACGATTTCTAAATAGGTCAAAGGATTTCATTGCTCAATGGATATCATTACAGCTTAAAAACACAGTTATAAGAAGGATATTAATCCTTCGTGGGTACAGTTGTTAGAAAGACTACTGAGTCGGGAAAATCCTTAAACAACCGCAATACGCCTTCGTTAGTGCCATTATCGAGACACGCACACACGCACGCACACACACATATCGAACAAAACTTGAACAGCTGCACTCTGATTTCTTATTCACAAGGAAGTACAGTTACTACACACGATACGCAGACCTTTAGCTGTAACTTGTTTTCATGCTTCACTAAAATACTTCCAAAATAAAAGCGATGAAATGGGCGAGGCATGTAGCACACATGGGGGAATTATGAAAGTTATAGAGAGTTTCGTTCTGCAACGTGAAGGACAGGGACCATTTGAAAGTGCTAGGCTTATTTAGGAAATAATATGAAAATGTATAAATGCAATATCAATACCAACAAATGTACGGTAAAATAGTATTTTGATGCAGTTAATGCATGTAAAGATGGGCATATGAACACCGCCATGACTGTTACACCCCGCTCAGAAAGGCAAATAAACGCGCAATGAAAGCTCTCTTTATTTCATCTAAAATGTGACATTGAACTCAATCACGCATGCGCGTGACTCCCTTCTCTTTTTATCCCATCATGTTGAAGGTATGTTTTCACTTGGGAACAATAAATTATACTACTTACATTGCGAGTAAATTACATGGTACAAACACCACAGATTACCGATAACTGAAGAAGAAAATCCAACTATATACCACTTATTACTTTATTATGCTTACACCTATGTTAGGCTCACCTACACTACAGCTACCACACACACGAAAATCGTAACTGTTAAAAATTAAGGTACACTTTCTACCAGCTATGATCACTCGACAAAAAACAACGAAAAATTTTGCACCCGATACACACCACAAAAACCAATACTTACACTAACGCTACTTCGTACACATGTACAGAACCAGATGTCCTGTGTGGTAACCAACGCTATCGTCGTGAGCTCCTGATGATGGGCATAATGGTGCCCGAAACATGTTGAGCCTAACATAAGCATAATAAATTAATAAGTGGCATCTGGTTGCATATTATTCTTCAGTTATCAAAATGATGCACGGTTCAATACACATCAAACCACAGATTACCTTTTTTACGTTCCTAATATACACTTAAGTTGTAATTCTATTAACATATCAGATATTTTACCACTAGGACTGGATGTTGGTATACTACACTGCACATTCTATACACACTATCCATTAAAACGTGGTACAATTCACAGTAACTGTCTATCCTTACTTTTATAATAAATTTGTTATAATTACTTTGTAATTAATGAATGTACGTTAGGGGGGATAAGTTTTGCCTCCACTGCAATATTTGTACTTACATTAGACATATCTGGATAAAACCGGTTCTGTGTAGTCGCATGGTACCTATCTTCCATCCTACTTCACCTTGAACACACAGATGCTTACAGTCCACACACAGTGCACAGCGAAATGGAAGAGTTTTCAGGCGTTTGGTTCAAACAGCGTGCTGTTATTTGAAATCCTAACCGCGGAAAAAGTTCCCCCAATTGAAATTCACAGAAGAATGCAAGCCGTTTGTGGTGATCAGTGTGTTGATGTGAGTACAGTAAGACGTTGAATAAGGCGGTTCAAAGATGGAGAGTTGGGGGCAAACAGATTTGAGTGACAAAACACGAATTGGAAGTCCTGTGACTGCAAGTGATCAGCTTCATCAAGATCGCGTTGAAAAACTGATCCGTGGTGATTTTGTGGAAAAGTAATTATGCAGCTTTGAATGTAGTTGATGTAGGCATATTTCTTTTTTATTTCATTAAAATATCTTTTCCCGTTCATTTTCTATTTAAGTGGAGGCAAAACTTATCAGCCCGCCCTCGTACATTCTCATAATGTGATTACTCTGAATGGTGCAATAGTTCTAACGCTTCTGTAATTGTAAGTGTATCCTTGTTTATAACTTCCTGAATATGGCCACATAAATTGGCCCAAACGTGTTGGAGGATACCCTGTTACAAAATTACATCAAGACGCTATTGTACATTGCTGGTAACGATATCGTATTTATTTGAATAATTCGCGGAATATGGAGCACATGAAATGTGTCTGGAACCAAACAGTTTGTGTGTGGACCGGATTAATCTGGCTCATGATAGGGTCCAATGATGAGCTACTGTGTAAACGGTACTGAACCTGCGGGTTACAAAGAAGACAGCAAATTTATTGAGAAGCTGAGCTGCTTCATTTCCTCATTTATAACGACTGGTTTCATACTTTAGCTGCCACTCTGTCCTTAAATCCTGATTTTCCTAAACGTTCGGCTGTTCGTGAAAATCAGATACTATAATATTGGAATTAAAATCTCCTGGAATGTGACTTCGTGTATTCTGGAATGTGTACTAAGGTTTTGTATAAAATCTCCAAACTTTATTTGTACAAACTTTGCGGACAAATGTCAAGTTTCGAGATCATTAATCACAGTGAAACAGACATAAATTTATTTACCATTGGTACTAATTCTTGAATCTGTATTTTCTGAAGAACGATTAAGTTTCACAGTTACACATACAAGTTATCTCTTATTACTACCATTATTATTACTTATTTCTTATATTATTATTATTATTATTATTATTATTATCAGCTTTCGTAACAAGAACATATTAAGTTCCGAAAGCAGTAAGCTAATCATAAAATCAATCAGATTCACAGCTGCATTAAAGCCTTGAAGATTAATTATACAACATTAACGCATTATTACACAACTCATTATAACACAAAGGGGTGACATTCTTTAAAAATAACTCATTATAACATGTATCATATAACATTACGTAACATTAAAGAGGCATGGAAGCCGAACACAAACGAAAAGCAAACACAGAGAAGGGTTTGTCTAGGGCTCGGGTATGGTCATCTCCAGAGCAGTGACCGCGCGCTGCGAGGCGAAGGACAGACGCTGGAGCCCTGCCTTTTCTGCCGCAGTTGCAGCACGCACTGAGTAAGCCTTCAGCGTGTTCTTCATTACCATCTCGCCCACACATCTGAAGCAGACAAGTGCGTTTGCGGCTTTATTTCTCGTGTAAAAGCATAGAATTAGACAGTCATCGTGTCTGACAATCATGAATGTTCTGTCATCAACATGTTTCGAATATATTATACATGATCACCCTTTGTAACTTTGTTGTCCCGACGTGCTGAGTCTGGTACGTGATCCTCTTTCGGGAAACGGGTGTGGTTCACCGAATCACATATAGGTTTAATTATTTCTTTTTTACTTGTTTTATTTACTCAATTTATTGTTGAAAAAATAAAAAAAAAATCGTGCTGTATCAAGTTAAACAACTAAACCATATTTTATTAAAATAACACATTCACTTTTACTCCCCCACTCACACCTCTCTTACGCGACTGACTTCCTTACTGGACTGTTAGCGTCCGCTGTCCGCTGCTAACGTTTTTTCATTTAAATCTCTCCCCTCCTACCTATCACCAACGGTCCTGAAAACACGTTGACAGATTAACCTAAAACGCATGGCAATGAACCGTCCGTAACTGACGCCAGCAATCCTAAGAAACAAATATATTAAAAATGTTCGGCTACAATATGTACACAAATTATTAAGTGTATTTTAGGTTGATGTTCTAATTATAAGAATTGGAACGGCATGAATAAGTTAAAATTTCCAAATGCACAATACACAAAGGCTGTCATCAACTATAAAAGCACAAAGGAAGAACTTCATAAATCCCTGAGGATGGCACCCCGGTACCGAAATATGTAGTACATTAATATTTGTCATAAATTGTACTCGTATTTTACTAAGTGCGTTTGTTGGTTTATTTATTAATTACGCCATACAAACATGGTTAACCTAACCAGTTTGGTCACATACATGGGGCACGACACTGAATTTGCCACACGCTAGGTATATTGCACAGTCATTTTAAACATTATGGTGACTTTCAAGGACAGCTATTGAAACCCAACAACAGAGCCATCTACACTGACATTTATCACCGTGAAGTTATCTACGGAGGTATGTCAAAAAAAAACCTCAATGGAAATATCTACAGAGAACCACCAAATATCATAAAGAAAAAATGTTAAAATCCCACAATTATGGATTTAGGAGCTGTTAACCTGTCTATTTGGGTCATATATGGAGAGGTAAAAGCATCGTTATGAATTCATCTATAGCACGAAAAAATGCAGCTATATACGAGAGACACGTCTAAACGAACAGGTGAAATTATGTAAATATTCTTTACTTTTTTTCTGCGACCATATACGACTTTCGGCGAAAACTAAGTTTAAATGCCATGTAAATTCGTAATTAACAGGATAGGAAGTGCACCTGTAAATGTAGCATCGAGGCGCATTCGTAAAACCATTGTTGCAGTGGAAGAGCAGTAAGTATTGCATATTGTGAGTGTGAAGTCTTAGGTATCCAGCATGCAAAACGTATGCGCCATATCGTCATCTGTGGCCTGCCCCGCTCTACAGTATTGCTCGGCATTATCTCATAAACGGCACGATTTTCGAAAAAAACGTTCCTGAAAAATTATGCGTTTATTTTCTCTACAACTTTTTTCTGAAATATTTCTCATTCTCAGAAGAAGTGAGAGAGATATATGATCTAAAATTTATATTCATCGTCACGTAAAGTACCTGTTATTCTTGTCCGATTTTAAGGAAATCTGAATTTTCTCGAAACATATTTAAATATTAAATTTCATGAAAATCCGTCCAGTGAGAGACGAGTGGTTCCATGGGGAGGACGGATCGACAGACAGACAGACAGACATGACGAAGTTGACTGTCGCTTTTCGCAAGTTTGCGAAGACGTGTAAAAAATTTAACAGTGGCTGTGATTATATCAGAGGAATTTGTCACCGAGAAATTAGCGTCTGCAGTCCTGAAGCAGGACCAGGGCGGACAAAAAAAATTACAGATTATGATGACGTAGAAAAAGTTCTGACACTGGCTAGTAACAGAAGACAAGAATTGATATCAACAGGGAATAGAAAAATTTGCCCTGTATTATGATGCCTGCCTCCGTTGTAGCAGGGAATAAAGGCAACAAGAGTGGGGTAGCAGTGCAATTAATTCTGACGAAAACAAAGACCCCAAAATATACGCACTGTGTACTATTACCGACCAACTGTCGTGTACCTTTATAAAAATTGAAGGAACGTATTTTACGAGTATAACAGAGGACAACTGACCTTAAAACTATCAGTGTCAATCTGTTTCCAATACAGTTCCATTTACTAACCTGACCAGTTGTCCCTTCTCCAGTGGGGGCAGAGGCCGGTCGATAGCATAGAAGACACACTGCAATGCTGGAGTGGCCTCGTCACGGAGAATCAGCACACGTTCACAACGGTAGCCCCCGGGACGCACGACCACCAGCGTGGCTGCAAGGAAGAACCTGGCATGGTTACCACACACGCACGCACACGCGCGCAAGCGCACCACGCGCACGCGCACACTCACACGCACGGGCACCACGCGCGCGCACGCGCAACCACACCCTTGCACACGCGCGCGCGCACATAACACGCACGCACATACGCCCGCACGCGCGCGCCGCACACACACTCACTCATACGCGCGCGCGCGCGCCCGCACACACACACACACACACACGCACACATACATACGTACATACATTCGTACATACATACATACATACATACACAAACACACACACACAAACACACACACACACACGCGCACACACACACACATACATACATACATTCCATATATTCATAAGCGTGTCCAAAGACAGTTAGATGTGGAACAAGTTATAAATACACAAGTATACACAATTTTCACAGCGTAAAATTCTAACAATATTTTACAAAACAATATTATAAATCATCTTCACACACAAAAAAACCATCTACAGAGTAAAATAAGTGAGTCTTCAGGTATATTCTTAAGGTTTCTTTAAATTTTGCTTGGCATTCTTGAGGAATTTCACACTAGGCGGTGACTGATTGAAAATTTCGAGGTTTTTCATCTGTGGGCGAAGATTTGGAATACCAGCACTCCACTCTGAGCGACTTTTTAAATGCAGGCACTTTAACGAATCCCTTCATAAGTTACAATGTTATGTAATATATGCGTGAACATGTCTATATCCATAATATGCATAGTATCTTAACAACGACCTAACACAAAACACCCAAAGATTTCAGTAAACTCATTTCTACCTTTACGTTTTTCGCACCATGCACTGTAATATAATTATACCATATAACCCAACAAAATGCACCTTTTCTAAAGTTACATTTTAGTTTATGATGTATTGTGCATGTTTCGGAACAGACGGTTTATCTTCAGGAAGACTTTTTACCTGCTGTTATGATACAGTGTGTCCTACAAGCATCAGCGTGCTCTTCTACCTACAATGCTGCTTATACTGATTCGTGTAGAGCAAACTATACCATAACTGCATGCACAACTGTCTTCCAGAAGATGAACCCTCGGTTTCAAAAATATTATTGTAGAAAGGTGAATTTTGTTGTTTTAAATTGCATAATTCCTAACTCTTACCCATATGTACGTTGGCCGCAACTGTTAAAGCAATGTGTACGTATTACGGAACACTTTCTGGATATGATTCGAATCCTCATTCCCAATCCTGTTTTTAATTACATGAGTAAGATTTATTTTCTTAATTTCAGAATTATTCTTTCTTCAAAGTTTTACTTAACCATATGTCGTGATATTGAAAAGGGAAGCCACTGTTTCCCAAGCAAAGAATAGGTACTGTTCTTTCCTCAAGAGAATGCAGCTGACCAGCTCAGAGTGCGTAGCCACCAATAACACTCGCGACGAATCTCGGGAGTATCCTGATAAAAACGTGAGTCTCTATTACTGCGTAAATGTTTCCCCACTGGTTGCCATTTCTTATGAATTCCGTTTCTAACAAACCTAAAGTCAAATATATGCACAGTTCTAATCGCACAAAACACTATAAACAAAATGTATTATATCACAAGCAAAAACCACGATTGCACTTTAGTGCCATGTATTTTTAACTGTAATTCATCTGTTACCGGTCACAAACAAGAGCGAGTCGGCCTTCCTCAGAGCAAATAACTGCCAAGGTCAACTTTAAACTCCTCATTCATTATCAGTACTTCTGCTTATTAAGTCGCAGAGGGTTCAGAACATCTGAGCTACAATTCTATGACATTTTAATGTGTTGTGCTTAGAACAAGCTAGGCAACATAACGCTGTCTTACACTACAAATCAATAAATGGTTTTCTCACCGATGACTTCGAACAGAATAGCACATATATCCTTCGTCTTCTGCCATTTGATGGTCTTCTCTATAGGTCCTGTTAACACCCTCAGTGATCTGGAATCGTCCTGCCGTCGCTTAAGAGAGACAAAAACAAGGGAATTACCGATACTTTATATTTTTTTCGCTCATTAAATATATATACAGCAAAAAAATTAAAATCTGAAGAACAGTATATAAATTCTGGGGTTTTCCCTCACTTATTGCTTCTATACTTGTAACTTGTGAGTGACGACTTTTGATGTCCTCCTAAAAGCAGCCTGAGACATATATGATGGGAGTGCATAATCCAGCAACACAAAATGTGATCGAAATCAGCCAAAGAGTTTTCAAGTTAGAACATAAAAACTTAATTTTATTTAGGTAGAAGTCGGTGATTTGAGTCGTTGCTCCTTTGCCATCTACAGCTTTCGTTCAAAACAATTTTCACTCCAACAAATATTTACTGAATTTGTAGAAATATACTTGGACTTTATCTAGAATTATCTAAACTTTACTCTAAGCTCAGTCAAGTACACCAACATAATTCGTTGTTGCATCTCACGTTGCGGATTCATTACACGTTTGTTGCTAATACGCCAACTGCACTGTGCCACAGACTGCACATATCATAGGCAATTTGCATTAGTTTGTTCTTGAAATGGATACTAAAGTAATGAAATATAAAAGGTAAAATGTCATGAAATTGAGTTTCACGTCACGTCACTCAACTTTATTAACACGTGCGTTACAGACGGCTGTCACTACAGTAGACCATATTTATTGCCAAAGTTGTCCACACTATTATTATACAAAATTGATCATCGTTGGATTTTCAATGTACATTACAACGTAGTTCTTATTTACATTTTTGGAGAGAGTGTGTTTTGTGTTGCTGTTCTTGTTGTTACTAACTGCGTGTCTTTAGCATCTCATACGTATCACTTTTTATCAAATAATATATTTTTAGCACGCATTAATACTACTTTCTCGCTTTCTTTTTTAGTCTGACCTCTTTCTACCAATTCAATGTAAGTATAAAGGGTTACTCCTACAACTGATCACACTGATAGACAAATACACACACACTCGGTATGAGTCCTCTGGATGAGCGATCAGCCCGACGCAGAGACTTCTAACTGCAAACACACAATATTCACACGAGACAGACATTCAAGACCCTGGCAGGGTTCGAACCCGCAATTCCAGCAGGCGAGCGGCTGCAGACCCACGCCTTAGAACGCGCGACCACCTGGATCATGATACGAGCGTGTATGTATCCCGTACTTGCGTGGATGGAAACCCTCATTGCGTGTGTAGTGGGGGTGTTGTTGTTCGCTGTTCATTTGTGCTGGTCCTACTCTGTAGTAGCATACTAAATATTTGTGGAGTGGTTTTGCTCCCTATTTTATGAACGTATACAAAGTACACACTGTCACATTTTCGAAAATCGAATTTTATTTACGCAAATATGAAATCTCTTTCGACACTGTTTGCGTGTGTTTCTTTATTTTTCAAAACTTTAAAATTGTTTCAGTACCATCTTATCGATGTCTTGAACTGTGGGTGTGAGCTGAAAAGCTTCGAGTCTCCGTAATGTGTTTAATGTTTTGTAAGGGCTTTATCAAAAGGGTATGTTAAGTCTCTTCCGGTTTGGCCTACGTATGTAGTTTAGGAAGCAATTTAGATATTTTATATTGTAATAGGATGTTTTATCGCGTGTGTCTGAAATATATTGTAACATTCACTACGCTCGGTTCGAACTGCGCCTAGGAATGTACGAAAACTTTCCGTTGATCTGTACGACATTAACCAAAATTGGAAATTTTAAACAATTGTCGGAATAAAATGTCATAAAAATCGGTTTGGCAGCCATTTATTACTTTCACACAGCTAATAGGGTTACTTTAAAGAAACGTTTATAGCAAAAACATACGGAACATAATTCCATTAAAATATTAATAGGCCTAAATTTCTTACGAACCTGGGATGGTTTCAAAAAGCCTGTACCAGTAGAGATACTGCGAGAAACATCACTGGCCTTCTTTGTTTTCTCCGTTATTTCGAAGCTGAACCGAACGCGTTGACCAGACTTTGGCAGTGAAGTACTCGGAGATTGCTTCAGCTGTTTATAATGACTTTCTTTATCCGAAGTATCATCTTCAGATTGAAAATGATATGCATTTTCTCTTTCTGTAAACGAGCTATAAGCTTTCATAGCAAAAGGCGTGTAGGTTGGCTGCTCGGAATATAAAGGAAGATCCTGGAAGTATGGGAAGCGGTAATGACTGCGGCTGGGACCTGGATTGTTGTACTGGGGCATCATTGGCTCTGAAGACGTCGAATTGGACGGAAACCTAAACACAAAACAGACGCATGAGACATATATTCGGATATGGAGAAGCCACTTCGTATAAGTACTATGACTACTTTGACACTGAGTTCGAAACCCGGCAGAGGAAAGAGGGTTTTTCTTTTCTCCAAAACTTCCAGATAGGCTCTGTGTCCCACCCAACTTCCTGTTGTAATATCTATCTACATTTTGAGTCACAACATCTAATAAAATTATTAGCAAAGTGTGTGTTTGTTGTGACTGAATATATTGACAGATGTGATTGTTACACAAATGGGACTGTTTCATATAAAGTTAATTTCCTGCTCTTTACAGGGGATAAAACGCCAGGAGCATGATATTGACCACTCACCACTTCCATCTAGTGTCAGAGTTAAGAATGAGTGGAGATAAACCGCTACTTCCATTATACTCCTTCATGGCGTCATCAGTGGCAACTTGACTTTTCACTTTTTATGTATAACAGACATGAGAAATACAATAACAATAATACTTTTTTATTATCCAGCTGTGTAACTGTGACAAAATTCAAAAGCTTTGGAATGGCACTAGCATACCACAGCTGCAGTTATGAAAAAATTAAGAGCAGGTTATAGGGAGAAGTTTTGCTTTCATTCGGTTCTGAACATGTTAGCTTCTCGTCTGTAATCTGCAATTTGTAAGTGTAAAGATTAAAATAAGCAATTGGCAATTTAAGTAACTAATTCAGTGGATAAGATTCCTTCTTGACAAGCTAATAGCTCCTAAACCAATTAATAAATTATCTGCAAAGCATTATTAGCCTTCTTCACAAGAGTTTCTTGCTATTCTGAATTGGTTTCCAGCCACACCCTCCCATCTTATTTCTTTAAGGTTTATTTTTACATTATCTTTCTAACACCTATATGCTCCAAGTGGTTTCTTGCCCTTAGATTTACCCACCAAAATCCTGTCACACAAAACTATAATTTTGCTTCTTGTGTTGTGTGGGTGTGAAATTGATCTGTCACACTGAGGAAAGAATATAGACTGAAAGTGCTGGAGAACAAGCTGTTAAGGAATATATCTGGACCTAAGAGGTACAAAGTAACAGGATACTGGAGAAAATGTTGAGAAACTTTATAAAATCTAATTCCTGTCAAATAATATTATAACTATACAATCAAGATAGGTTATATTGACAGGTTAATTGTAAAGCACAGGAGAAAAGAGAAAGTGCAGCCAGATCTGGTAAACAGAGTAATAAATTCCGGGATTCATAAAATGTGAAAAATTTCTTGTCTGAATAACTGGTAACTTCCTGAGGACTCTGATAAAGCAATAGGCGGACAAGCAATTACAGTAACCACAATATTAATGATCGTAATGACACTGACAATAATTTTTTTCTAAAAATACCATACTCATGAAACAAAATCAGGCAACAGAGCTTTGTTGGCAAGTGCCACTGCAACATTTTTTTAAGCTAAGAATAGTTTTCTGGGCTACAGAGTTGAAGAAGGGCAAATAAAATATATAAATATCTTATAAACGATTATTTTGGTGGTGTAAAGACAAAATGAGAAACCTGCATTTTATGAGAAGCAAAGGCATCTGAGTGAACAGTTTACAAAGAATAGAGGTGCTGTAAATACTCTGTAATTTTTGCCTAATGTCATACTATATGAAGGAATAACCATTCCTGCATATAGTATGACAGATCTTCCCGCCTTTCTAAGTTGACTCCTTCGTAAATTAAAGTTCTTAATACCCATGATCGATTTTGCCACCTCCCCCCCCCCCCCCCCCCCCCTCCCCCCCCTTCTTCCCACCTTTGCCCTCCCTATTTTTTTTTCAAACAATAATATATTTATTTTAATTTTTAAATAAAAAAAAAAAAAAAAAAAAAAAAAAAAAAAAAAAAAAA
>Ga0123352_10004596_pt1 | contig 20365 bp, 4 predicted proteins | sample TergutLab28metaG_FD_89700 | JGI IMG/M metagenome (GOLD analysis project Ga0123352, IMG submission 89700) | Labiotermes labralis P1 segment gut microbial communities from Petit-Saut dam, French Guiana - Lab288 P1 | ecosystem: Host-associated > Arthropoda: Insects > Digestive system > Gut ...
GACCGTCCACAAGAGCCAGGGTAGTGAGTATAGAGCCGTGGTCTACGTCACGCAACACGGGCCGCCGATGCTGCTCAATCGCACCGTCCTCTACACAGGCGTGACGCGGGCGAAGGAGCTTTTGATTCTGGTTGGCGACGGCGGTGTGGTATCTACGATGATTACAAATGACAAGCAACAACAGCGATACAGCGGCTTAAAGCTGAGATTAGCGGGGGAGTAAATGGGTATTTTCACACCTGTATTGGACTTGCTTTTTCCGCCGAAGTGTGTGTTTTGCCGCCGTGTTCTGCGGCGGGAGCGGGGCGTTTGCTCTGCTTGTGCGGCGGAGTTACCTGCTTGTGTGGGCGATGAGGCTTTGCAATACGGAGACTTTTTCTCCGTCTGCGTTTCGCCGCTTTACTATGCAGACACCGTGCGGGAGAGCCATCACCGTTATAAATTCGGCGGATCGCGGTGGTATGCGAGCGTGTATGCGCCGTTTGTAGCGGCGTGTGTCGCCGAACATCTTGCGGGGCGGTATGATTTTGTCACTTGGGTACCGCTTTCTCGGAAACGGCTCCGCAAACGCGGCTATGACCAAGCGAGACTTTTGGCCGAGGCCACGGCAAAAGTATTGGATGCCGTGGCCGTGCCGACGATGAAGAAAATCAAACATACCTCTCCCCTGTCCGGCCTCGGCGGGAAAGAGGAGCGGCGGGCAAATATCGCCGGGGTATATCGAGTCTTGGGTGATGCTGTCATTGCGGATAAACGGATTCTGCTCATGGATGATATTGTGACCACCGGGTCATCGCTCACGGAATGCGCCAAGTGTTTGTTAATGGCGGGCGCGGAGGAAGTGTTGTGTGCGACATTGGCACGGCGGGCGGAGGAGCGGTGATTGATGGTCGTTGATTTGTAGGGAACGGTGTCCCGCCGCCCCGTTGTTTCATTATTCACCACGCGAGAAACAGGGCGTCGAGGACGCCGCCCCCTACAATTGCGCAAGTTTAAATCTGCAACATTTTGCCAATACTACCACAAGGAGGACGATTGGCTATGCTTTTCGGACGTGATATCGGAATTGACCTCGGCACCGCTACGGTGCTGGTCTTTGTTCGGGGGAAGGGGATCGTGCTCCGCGAGCCCTCGGTTGTCGCCATGGACAAAAACACGGGGCGGCTACTCAAAGTCGGCGAGGAAGCCCAGCGGATGCTCGGGCGCACCCCCGGCAACATCGTGGCGATTCGCCCTCTGCGGGAGGGCGTTATCTCCGATTACGACATGACGGAGCGGATGCTCAAGGAGATTATCCGCAAGGTAACGACCTTTTCGCTGTTTAAGCCGCGGCTCGTCATCTGTGTCCCCAGCGGGATTACGGAAGTTGAAGAGCGCGCCGTCATTGACGCGGGGTTGCAAGCCGGGGCGCGGAAAGTCTTCCTCATCGAGGAACCCGTGGCGGCGGCAATCGGTGCGGGCATTGACATTTCCAAGCCCGAGGGGCATATGGTGGTGGATGTCGGCGGCGGAACTACGGATGTGGCGGTGATTTCGCTCTCGGGCGTGGTCGCGTCCGAGTCCATCAAAATCGCCGGGGACAGTTTTGATGAAGCTCTGGTGAAATATATCAAACGCAAACACAACGTTCTCATCGGCGACAGCACGGCGGAGGAACTCAAGCGCACCATCGGCTGCGTCTTCCCCCGTCCCGAAATGACGGCGGTGGAGGTCAAGGGCCGCTGTCTGATGACGGGCTTGCCCCGCATGGTGGCCGTGAGTTCCAATGACATGATTGAGGCTTTCGAGGAAGTCTCCGAGCGCATCTTAGAGACCATTCACGCCGTACTGGAGGGCACCCCGCCGGAGTTGGTGGCGGACATTTCCAACAACGGCATCGTCATGACCGGCGGCGGAAGCCTGATTTGGGGCTTTGACAAACTGGTGGAATCCCGCACGAGCATTCTGACGCATATTGCGGATGATGCCGTGAGCTGTGTGGCATACGGCACGGGCAAGACACTCGATTGGGTAAATGACATGCAGGACGGGACAATTAACCTTTCGAGAAGACGACAGATGAGCTAGAAAAAGTGAGCGCATAATGTGCGCTCACCTTTTTTGCTGTAGCGGGTCAATGGCTGTTCGTTTTTTTGCCTCGACCGAAAGCAGAGGAACAGGCGCAAGGCAATTGCCTTGCGCCTGTTCCTATAGGAGTAATAGCTATTCCTTTCAGGACCCCGCTGTTCCCAGGACATTACGGCAAGAAAAGGAGGAGGAATTTAGTGCCCCAAGCATCGTATCTGGCATCTTGGATGCTTTCTGCGTTGGAGTTGGTCTGATAGAGGAACGTCCAGTTGAGCGGATTCCAGATTTCGGCCCAGCTGCCGTCTTGGTTGCGCGTGGTGGTATGCGTGGCCTCTTGGATGTAGAGGAAGTACCAGGCATTGACGTTATCGTTGTCCGGCCAGATGCGGAAGAGCTCGTGCGCGGGCAAGAGGCACTCAACGCTGTCCAGGGAACGGCCGAGGAAGTTGAGCATCATTCTGGCCGCATAGGCACGGTTCATGTCACCGTCGGGGTTGAAACGGCCTGAGCCGTCCCCCTGTACCCAACCGAGGTCAAAGAGGCGGTTGATCGCCGCGGCTGCCGGGTGTCCGTCGATGTCGTCAAAGCGGTTCCCTTCGGCACCATTGAGCTTAATGTCCCCGTTTACGAACCAAGCAAGAACCATCGCAAACTCTCCGCGGGTGGCCGGCTCGTTGGGGCGGAAGTTCCCTGTGGCCTCACCGAACACGCCTGCATTTGCCAAGACGGAGATGGGATTGTTGAACCAAGCGGGTGCGTTCACATCATCGAACCCGTTCGTGAGGGTCCAGTTGTCTGCACGGAAGTCGTCATCCACGAGGCGGAAGAAGATACTCGCCATCTCGGCGCGTGTAATCATCTGCTGCGGACGAATGGTTCCGTCCGGGAAGCCCATCAGGAAGCCGACGGCATCCGGTGTCATGGGCGGGTCAAGCCACTCCGCTGTGAGTGTCACGTTCCCCGTCATGGTGAGGAGTGCGCCCGGCTGAACCAGCGCGTTGTTGGCACTGTTCCGCCAACCTGCAAAGTTCTGCCCGTCGGGTCCTGTGATGCCTACGTTTTCGGCAGTCGGTGCCAACACGGTATGCGCCGTGTTGTGCGCAATGCCCGCAACGGTGTGCGAACCCGTCCCGCCGGCACCGGCGGCGTAGCTTACTGTCCACGGACCGAGGGCCGCTGTCGTCCACTCCGCTGTGAGCGTCACGTTGCCCGTCATGGTCAGGAGTGCGTCCGGCTGAATCAACTGGTTGTTGTCACTTCTCCGCCAGCCGGCAAAGCTTTGGCCTGCGGGGCCTGTGATACCTGCCGCATCCGCCGGCAGCACGGTGTGCACCGTGTTGTTCACCAAATTCGGAACGGTGTGTGACCCTGTGCCGCCCGTCCCGGCGGCGTAGCTCACCGTCCACGGACCGGGAGTAACTGCCGTCCACTCCGCTGTGAGCGTCACGTTGCCCGTCATGGTCAGGCTTGCGCCCGGCTGAATCAGCTGATTGTTGTCACTTCTCCGCCAACCGGCAAAGTCGTGGTCCGCGGGACCTGTGATGCCTGCCTGCTCCGGCGACAGTACTGTATGCGCCGTGTTGTTCGCTATGTCCGCAACGGTGTGCGACCCTGTCCCGCCTGTCCCGGCGGCATAGCTCGCTGTCCACGGGCCGGGCGGCGGCGCGATTACGGTGACAAGACCCTGCTCTTCCGGCCGCGGGGCGGCTACACCGTCAATCTGGGACCCGGGAACGCCCGGTGTGCTTGTGCCGCGTGTCGCGCCGGTGAACTCCCACATAACGTCTGCCGTGTCGCCCGGCTGCGCGTTTTCATTGATGCGGAAACGGAACACGATGAAGAACTCATCCGTTCTCCCCAAGGCGTCCGGCACACTCGCAGGCGCGATGAGGGTGCTTACATAGTTCATTCCCACAATCGGGCTTGCGGGCACGAAAGTGCCGACCCCGTTTTCAAACACACCGCCGCCTTGATATGCGCCGTGGGCCGTCAGGGTAACGTTTCTTGTCCAGCCGATAGGCACATCGGCCGCGTCAAAATCAAACATTGCCGCCCACATCCCGTTGTGGTTGCCGGCAACCGGCTCACGGGGCATGGCGGGCATAAACGGATGTTCCCAAGTCACCAAGGTCAGCAGGGCGGGGTCATACGCAATGATTTGTGTCATGAGGAACCAGCCCTCAGCCACATTCTCGGTCACGGCGACTCTGACATCCACATAGCCGCCGGCTTGGCCCTCTGCGTCACGGTCGATTTGGAAGCGCATCTGATTGTCGGTATTGATGGGTGTTGCAAGGGCCGCCGGAGCGAATACTTGCAGGACGAGCAGGGCGAGCAGTAACATAGCTAATACTCTTTTTTTCATTTCAGGTCTCCTTTTTTTGTTCCGGGGGCAAGCGTTTCCGCTTGCCCCATTGGTTCGGGGTTTAGGTGCCCGGGCCCAATACGACGCCCGGTACGTTTGCGAAGAAGCTCATCATGCGTCCGAGGTCGGGGTGGCCAACGATGGGCGTTCTGCCATCGGCCTCGAAGCTGGTGTATACGTTTGCCGCCGGCATAACCATCACCATGTCGGGGACGTTTGCGAAGAAGCTCATCATGATAGCGAGGTCAACATGGTCTACGTAATCGTCATCGTTCACATCGCCCCAGAGAATCCAGATGGCGTGGAAGTCGAAGTTGTTGTCTGTGTCGAAGGGCAATGTCCAACCTGCGGTCTCCAAGCTGATGATGTTAAAGCCGTTTGTGCCGACTACGGGTCTGCGGAAGGTCTCACCGGCTACGTCACGGGTTCTGCCGGAAGCGTCGAGCGCGTCGTGTGTGAACCAGCCCCACAGCGCGTGGCCGCGGCCGTCTACTACCGCGTCTACCATCGTCAGAATCTCTGTCGGGAGGGTAACCGGCTCACCCGGTACGACGTCGATTTCGATGTAGTCATCGCTGCCGTCGTAGAGGTGGAACGTGATGGTGTAACCGTCTACGCAGATGCACTCACATTCGGGGTAGTCGCAGTCGTCACAGATGTCACAGAGGTGATTCCACTCTGCATATAAGGTTCTCGGGCCTGTGATGGTATCAAGTCTGATATCCCAAAGTCTGTCACCTTCTTCGGTCACCCAAGCCACAAAGGCGTAGTTATCGCAACCGTTGATTTCGGGTACTACATCCGGGGATAATAAGCCGCCGGTGTATGCTAAGAGTTCGTTCCGCGCATCCCAGTAGGTGTCGCCTTCAACCATGGTGAAGATTAGCGGCTCATCACCAAACTCTGTCCAGCTGCCGCCGTTGGGGTCGAAGGTGATGTCGATTTGCCGTGCAACAACGGTGACAAGGCCGTTCTCTTCCGGCAGCGGTGTGGGTACTCTGGGGATCGCAGGGGAGCCTGCAACGCCCGGTGTGTCGGTACCCGGCGCACCGCCGAAGAACTCCCAGAAAATCTCTGTGGTTGTGCCGGGTGCGGCATTTTCATTGATTTGGAAGCGGAACACGGTGAAGAAGTCGCCTGTTCTGCCCATCGCGTGCAGCGGGTGGGTCGGTACGAAGCTGACACTCATATAGTTCCAATCTTCAATCGGGTCTGTGGGACGGAAGAAGCCGATGCCGTTCTCGAACGCGCCGCCGCCCTCGTACACGCCGTGGTTTACCAAACTGCCGCTTCTCATTCTGGCGTTGTTCACGTAAACCGGGTCAAAGTCCAGAACCGGTGCCCACATGGGATGGTGGTTGCCGGCGAAGGGCTCGTTGTCCATTGTCGCGCCCCAGGGATGTACCCAATCAAGCAGGGTCAGCACAGCGGGGTCAAAAGAGAGCTGGTAAGTCATGTTAATCCAGCCGGGCGTTACATTCTGACCTACGTGAACGGTCACTTCCACGATGGAACCGGGGGTGCCTTCCGCGTCACGGTCAATTTGAAGCCGCATCTCCGCGCCGGCAAGCGGCACAACACGCGCGAGGTCTGCCTGTGCAGAGCTGTCGCGGAGGACTAATTCAACGCGGCGGAGGGGCGAGACGGCGGGTGCGGTCACTTCGGTTGCGCTTGCGTCTTCTTGTGCGGTTGTCGCAAATGTTGCCGGGGCAAAAACCTGTAGTGCCAGTAGAGCGATGAGTAGTAGAGCCAGCATTCTTTTCTTCATGGTGATTCTCCTTTTTCCCTTTTTTCCTTTTGTTTTCCTTTTGCGGATTTTGTTTTGTGCCCGGGACAGCCCGTTTTGGGGCCGCCCCGTCTATGCAAAGCTTACCCTGCCGTGCCGGGACCCAATACGATGCCCGGGACGTTGGCAAAGAAGCTCATCATACGTGCAAGATCCGGGTGGCCGACGATGGGTGTTCTGCCATCGGCCTCGAAACTGGTGTATACATTCGCCGCCGGCATAACGAGCTCCGTGCCGGGGACGTTTGCGAAGAATGCCATCATGATTGCAAGGTCTACGTGGTCTACCTCGTCATCATCGTTCACATCACCCCAGAGCACCCAAATGGCGTGGAAGTCGAAATTGCCGTCTGTGTCGAAGGGCAGTGTCCAGCCCGCTGTGCGCAGCGTGCCGATGTCGAAGCCGTTGGTACCGACTGCGGGCCTGCGGAAGCCGTTCCGCTCTCTGCCGGAGCTGTCCAGCTGCTCGTGTGTGAACCAGCCCCACAGCGCGTGGCCGCGGCCGTCCATCACGGCGTCCGTCATCGCCAGAACCTCATCCGGGAGGACAACCGCCTCACCCGGCACGACGTCTATCACGAAAGTATCGTTACTGCCGTCGTAGAGGTGGAAGGTGATGGTGTTGTCCGGGGCGTCGGAATCCCAAACCGCCTCCAGGACAATGGCGTTGGTGCCCGCCGGGACGTTCCCGCCCGCAACCACGAGGCCGTCGTAAATCTCTACGCCTGCGGTGCCGCTGACCAGCGACCAGCCGACGAGGGTGTGGTTGGTTCTTTCGAGGCCGTCCTCAGCCAAGGCAAAGACATCGCCAAACGGTGCGCCGACTACTGCCGGGAACTGCTGTAACCCTCGATTGCTGCCGGGGGCCAAGAAGATGATTTCACGGTTGGTCGTCACGTTCTCGTCCTCCCATACGGCGAAGAAATGGTTGTTCGCCGTGCTGATCGGGAAGTCGTCATCCAGAGCCGCGGCGGCCGTTGCCGTCAGGGCCCAGCCCAGAAATCTGTAGCCGGTTCTGCCAGGTGCCGCGGGCGCAATATCGCTCAGTTCCGAACCGATCGCCACATCGTTCTCCGTGCGGATGTAGTGCGGTGCCGTTGCCCAGCGGCCGCCGTTTGCATCGAAGGTCACGGTGTCTACCGTGCCGCCGCTGCCGTCATCGACCCACACCGCGAAGAAGTGGTTATCTGCCGCGGTAATCGGGAAGGTGCCGGGCAACGCCTCTGCCGCCGCTGCCGTCAGGGCCCAGCCTACGAAAGTGTATCCGGTTCTGCTCGGTGCCGCGGGCGCAGCATCGCTCAGTTCCGAACCGACCGCCACATCGTTCTCTGTGCGGATGTAGTGCGGTGCCGTTGCCCAGCGGCCGCCGTTTGCATCGAAGGTCACGGTATCTACCGTGCCGCCGGTAACAGGCGTCCATTGCGCGTAAATCTCGATAATCCAGATGCCGCCGCCGATGTGTCTTGCGCGGTCGCCGACACGGCCGGATACCGGCTCTGTGCCTGCGCCGTCGAAGGTCCAACGGTCAATCGCTTCATCGGTCTCCACGTGCAACCAGGATAATGCGGGTGCGCCGGAGTTCATGACGGTCGGTACAAACAGCGTGTTTGCAGGGAAGCTGAACACGCCTGTTCTCGGATCGTCGTACTCAATGCCGGGCAGGAAGATGACCATCACATAGCCGTCTGCGGGCGCGCCCTCCGACCAATGGCTGTAGAGCACGATGTTCTGCAGGAGTGTGTCAAGCAGGTCTACCATCTGTGTGCCGGCATGTATGCTGTCCTCGGCACGCTCGCTGCCTGCCGCGAAAGCGAATGACCAGTACTCGAAGTTCCAATTGGTCTCCGGGTCCAAGTTCGGGTGGATGAACTGCTGACCGATTCTGTCGACAAACTCTGCCAAAGTCTCGCTTGCGTATGCGTAAATCTCCTCATACGGATCCGCGGCTCCGTCGTGTGCAAAGTTCGCACGGAGGGTGACGGGGATGGTCGGTCTCGCCGTGTCAATCACCCAGTGCGCCCACAGGAAGTAGGCTCCGCCTTGGCTGTCCGGCACGAAACTCGGGCCGCCGCCGCCAATCAGGCGGGTTTCGTCGATTGCTAAGCTGCCGTCTGCCGCATCGTCAGACCAATGTGTGAATGTAAAGCCTGTTCTGAGTGCGGTCGGTGCGAGGTTCTCCAGTACCCACTCGAAAGATGCGCCTACCGGGGCGGAAACCGCGCCAATCGGAATCGGCAGGCCGTGGTTCGGCAGGAAGATAACCGCCAAACGCTCACAGTCACACGGGTCTCTGTCACAGCAGCCGTCACAGCCGTCTAAGCAACCGTCGCAAATCGGGCACTCGATGCAATCGCAGGGGCTCCAGCCCGGCGGACGGAGCTCGACAATCCAGTTGCCGTCCTCGTCCGGGAACTCATAATACGTCCAGTCGTCGGGTACGTTTACGGTGATTCTGTAATCGTCCTCGGTACCCGGCGGGAAGATGACTTGAATCCGGCCGTCGTCCTTGTTCTCTACCTCGTAGTTCACACCCGGCGGCGTTGCGATACTCAAGGTATAGCCGCCGTCCGCGTCTCGCTCAAGGTCTATCACAATCTCGTCGTTCTCATCGCACGGCTCCCAGCCCGGAGGCGGTGTGATGATGACGTGCGTGCCGTCCTCGTCTTCGATGATTTCGTACGTCCACTCGTCTTCGCCGTCTTCTACCTCAGGCAGAATGACCTCGATGTCATCCGGGTCTGTACCCGGCGGGAACGTTACAATGATGTTGCCGTCATCGTCCCAATCTACTTCGTAGTCGATGCCCGGAGGTACCGTCACCGTCACATTGCCGTCGTCATCTACTTCTACCGTGATGCCGCCGTCGCCGCCGGGTTCAACCGCTGTCCATTGTGCAAACAGGGTGCGCGACTGCGCGGCCGTTACCGCATCGTCATAATTCACACGGCTTCCGCCGTTCGCCGCGTCGTACCAGCCGCGGAATTCATAGCCGTCACGCGTCGGACGGTTCAACGTATCGTTCATCAGATGACCGAGCGCATTGAATGCCTGGTCGTATGTGCGGCCGGTGCGCGTAACCAAACGCTGCGGGGACTGGGTCGGGCCCGTGAATACACCCTCGTTCGGGTTGAATGTCACCAGCTGCTGCCAAGGCATCGGAATAATGGTGACGGAACTCGGCACGATGCCGGCGGTCAGCGCGGCTGCCGACACGGGCACGATACTTGTGACCGTCAAAACCCCGTCTGTCACGGTGAAGTACACAACGATGTTCCCAAAGATATGGTCGGGATATGTTGCCGTCATTCTGTAATCGCCGTTCGGCAACTGCGGAATGCCCACTTCACCGGCTGCGTTCGTTTGCCGCGCCGTCATCACAACCGCGTCTGTGTCATCGCAGAATACCGTGACAGTAACACCGGGAATCGGCGTGCCGTCTTCCGCTACCAGTCTGAATGTGTGCATCGCAGGCGGACGGAGTTCGACAATCCAACTGCCGTCTTCACCCGGGAACGCGTCATATGTCCAGTCGTCGGGTACGTTTACGGTGATTCTGTAATCGTCCTCGGTACCCGGCGGGAAGATGACGTGGATACGGCCATCGTCCTTGTTCTCTACCTCGTAGCTCACGCCCGGCGGAGTCTGAACGCGCAACGTGTAATCACCGTTCTCATCACGCTCGAGGTCAATCGTAATCTCGTCGCTCTCGTCACACGGCTCCCAACCGCTCGGCGGCGTAATGATGACGTGTACGCCGTCCTCATCTACAACAATCTCGTACGTCCACTCGTCTTCGCCGTCTTCTACCTCAGGCAGAATGACTTCGATGTCGTCAGGGTCTGTACCCGGCGGGAACGTTACAATGATGTTACCGTCATCGTCCCAATCCACTTCGTAGTCGATGCCCGGAGGCACCGTTACCGTCACATTGCCGTCGTCGTCTACTTCGACACGGATGGGGCCGCCGTCGCCGGGTTCAAAGGCCCAGTGCGCAAACGCCGTCTCAGGTGTCGCCGCGCCGACCGCAACGCTGTCCAGCGGAATCCCGCCGCCATTCGGTTGGCTGAACCATCCCGCAAAGACATAGCCGTCACCGGGTACCGTCAGCCATCCCGCAGGCAGGCCGGGTGCCGTCGCCGCGCCTGCCGCGTAGGTGGTACCAAAGTCCACCGTGAGCGTATGCGCAATGTCATCGGGCGCGTTCGGGAAGTTTACATACGTGATCGCACGGGACATCACGTCCTCATCAATCAAAGTCCAGTGCGCAAACGCCGTCTGCGGGGTGTTCGCACCCACAGGCAGGTCATCTAACGGGATGCCGTAACCGTTCGGCTGGCTGAACCATCCGGCGAACTGATAGTTCGGGCCGGGGGCCGTCAGCCATCCGCTCGGCAGGTCAGCCGCGCCGTCGTAATACGTCGTGCCGAAAGCCACATCAATCGTCTCACGGTACGGACTGCTCGGGAAGTTCACGTACGTAATCGCACGCGTCTCCACAGTCAGGTCAACCAAGGTCCAATGCGCAAACACCGTCTGCGGGGTGCGCATCGTCACCGCCGTGCGTGTCAGGTTTTGACCCTGACCGTTCGGGAACTCGAACCAGCCCACGAACACATAGTTCGGGCCGGGTGCCGCCAGCCAACCGCTCGGCAAATCAGCCGCGCCGTCGCCATAGGCCGCGCCGAGTGCCACATCCAAGGTCTGTGCAATCTCGGGGCTCGACGGGAAGTTCACGTACGTAATCGCACGATGTGTCGCGCCGCCGCCATCTCCGGGCGGTGTGATTGTCACGACTGTATCGGGACCATCGTCGTCGATATCATAGCCCCAGTCGTCATCCGGCAGGATTACCGTGATGTCATCCGCGTCCGGGTTCGACGGGAATGTTACCGTCGGGTTGCCGTCCTCGTCTGTGCCAATCTCGTACTCGCCTTCCGGATAGCCGATTACTGTAATCTCGCCGTCTTCATCCACGATTACGTAAATGCTGCCGTCGTCGTTCCCGAACCGCGCCACCAACTCGCGGTACGGCGCATCGGTTACCGTGCTCACCGCACGGACCACGAGGTTCGGGTTCTCCATGCAGAACCAGCCCAAGAACACACGGCCGGTCGGCGCGGCGGGACCCTCGCCCAAGTTCCGATACGTAAATGCAGGTGCATAGGTCGCGCCGCGGGTCACGTAGCGGAACTCCGCTTCCGTGCCGCCGCCGTTCGGCAGCGTGCCTTCGTAAGTCACGAAGATTACCACCTGACGCGTCTCATCATCATTCGCCGCCGTCCAGTACGCATACAGGACATCCACGTCTAAGTCGCCCGCGAGCGTCCGCGGATCTATTACACCGCCGTCTGCCGCGTCGCGCATCCACATCGGACGCAAGGTGTACCCGTCACGCGAGGCCGGGTTCATTGCCGCCGTCGCTTCCGCCATCGCCAGTGCCAAACTGTCAGTCACAGACAGCGTCACTTCGCGGGTCAAGCTGCCGCTTCGGAAGCGGCCGGGGTCGTTCGCGTTGAAGGTCAGCGTCCGCCCGTCTCCGGGTTCAACGGGTCTCCACATCGCAAACAGAGATTCTGTCGGGCCTGTTACCGTTCCCGTTACAGCCGGGCTGCCTTGCGGCATCTCAAGCGACCAAGAGAACAGCTCATAGCCGTCACGCACAAAAATCGGGTTCCCGTGCTCCGCCTGTGCACGCGCTATCACATTCGCGAACTGCTCGCCATATGCGGCACGGATGGTTGCAAAACGGTTCGTACCGTCGTTAGACGCGAATACAACCAGAATATTTCTGTCGCAGTCACACGGGTAGTTGCCGCACAGCTCACAGCACTTACACGCACCGCACTCCAGACACTCGCCGCATTCCGGGCAGAGGTCATCGCACGGGCAGCATTCACAGGGGTATTTGCCGCAGTCGTCGCAGCACTTACACTCGCTGCACTCTAAGCACTCGCCGCAGCCCGGGCAGTAGTCACACGGGTCGCAGTCTTCCGTCCAATGCGCCCACAGGGCGTAGTAGCCGCCGTCCGCGCCGATTACGGGCAGCGTCCGGTCAACAGGCAAGCTGCCGGCCGTATGGCCGAAGGACCAGAAGTCGAACCGCAGGCCGGAACCGGGCCACGTGAAGTTCGGTGCGCGGTTGTCGATGATGTATCCGAAGTTTACATCGGCTCCGCTCGGCACGAAGATAATCTCGTGTCTTGCCGTGCCGTCGTTTGCCCAGAAGATAATCTCAATCGGGTCGCCGGGACGAATCAGCGTCACAACAAGGCTGCCATCTTCGTCGATATGTGTGCGGTAACCCCAGCCCGGCGGTATCAGCGTTACGGTGATACGCTCTTCACATGTGCCCTCGGGGAACGTTACGGTGATGTTGTCATCATCGTCGCTGCCCACACGGTACCAGTCCACACAAGGCGGTACCGTTACAGACACACGCTCATCCTCTTCGAGAACGATGTAGATGCCGCAGTTACCGTCGCAAAGCGGCGGGAAGTTCGGCGGCGGCGTAATCGTGACAACTCTGTAGCCGTCCGCGTCGGGCGGGTGGATGATATAGGTCCAGTCATCAGGTACATCGACCCAAATGTTCTCATCACCCGGCGGGAAGGTGACGACGATCTCGCCGTCTTCCCATCTGTAATCGTACTCCATGCCGGGCGGCACAGATACGGTCGTGTTGCCGTCCTCATCTACATCAATGTAGATGTCCGGGCCGGTACGGCCCCAATGCGCGAAGAGGACAATACCCAGCTCATCTGTAATCTCATCGGTACCGCGCACCTGCACGCCGGCTCTCGTCCAACAGTCGAACCAGCCGCGGAACGCCCAGCCCGCTCTTGTCGGTACGGCAACTTGGTTAAAGGCAGTCTCATAGAGGTTGCCTGCAAAGACAGGTACAATCTGCTCGTCAGGCGCGCCGCCGTTGCCGCGGAATATGACCCACTGCACATCGTCGCCGTCCCAACGCGCATACAGGATGCGGTGCTCGTCTTCGGTGACAAAGTCGCCCGGGAACACTTGCTCGCCGCCATCGGGCGCAGTAAACCAACCGACGAATCTGCTGCCGTGTGCGTGCAGCACGGTGACAGCGTTGAACGCGGCGTAGTAAGTCGTCTCACCGTCCACGACGGGCGTAATCACCGCCGCTTGATAGAAAGGTGATCCGCCGTTGCCCATGAAGTGGACAGTCTGCATGGTCGGTGCCGTTGTCGGGTCTCTCAGCTCCCAATGCGCCCACAAAGTGCGCGGGGAATCCGCGTCTACAATCTCGTCGTCCATGACTTCGCGCGGCGTAATACTGCCTTCGCCCTGCGGATAAGTGAACCAGCCGACGAACGCATGGTGCGGCTCTCTCGTCACGGGGACTTGCGTAAACGCGCCGCCGTACTCGCTGCCGGGCTCAACCGCGAGCGTCTGTACAATCGGGGTGCCGCCCGCGCCGTAGAACGTCAGGGTAATCCAATGCGCAAAACAGGGATCCCATTGCGCGTACAACACACGGAAAGGTGCGGAAGAAATCGGCATGTCACGCCCAACTTCAACGCCCAGGTCACGGATGTGGTGTGTCCACCAACCCGCAAAGACATATCCGGCTCTCCACGGCTCAATCGCTTCATCGAACGCATCGCCGTAGGTTTGGTCGAACTCAATGTATACCCATTGATACTCGGGTGTACCTTGGTTACCGGAGAAGAGGATGCTCTGGCCGTCCCACTCACCACAGGGCTCCCACCGGGCGAACACAGTACGCGTGCCGTTTGCGGTTGCCGCAAGGACTTCCGCATCCAACACTTCGGTGCCGCCGAGGGGCAGCGTCCACCAGCCGTTGAATACGTATGCTCTTCTGGTCGGCTCAAGGACCAATGCGCGGGCATCGCCGAAGGTATCGCCTACCTGTACCAGAGCGGACTGCGGCGTCGGTGCGCCTTCATTGCCCTGGAAGATAATAAGCAGGTCAGTTGTCGGGTCGATATCCCATTGTGCATAGAGGGTACGAATCGGCGCATTGCTGATCAGCGTATCCGCTGTAACCTCCACGCCGCCCACAGGCAGGGTGAACCAGCCGAGGAAGGTGTGGCCCAACGCAGTCTCCGGCGTTTCAACACAGGCAAATACCTCCGCGTGGGTTGCGCCGGCCGTTCTCTGGACAACTCTCGTCTGCTCATCCGGGAAGCCGCCGTTACCGCGGAAGGTAATGACCTGCTCCGGTGTGCCCTCGCCGTTCCAACGCCAACGGGCATACAGAACGCGATAGCTCGCATCTGTTACGATGTCGTCCGCTCTGACACGGTCGCCGATTTCAACGCCCGTGAACCAGCCGAGGAACTCGTGGTTGTCTCTGGTCGGCTCATTGACTTGCGCAAAAGCATTGCCATAAGGCGTACCGATAACTGCCGTTGCTGTCTGCACATCCGGGCTGCCGCCGTTGCCGCGGAACGTAATGGTCTGTACCGGCGGGTACGGCGGGTTATCCGGGCATTCATCCCATTGGGCGAACAGGGTTCTCGCGGAGGATTCGTTCACCACGGTCGCCGCCGTGACCCGAAGGCCGCCAAACGGGTCGGTGTACCAGCCGCGGAACACAAAGTTTGCTCTGGTCGGCTCTTCAACTTGTGCGAACGCCGCGCCATAGGCAGAACCAATGACTGCCGTCGCACTCTGGAAGTCCGGATGGCCGCCGTTACCGCGGAACGTCACGGTCTGTACCGGCGGGTACGGCGGGTAATACGGGCACACATCCCATTGGGCGAACAAATCACGGGCCGGAGCCGCGTTTACCACGGTATCTCCGAAGACCTGATTCCCGCCCACGGGGTTCGTGAACCAGCCGCGGAATACAAAGTGACGTCTGGTCGGCTCTTCGACTTGGTCAAATGCCGCCTGATAGGCCGCGCCCTGCAAGACCACACCAAACTGCGGGGTCGGTCCGCCGCCGTTCGCGTGGAACGTTACGGTTTGGAACGGATTGTTATCGCCCTCCCACTCCCATTGCGCAAACAGGGTGCGGACACTAGCGTTTGTGACGATATCGTCTGCCGTAATCTCCATACCGCCGCTGATGCCCGTGAACCAGCCGAGAAATACGAAACCGGGTTCGACATGCGTCGGTGTCATGACTTGACTGAATGCCGCGCCGTAGACCGCGCCTTGCTCCACGACCGCAAATTGCCAGTCGGGTGTACCGCCGTTGCCGCGGAAGATAACGGTCTGCTCCGGCGGGTAGGGGGGATTATCCGGGCACGCATCCCATTGCGCAAACAAGGTACGTCTCGGAGCCGCCGTCACGAGGTCATCTTCCAAGACCTCATCGCCGCCGACGGGGTTCGTGAACCAACCGCGGAAGATATGGTTCGCTCTGGTCGGCTCATTCACCTGCTCGAACGCCCAACGGTAGGGCATATTCTCGTATACGATGGCTCTCTGACGGAATGGGCTGCCGCCGTTGCCGTAGAAAATGACTTCTTGCTCATCGCCCCAAGGCCCATCCGGGAACCACCGAGCCCAAAGGTTTCTGGCAGACTCTCGGGTGACAGGGTCATCGGGCCAGACACGGACACCGCCGAGCGGCTCACTAAACCAGCCCATGAAGAAATGGTCTTCCATCACCGGGAGAGTAATCCGGGCAAACGAGTCGCCGTAGACTTCGTTGGTGTTCGCCGTGTCAACCTGGTGCATCGGCGTCGCGCCGATGGCCCAGTAGTTGATGGTCTGGATGACGGGATTATCTTCGCACTCTACCCAACGGGCGTAGACAATACGATAGGTGTAGTCATCATTCACCGGCATATCCGGCGTAATCCGCACACCGCCGACCGGTGCTGTGTACCAACCGACAAAACGGTAGTGAGGTCTCACGGGATCGACAACCTGATTCAGAGCCTCTTCATAGAGCGCGTCTGTGAAACGCTCTACAAAAACAACCTGATGCAGCGGTGTCGCCGGGAAAGCAGTCGTGCCGTTGCCGTAGAACGTAATGGCCTTCGGATGGCCGCCCTCGCCGTCATATACCCAACGGGCATACAGCGTAATGGTACCCGGGTATGTCGGCAGGAGGAAGGTGGAAATAGCCGTTGTCGCAAACACTTCCTGACCGCCTTCACGGGGCGTCGTCCACCAACCGTCAAAGTTCCAGCCCGGACGGAGCGGCGGGTTCTGAATCTGCGCAAAACTATGACCAAACAGCTCATTCACGGGTGAGTATGCGACCTGCCAGCTCGGCCAGCCGTTTCTGCCGTCGAACTCAATGCGGTGCCGCGGGCCGGGCGGATCGTCGGGATCTTCTTCCCACTGTGCGTAGAACGTACGCGCGGCCTCGTTGCCCGCCACCCATGTGTCGGTGACACGCTCCCCGTATACAGGTGCCGTCCACCATCCGGTGAAGATATAGTGGCGTCTGGTCGGCTCCTCAATTTGCGCAAACGCTGCAGGGTCATAGTGCTCACCCACGAAAATAGAGGCCGTCTGCCAGTCCGGGCCGCCGCCGTTCGCACGGAACGTGACCGTCTGAACCTGACGGGGCGCACCGTCAGGACGCCATTGCGCCCAAAGCGTGATGTTCTCTACAAAGAACACCTCGTGGTGCGGCAGCACCTGCACGCCGCCTTCCGGCGCAGTAAACCAACCAATAAACGCAAAGTACTGTCTCGTCGGTGTTTCAACCTGACCAAACGCCGCCGCATAGGTGGTGTCCAGTATCGTTGTTACCGCAGTTTGGACAGCGGGGCCGCCGCCGTTGCCGCGGAACGTGATTCTCTGCATCGGCTCGCCGCCGGTCGGCACAAACTGCCAACGCGCAAAGAACGCGCGGGTCGGTGCATCCGTTACATAATCGCTCGCCAACACACGATGGCCGCCAAAGACATCGGTGTACCAGCCGAGGAACACATAGCCGTCTCTCGTCGGATCACTCATCGCGTTGAACAATGCCTCATAGGTGCCGCCAATCACCGCCAGACCCTGCCGGAAATCATACGGGGCCGCCGCGCCGTTGCCGTAGAACGTCACGACCTGCGTGCGGTCGCCCGTCCACTCGTCACACGGCTCCCATTGCGCGAACAGCGTCCGCACACGGCCGGATGTGATCGAATGGCTGCCCAAAACCTCATAGCCGCCGACTCTCTGGTTGAACCAGCCGAGGAACACATACCCCGCTCTGGTCGGCTCTTCCACCATGTCAAAGGCCGCCTGATACGTGGTGTCCGCAATCGAAACCGTTGCAATCTGAAGTGCCGGGCCGCCGCCGTTACCGCGGAAGCGGACCGTCTGGATGCCGGTCATATCGCCGTCCCATTGCGCAAACAGGTAGCGCGTGGAAAATGCCGTCACCGTATCGCCCGGCAGAACCCGCACACCGCCAACGGGCTCAGTAAACCAACCGATAAACTCGCCCTGCGACCACGTCGGCTCAAACACACTATTGAACGCGTTCGCATAGGTGCCGCCGATTACCGCCGCGGCCTGCTGAATCGCCGGGCCGCCGCCGTTACCAAAGAACGTAATCACCTGATTTCGGTCGCTGATCCCGTCATACCGCCAACGCGCCCAAAGCGTTCGGGTCGCCTGACTCGTAACAATGTCATCCGCATTCACACGGAACCCGGCCGCGCCGGATGCCGTTGTATACCATCCCATGAACGTATAGCCCGCACGGGTCGGTTGCTCAATCTGCTCAAAAGCCTCTTGATAATACACGCCAAACGGTACACTCGCCGTCTGGAACGCCATGAAGCCGCCGTTCCCGCGGAAAATAACCCGCTGATGCGGATCCGCTCCGGTGTCTAATCTCCACTGCGCAAACAACACACGCGCAGAGGCATCCGTCACGGTATCGCCGGGCTCGACTTCCTCGCCCCCGGTGTCACTCGTGAACCAGCCCAGGAACGTATGCCCCGGACGGGTCACAGTCACAGAAGCCATTGCAGCCGCATATGTATCGCCAATCTCCGCAGTACGCGTCTGGATGCTCGGCGTGCCGCCGTTCCCGCGGAACGTGATAACCTGCTCCGTCGGCTCGCCGCCGTCAATCGGCGCCCAACGCGCAAACAACGTACGCGTCGGCCACGGATGCAAGGGTATCAAATCAGTCGGCAATACGCGCTCGCCGCCGATATAATTGGTGTACCAGCCGATGAACGTATAGCCGTCTCGGATTACAGGGTCCGCCGCGTCAAATACGTCACTATACGGACGCCCGACCGCGCCTCTGCGCATTTGCTGTTCCGGCGCGCCGCCGTTACCGCGCAGAATTACATTCACCCACTCAACCAAGGGCTGGATCACCGTACCGCTAAAGGTACTCGCACTCAGACCCGCAATCGGCGTCGTCCAACTGTAGGACACTTCCAGCATGCCGAAGGGAACGCCTTCCCAACGGATGTGCGGCGGGAGATACACGCCATCGGCAGGGTTGAACAGGTGCGGCGGTACGGGCCCGCCCGCAATGCCGACCACGATGTTCGGAATCTCTACGATATCCGTACGCTCAATCGCGTCCTCCAGACGAATCATCTGGCCGGTTGCATCAATTATGCTGACATTCCACAATGCCGCCAGCGGGCTGATGTCAAAGATATGGTTTCTCGCTATCAGCAGGAGGTTCAAATTCGAAATCGTACCAATCGGGCCTACATCTACAATCCTGTTATCGCTCAGTTGCAGCGTAACAAGCAGCAAGTTCGTCAGCGGTGCCAAATCGGCAATCCGGTTGTCGTTCAGGTTCACCGTGCGCAATGCCATCCGGTTCTGCAGCGGAGACAGGTTCTCAATCGAGTTCGCCGCCGCGAGCAGCGTATGCAGATGCGGCATATTCGTCACGACAGAGATATCCGAGATACCCGGGGTCGCTGCCGTTCTGTTGTTCGATACTTGCAGTTCCCGCAGGTTCACAAGGTTCGCCAAGGGGGCAATACTCGTAATCTCGTTCCAGCCCAAGAACAGCGTCTCAAGGCTCGTGAGGTTCTGCAGGGGCAGCAGCGCGTTCGGCGCACTCGGGATTTGGTTGCTGTTGAGCAGCAGCGTACGCAGATTCCCGTGCGACGCAAGCCCCGACAGCGGCGCGAGGTCGCTGATTTGGTTGCTGTTCAAATGCAGGGCGTTGATGTTATGCAGTACGCTCACACCCTGCAGGTTCGAGACCGTACCCGGCAGACTGCCGCCGTTGTTCGCGTGAATTGTACCCGTCAGCGCGTTCAGCGCGGGGCCCGTGACGTTATCGTACCAGTTCCTGCCGAACCGTTCCGCTACTGCTTGCGCGAAGTTTTGGTCCGCGAACCAATGCGGGTAGAACGGCTGACCGCCCGGACGCCATTGCGCCCAGACCGTGCGGTCCCGCACGTTCGGCGGGTTTACAGGCGTTGTTGCCGTTATCGCGGTACCGCCATCCTGCGCACTCCACCAGCCGTGGAACACGAAGTCCTCCCGCACGGTTGTCGGATACGCGATCAGGTAGAACTCCGGCACCACCACAGGGGCTACCCCCAGACCGCCGTTGCCGTTGATCGCCTGGCCGAAGTTGCCGGATCGCAACAGCTCCCGCACTTGGCTCAGCGGGTCATGGACACTCAATGTATGCCCGGTCGGAATTTGGCCGCCGGGAATGCTCAGGCCCGGCCAATGGATTTGTCCGTCGCCCATGAATGTCACCATCTGCCAGAACAAGGGGTTTCGTTCCCAGCGCATATGCCACACGCCGTAATCCGTCGCGGCCAAGTTGCCCGCCGTCGGGATCGGCACACCGCCCGTTGCCGCCGCTGCGCTGAACCAGCCCTGCGGCAAATATGCGTAGCGGCTTACCGTCGGACGCGGGATTGACGTCCACGGCATGCCCAGAATCGTGTTCGTATTCGTTACATCGGGCGTCGCGGGTAGTGCCGCGGACCCGTTCCCGCGGAACTGCATGTTACGCTGCCAGCGCGCGTGGAACCCGGCGGGGCTCGCGTCTACGATATTCCCCGTCGTCGGCAGCTGCACGCCGCCCGTCCACGCAGATACGCTGAACCACCCGTTCAGCGTCCACCCGCCCGCTGGCGGATTCGTCGTCGGGATCGTAAGCGTGTTCCACGGCTGGTTGCGCGTTACCGTCACGTTGCCGCCGCCCGTGCCGCCGTTCGCACCAAACGGCATCGTCCGCTGCCACCGTGCAAACCA
>Ga0123352_10004598_pt1 | contig 20362 bp, 17 predicted proteins | sample TergutLab28metaG_FD_89700 | JGI IMG/M metagenome (GOLD analysis project Ga0123352, IMG submission 89700) | Labiotermes labralis P1 segment gut microbial communities from Petit-Saut dam, French Guiana - Lab288 P1 | ecosystem: Host-associated > Arthropoda: Insects > Digestive system > Gut ...
AACTTTTGCGGATAGAGGGGTGTCACGTGGTCAGCGCAACGGGTCCCCACAGCCGTTAATCTCTGTTTTCTAGACCTGGAGCCGCTACTTTTTTCATTCAAGTAGCTCCTCAATTGACCTCAGAAAATCTGGTAGCGCCGGGGATCGAACCCGGGACTTCTGTATCTTTAGCCAGAAACTCTGACCACAGAGGCGGTCAACTTATCTATACACACCATAAATAAATAAATATATATATATACACTATACACACAGGGAATAAGCATCATATTCATAGACCAAATGCCAACCTATCTTATTTTCAAAAAAGTACATTCTATGCTAGCATCAGAAATTTGAAGTAACGGTAAGAAAGTAATGAAATACACACTGCTTTTACTTCAGATTAATTTTTTTATGTGTAAAGATGAACTGTAGTACTGTTTTAGAAAATGTTTATAGTATTTTACACTGTAAAAATTGTGTATATTTGTGTATCACTTGTTCCACATACTGTTGTCTGTGTGACACAAAGATCAATGGAATATATGTACATTGTGTGTGAGTGTGTGTGTGTGTAAGCTTTGATAATCCAGCACCCCTGTGGTCCTAGGGTTGCTGTATTGAAAGAATTACTACTGCGCTTGTTCTGGAGCTTCAAAATGGTAAAAATTGCTTCATATGTAAAGGATTCAGTTGCTTTACCATATTGTTATTTACATTGCTGAGTGTTAGGTTAGGTTATGTTGATCTGCACTGCTGTAGTATATGTGAACGTTGGAATATTTTTTTTTAACATACATTATGTAATTACAACATAGTTAACAATATATACATACGTATAATTATATATAGGTCTAAAAGTCTTTGGAGTAGGAAAGCAGACTTTAGAGTTTACACCCTTAATTACTATTGGCACTGCTGGTATGAAGCAGCTGGTGTGAGATTCAGTCAGCAGAGTGGTGAATTTTAAATTTATTTAATTTTGAGTGTGTGTCACACAGTGCTGAAGCAGAATTTTGTAGGAAGATGAACCATTTAGTTCCATACTTAATATTCTTTTAATAGAGGCCCATTTAACTTCAGCAGATGACTTTTCCTGTCATAATTGCATTTGATTCCTGTGAAACATCAACTCAGAATCAGTATGAAGGTTGTGCATACAGAGCCTGGAGCAGATAATGACTGTGACAACGACTCACTGGTTGCGAAGGTGTGTTCTAGATAGAGGGAAAATCAAGATGGAATCTGGAGACATTACATGTTCAACAAGGGAAAGCTCAAGATGCTCTAGAAGAAAAACTAGGTGCAGTAAAATGTAAAAGTGGGAATGTGGAAGTGCAGAGGAAGAGTATCAAGAAATGTGTGTTAGATAGACTTGCCATGAGCGATTTGGTTGGGAAAGTTGACAGCAGGGCAAGAAAGCCGTGGATGATTACACATGAAGTGGTAGGTAAAATGTATGAACAAAGGAAGTGGAAGAATGACAAAAACGAGGAACTACAAAACTACAGAAAACTGAGGAACAAATTGAAAAGAACCACAGACAAGGCCAAGAAGGAATATCTTGAGAGCACAAGTGACAAGATTATGGAATTTTGAAGAGCAGGACTTTTGATTTAATGCTTATGAAGACAAAAGAACGAGGCTGGAAATAAAACCGTGGGATTCAAAACAGTGGCATTGAAGACTCTAAGGGGAATGCAGTAATAGATAAGAGACGAGGACTGAAACTTTGGGAGAATAGTGTTACAGAGCACCACAGTCACCCTAATTTACCGGAAAATCTATAAGTTGAAGCCGAAGAGGATGTAGGTGTTGATGAAAAAGGCCCTTGTATTTTGCAAAGTGAAATCGAAAAAGCAATCAAGGAGATGAGGGAAAAGTAGACTAAAGGAGATGATGATATGCCTGCAGATGTACTCAAACTGTTGAGAGAAGATGGTTTCAGACTAATGGCACCACTGATCAGCAGCATACATTAAACTGGAGGGTTGCCCAAGAATTTCACTGAAGTTAAATAATTGCCTTATAGAAGCCAAAAGCTACAAAATGCAGCGACCATTGCACATTGAGCCTCATTGCACATACAGCAAAGATAGTAATGAGAATACTCAGAAGCAGAAAAGGAACTAGAGTTGCATTTGGGCTGCTGAGAATAATATCAGAACAAACCTTGGACCTTATGAGGAATTGTGTGCTTGCTTTATAGACTGGCCGAAGGCATTTGACCATGTAGACTGGACATAATTAATGCAGGTCCTAAAGGGGATAGGTATCGACTGGTGCAAAAGAAGACTGATCAGCAAGTTGTGCGTGAATCAAAGGGTTAAACTAAGACTGGGCCAAAGGGGAGACGAAAAGTATGAGGATTTGAAGAGGAGTGAGAAAAGGATGCTGTTTGTTACCGATTGTGTTCAACTACAGCAAATGCCATACCAAGGAATCTCTTCTAGAATTTGGATACTTGCAGAGTAAGGGGACAAGTAATTCACACTGAAATATGCAGATGATATTGTGCTGCTAGCTGAAGAAGAAGCAGTGCATGATAGACTGACTGAAATTGGAAGATGCTATGGAATGGAAATGAATGTGGAAAAAACTAAGGTAAATGGAATCTCAAGGCAACCTTCCTCAGTACAGCTTCAAAAAACAACCAGAGAATGTGGAATATTTCAACCATATGGGTAGCATGATAACAAATGATGCAAGATAAAATTAAATCCTGGATTGTCATGGCAAAAGCAGCATTCAGCAAGAGGAAGGCTCTATTCTCCAGCAAAGTGGACATAAATGTAAGGAAGAAAGAAGTAAATTGCTACATTTGGGGTATAGGTTTGTACAGTACTGGAACTTGGATACTATGGGAAGTAGATAAGCAGTATCTGGGAAGTGCTGAAACATGGTGCTGGGGAAGAGAGGATAAGATTAGTTGGTCTGATTGTTTGAGGAAGGACAAAGTATTACATAGAGTAGAGGAGAGGAATATTCTGCAAACAATACAAAGAAGGAAGGCTAACTGGATTGGTAACATATTGTGCAGAAACTGCCTTCTAAAACACATTATTGAAGGAAAGATAGAGGGGAAGATAGAAGTGATGGGAAGACAAGGAAGAAGATGTAAGCAGTTACTGGATGACCTTAAGGAAAAGAGAGGGTACTGGAAATCGAAAGAGGAAGCACTAGATAGCACTGTGTGCAGAACTCATCTCGGAAGAGGCTACGGACCTGTCGTAAGACAGACTGTAGATTGAATGAGTTGCATCCACTGCATCCATACTTGCTGACCCATTTCTTTTTCATACTTCTCCTTCTGCTTAACTCTGTTTTATATTGCAAAAGATGAATTACCTACCTCTTCACTCTTCATTTGGCAGAATTTTGAAAATAGTGCTTCTACGTGGTTAAGTGCATGACAACTACCATTGGAACGGCCTGCAAATGGCAACAAACATAGCCTGCTATAAATTGTCTTGTAGCTCCCTGTATCTATTTCAGAGAAGTTCCCTGTGTGTTTGAATATTAATACATTACACATTGAAGTCATACAATCAAAGGAGTAAAATTTGGGGTTTTAAAATAAATCAAGCTGTAACATATGTTTCCATGGTGCAGTGAAATAGTCTGTGGACTAAATTTGTCTCCATGACCATCTAAAGAGTGTCATCCACTTCAAGGTAATCTCCTTGCAACTTAACTCTAGCGAGGTCAGGGATCACGCCAATGAAGCATTTCATGAAGTGCGGTCTTTGAAACTTGGCAAATAAAAATGTGGATGAAATGACAGAACATGTCCTCGGAAACATAAGAACCACTACCTGTAAAGTTACTAACATGCCGGGAATTTAATTTGACTCAGTTCAGAGCACTCTGACAGACAATCTCAGCATGTGTTCGATTGCCGCCAAATCCGTGCCCAGCGCCCATGAACACTGAAGTGTGTGCATGAGTTTATGGTTAGAAACAAAATGTAATTCCAAACTCTCCCTACTCATCAGATTTAGTGCTGTGTGACTTATTTTCTTCAAACACAAGTGATATTAAAGGGAAGTATATTTAAGGATATTAGCACAATTAAAGCAAAATTGTGGAAGGAATTTGCTGTGCTGGTGAGTGGACATCCAAAGTGTTCAGCTTCCTCAGCAGATCTCCCATCAAATTTGAACTTTAAAAGCCACCCGAAGACTTATGTTCTTCCTATTACCTGCCATTCAAAGCAACTTTCAACAGTTCCCATACCATTTCTCCACAGTTTAAAGTATAATATAATACAGACACACTTCTTTCCATTCCGCCATTTTTTAGGTACACCAAAATCAGAAATGGAACAACAAACTGAAGAATAAAAACCAACCAGATGCCACTTATTATTTTATTGTACTTCTTATAGGCTCAACATGTTTTGGGCACTACTATGCCTATCAAGTCATGCTTTAGCCTGCAGCCCAGAGACTACTTCAGCCTAACTGCACCTAACTACCAACCTACAACAAACCAAGAACGAAACAACCAATGTGGTAATCAACATCATAGTTGCGAGCTCCTGATGATGGGCATAGTAGTGCCTGAAACATGTTGAGCCTATAAGAAGTACAATAAAATAATAAGTGGCGTCTAGTTGGTTTTTATTCTTGAGTTATCACAATGATGCACGGTCCAACAAACATCAAAGGAACAACAAACACTTGCACTTACAACAGTCACATATGGTACAGCCCTATTCCAAGCAGGACATGACTGCAGAATATAGCAGCAGAAGTGTCATCTCACGGTCCGTCTAAAAGCTGTTCGATCAAATCATGTATAAGGGCAGTAACATCGTGTCTCTTCCGGAGAAATTTATATGCAGTACAATATTGACGAGGGGGCATGCAAAGACACAGTTGGTTGAGGCAATGTTCTACAAGCTGGAAGGTTGCAGGTTCGATTCCCCATGATATCACTTGACAATAATCTTTCTGGCTATACTATGACCATGGGGTTGACTCAGCCTGTAACAGACACGAATACCAGGCATATTTCCTGGGGGGTAAAGGCGGCCAGTGCGTAGGGCTGACAACCTTACCACATTCATGTGCTGATTGTCTTGAAATTTGGGAGCCTCATCTTTCTGGAACCCTCGGGGCCTGTCCAGGCCTGTAATGGGATTGCTGGAGGCACTCTACCTGTAATGCCTTTTTACACTTTCAATAATGCATTGCTGCCTGCTGAAGAAATGATGATGTCCATCATGTAAGTGAAGAAGTTCCCAAGATACATAATAGAGAGGATTAAACAAACTGTAGAGTGTACAGAATTTTGAAAATAGGTAACAAATATAAAAGTTTCTAGTTGAATTGCGGGCAGTAACTCCAGGTTCATGCATCTTATGTTCCTAAAAGTTCATAAAATTATCAGGAACAATTTGTATACATAGAGCAATGACTGTTGCTAATTAATGTAGTGCTCTTTTTGTTATCCATACATTTGGTGGTCCCTGGTTCAGATTCATGGCACTCTGAAATTTGCGTGGAAGAAAATTTGTGAACACCAAAGGAAGGTGAAGTAATTGAGGAATGCTAAACTTTCATCAGATGTTTATTCTTCATTTTTGATAATATCTACTATAGAATATTCTGTTGTACTGCTTACTGTGAGGTGTGGTACTCCCATAACACAGCCTGCACACCCCTAACACCAGCCCTGTGTAGCCTTTACTCATGTCTTAATTGGCAATTATCATGGAGATGATATGTTACACCAGTAATACAGAATAATGCTAGTTACCAACATTGAGAGGAACACACCCAACTTATTCAACTCTGAACTGGATTGTCACCTGAAATATCTGACCGTGCATCACCGTATAATTTAAGATATCCAATATTCCTGCTTTGTGAAATATTTTGTTGTGATATTTTTCTTTGCTGGGGTTGGTAGTCCTTCCAAAAGATCACATGTCATAAAATGTTTAGAAATGGCTGCCATGTTGGATTTTGCTAAATGTTTTCAGTCATCTTAATCTTCATCTTGTGTCAGAAGTCATAGAAACTTGGTTAAGACAGCAGATACCAAAATTTTTTATTAAATTAAATTTATGTGTGCCAGAAAAAGTTTGTGCTGTCTTTAGGCATTGCCCACATAATTATACTGTGGCAGTTTTCCACTAAACCATACAATCTATATTTCATTGTTTTTACTGGTTGAAGGGAATTCAGAAAGCTGCCACTTTTGTGCACATATTTCCCTTTCTGAAACCACATAAAAACTCACAGTTTATTGTTGTGCCTGTAAGTACTATTTGAATGAGGTTATGTTTTGCCCTCAATCTTTTCATTGATCTCAGATCATTTAATGCTTACGCATTGTTTTATAATCATAGACATTCATGAATGTATGCAGACAATCTATGTTCCCAAAGTGGGAGATAGATATGTTTGGCAACTTATCATGTAACACAGACATACGTATTCTGGCATTGAGACATATTATTCTGTTGCTGATACCCTCTCATGCTTTTTCCACAACTTTGTGACCTTGGTTGCTACCAAGTTGCAGCTTCAAATAGTACCAGATCAGAATGAAAATGTTGAGAAAGAATCTGTGTCTCTGGGCATAAAGATATTTTCCCAGTATTGCACCATGACAGCATCTGGGGGAGGCCCACTTGTTCCTTACCTCAGCACTACAGGTGGGTGGTGGTTCAGTTCACACTTGCTGCCATTCTACTTCTGCTGAAAACTACCCCTGTATTCATTGAATGTGTGGTCAGATGGGCCCTTGAAGTGGTCTGGACACTTTGGTGGGGGAAAAAAATGTCTTGCCTGTGCAGCAATTGTCTGAGCACAGTATGTTACAGCTTCACCCTTTATCTGTGAAGTGAGATGTTATACCAGTGATGTCTTCTTACATAATATACATGTCATCGTCATCACCAGTGTGCAGGGTACTTATAATTATGTGCCTGAATCGAATCGTGTTGCAGGGGTGTATAATGTTGCAACTCTTCTGCAGTTACTGCTGTTGGTACATTACTTCCCATGATAAACGTGCGCTTTTACGTTAGTTTATCATCGTCGTCATCATTATTATATAGAGCAGGTTAAACAATATAAATACTTAGGATCATCATAAATGACACAAATTCCATTGAAGAAGAGGTTAAAGAAAGGAAAGCTCTTGGTATAAAGGCATACTATGCAAATTTAAAGTTCATCAGAAGCAGATTAGTCACTAAAAGTTCAAAATTAAAATTATATAGAACGGTTATAAGACCAATAGTGACCTATGCATCAGAAACATGGGTGCCGAAAGAAAATACAATTCAGAAACTGCTAGTCTTTGAGAGGAAAATCCTAAGAAGAATATTTGGGCCTACGAAAGAAAATCAAACATGGAGGATTAAAAACAATGAAGAATTGGACAAACCGATAAAGCACGAAAATATAGTCAACTACTTTAAAGCACAGAGACTAAGCTGGTTCAGCCATATACAAAGAATGCCTGAAGCCAGGGTGGCTAAGAAGATATTTAAATGGAATCCCTTAACCACGAGACCAAGAGGAAGATCCAAATATAGATGGGAGGACAACATCATACAGGACCTTGGTCAAATGAAGATAAAATTTTGGATAACCTGTGTCCAGGACAGAGCAAAGTGGAAGGATGTCGTTGAGAAGGCCAAAACCTCCAATTAAAGGAGGTTCAGTGCCTGAAGAAGAAGAAGAAGAAGAAGAAGAAGAAGTCATTATTATTATTTTACTACTGCTAATGATGAAGATAATGAAGCAGGCAGTATTTATCATTTTCCTTCATAAATTAAAAAGTAATAAAGTACTTATAGACCACTTGTGTTCAGTGCTGGGTGAGATGTTTTTTTCCAGCATTATCTCAAGTTCTCTGTACATTACTATTGGCGAAGCCAAGAGCAAGGCAGGTAGTCTTAGTAATACATTCACCATTTTCAAAGTGATTTATTGTCTGTTCTTTCTTCAATACTGATCAGTCACTAGGCGGCCAATACTGTTCAATAAAAGCACCTAAACACATCACAAAAATCACTGAACAAAACAGTGAGCACTTGGTTTCTGAGGGAGTTTAACAGTGAGAGTGCCTCTTTCCATTGATGTTCCGCACTGTGAGTTTCGTACACATACACACACAGCAGTGGCCTAGCGTGCAACCTGTAAAGGCCATTGAACTGATCATGGGGTGTAGATTGTCATCGAGCATTGAAGGAAAAAAAGAGAAAAAATGGATGGATACGCATCAAGAGATGTCTTTATTAGTTCTCTACGATCAGAAAGTGCTATTGAAAGAAATGTAATGACCTCCAGTCTTCTCAGGGTTACTGTATTTCCCGTCTCATTGATGCGCACCAAAAATTATGATGTATTTAGTTGAGGTAGACGCACCCACACAAGGGATGATAAAAAATATCTGGGACAGAATTTTTTTTTTGGGGGGGGGGGGGGGCAAAAAAAATAAAAAAAATGTGGAGAAGATTTTTTTTTGGGGGGGGGGGGGGGACTAAAGCATTGACAAGTCACTGTGAGGCATTTTCTTCAAAGTAGGATTCTCCATCTGGCATGAAATGATTCCAGCAATCCTTCCACTGTTATTGCATGCGTGATGGACCTATTTCAGAATGGGCTGCAGCTGTCGTGTCTCTGCAGTGTCTTGAAATCTTTTTGTCTTTTTGCATTTGGGGTGGACTTCATTTTGAAATTTTTCCCCCTTCAGCCTGATAATCAGCCTGCGGAACAGGAAGATGTCACAGGGTACAGAGTCTGGCAGTAAGGCAGGCAAACCACCAGGATGTTGCGATTGGCCAAAAAACACCCTGGCATTCGGGGCTGCTGGGCACAGCGCCTCGTTGAGATGCGGGTGCAAGGTAGCAGCTGCCATTTGTGAGGCCATTTCTAGCGAACTCCATTGGAAATAGCCTAAGGCATTGCAGAAGCATTCTGTTGATGGTCTGATTCAGGTTCTTATGGCGGAGAAAGTCGGATACATCAGACACTCCACATCCGTGAAAGATCATATGTGTTGGACTAACTCGGTGTTGTTTGACATTCAGAGGACTGTGCATCGTGGTGTATTCTTATAGTGAAAGCCAACGAGATGCACTGTTTCTCAAATTTATTTATTGGCGTTTGCTAGCGTGACCATGCTAGCAGATGCCAGCAGAACTAAAATGACAAATACCTGTGGTGTGTATACAGTGTTGAGATACTCTTGATGATGATGGACAGTGGCCATGTCCGAAACATGTACATTACTTTATCAAGTAAATCTGAGAAATAGTGCATCTCGATGACTTTCATTATAAGAATCGTTGTTTCTACATGTGTGTGTTATTGTATCTTGTACACCTATGTGGCTGTTGTACCATATTTAGAACAGTTAGTGCAAGAACTGTGCTCTTTGAACATATGCATTGTACAGTGTGATGAAGGGACAATACATGCTTGCGTTCTATAGATCATGTTACTGACAACTGACTGAGCCTGCTGAGATCATCTCACAACTGACTCACCCTGCCACTTGATCCTGTTGTATGTGGCATCAGAAGGTGTTACCAAATGTCCTGCATGATTGTCACTTTGATAATGCTAGTAGTTTCTCCATAAAAAAAAAATCCCATTCCGAATGTGTTCTATAAACAGTCATGTTCTATCTGTAGACTCCAGATATTGCTGTCTTGTGTTTTCTTTCAGCTGTAGGAGCAATGCATCAGGAGCCCATAAAACTAATGGTTTTGTTAGAGCAGTGTATGCAGCCATAGTATTATTAGTCCTAATTTGTATACAGTGAGAATCTTTTGGTGTTGATGATAGTCATGTTTTCCAGGTCATGTGGAGGTTGTGGACATGAAGGTAACAGTGTGCCGAGATGCAGTGAAAGGGAAGTGTGTTCGCCCACTGTGTAAATATTACCACATACCCATTCTACTGCCCCCAGCTAATGAGATGGCAGCACAGCTGGGAAATGAAGGACAGTTATTGACGACACCTGTTGCTGATGTAGCAGCAGCCTATGGACAGGTTCGGACCAGCGACGCGGTCTTCTCGGGAAATCTAAACGGCATGCTATGCCAACAAGTATTTGGGTTTAATTCATAGTTTCCACTTGTGCAGAGAAGTCTATTACTGTCTTTCTGTCATGAGAGTTTCATTTGTTGTTTAAACAAATTGAACTTGTTTATTATAAGGTTTATATAATTATTATGTCATAAAATGACACAGAATATATTAATTGATTTATAATGTTAATTTTGCATTGTCTGAAATTGTAAGTGTATAATACTGGTCAACATAGGACATATTTTAGCAGGTAAACCACAAATGTGAACATGGAGTGTGGCACGGTGGGTGGCCGAACTAACAGAATGGCTTGACCGTCAGTAATTGTGGCAACAAGGAGCATCGAAGTCCACAAAACATGGAGATTTGAAAGGTTTTTTATACTCCTTGTCCTAGTTTCTTTTTGTAATACACGAAAAAATAAGAAGCGAGTCCCTTTAAAAGGGCTGATCAACAAAACTGTTGTTTTGTATGGTTCCCCACGTAGATAATAGTTAATGAACACAGTTAAGGGTGTTGAAGTATGTACTACCAAAAAATGTGCAAGGCCTGGGACCACCCAGCCCAAAGTCAAAATACAACAAATTAAGGAAGAGAATAGGCTGGACTCATTCAAGTTTCCTTCAGAGGAAGAGGTGTGAGTGAGATAGATGGGGATTATTATCAGCAGTGACAGGTTATAGACTGAGTCACCACATTTCAATTCATTCAGACGGAAATTCAAAAACGTTAACTGTAAGTGGTATGGCTTGGCAGATTGGGCAGTATTGCCTGCAAGATATATTCTAAAATAAACCATATTGTTACAAGAGGGGGGAAGGTAGTATCTATGGTCATCGCAAAGAAGTCACACAATAATTGCGGACATGAAAAGCCAGGGAAAAACCCTGGAAGACTGTGAAAGGTCACTGCCATGGTATTAAATGTCACCTGTGATTTTTATTAATTGTTGACATTTTTGTTTTTCTGCCAAACCATATACACGAACGAAAATCCTGATTGGTTCTAGTCAAATGAGTGATTGTAACTCAGTCTCTAACTGGTGTTCTGTCCTTAGAGGCTGTGACAAAACGTATTTGGATGTTTTCCCTTAAACAAACGTATTTAGTGCAAACAGGACCCCGAGAGCCTCGCAAGAATGAAAGCGGTCTTGTTTGCACTATGCTTGTACTGTACACCGTGATATCTCTCAGACGAAAGAAGTGCCACATTTTTTTAAAAACTGAAGTTAATGTTCCTGTACAGCATTTAAAAATCAAAGTTAGGTCAGGGCAAAGGTTTTTTCTTCTTAGCAGGCTCGAATAGCGTGTTGTTTTGGTTGGATTCTGTCTGTCAACAGTCAAGTTGCCCCAACCTTGAGGAGTTGATATTTGGTATTAAAGGGTAAGATAGATAAGGTTGTTGTACATGTGTATGCCACATACAGTTGTACATGTGTATGCCACATACACACATACAGTACTAGATTAGTTGTGAAGTTAATGTGATAAGATGGGTTTTTTGAGAAGAGTAAATGGACTGTATTTACACTGTGAAGCGTAAACTCGTCTTGTTTTCCAAAATAATTATGTTGTTTATATTGTCTTGATTCAAGGTTGCGGTCAGTTGCACCTTCTTGGCAGATGATTGGTGTTGTTATGAATCAGAAGTGTTATGTATATAGTATTTAAGAAGCTGGATGGACTTGTGGTCATTGACCTTGAATGAGTTTTAAAAGTGCATGTTACTTTTATTCAGGAGTTAGAAATAGTGATTATTGAAAACTTAGAAATATGTTGTTGAAGAAAATCTTTCCCTTTAATACCAAGATTTAGAAGAGTGAGCTTCCGGAATTGACTGTAGTCAAGGGTCTAGGCAGTATTTTAACAGAGAGTTCCGGCAGAGCAGGGTTAGCTTGAGTCGCTGCTTGCTAGCTTCTAGGTGTTATCACATTCTAGGCTTCGGTCAGCTTATTTTAATCCCAGACACGAATGCCTAAGAAACAGGACTCAAAATTAAATTGAGCATCGCAGGCTTTTTGTCCGCAGTTAGTTTTTTCCGGCACCGGTATCCTTTTGCATATAAATGGCTTGGTAGCCACGTTGGCTGCCTAGGTGACTAAGGCCTGGAGAGACCCCCCATCCACCCCTCACTGCGGCTTACTGGGAAACAAAGCACTTCCATTCTTGCTATCCACAACAAACAGTAAAAGAATGCCTCCGCCCCATTTAGGTACTGGGAGAGACCCGATAGTTGATGACAGGATGAGCCAGCCATGAGGTTTCTCACCTCCAGGAACTGGCATCAGAAGGTTTCTGTCATAGGATATATAATATAGTTATACATTAGCAAGCAATGTAACGTGTATTGTGACACAGTAGACAATGTAATCCCACAGTAATTATTTAAATAATTAAAAAAAAACACTAATGTATTAATTCAAGAATGGACATGCTTTGTTTGAAACAATATATACCCTTGCGTTTTACATTGCATGTAACCTATTAGGTGTAATGTAGGTGTTAGCTTTCTTTCTGTCTGCTTAGATCCAGTTATTGACCCAGCCACTGATTATTTAGTTTGGCTGCGAGAAGGCTCGGCCATTCAGGCGGAGTCTTGTCAGTATTACTCCTTGTATAGTGCAGTGTATGCGTGCATGCTTAAGACTGCTTCCAAGGAAAGAGGACAGTTCATTTTAATGTCTCTATAGATCTCATAGCTACTCAAAAAACTAAACTACCTAGGCTACCAGTATATTCAGTACCTTTAGATATATATTTTAATGTGCTTGTTAGTCCACTGGGAAATGAAAGAAATTACGAATATCCATTGGCGTATGATGATGTACATACGAAGATATGAAATTTTATTACAATTATTTTGGCTCAGTTTACGTTTAATGTAATTTAGGAGGAATGAAAATATTAAAAAAGTTCTTTTCTTTTTCAGTGGACTCAAAAAGAGAGAGAGGGGATCTTTCCAAAGATAAATTTTATGAATACTCTGCTGTTTGTTTTCAGTTCCTAAATATGAGATTGATAAAGTATGTGTATGTCAATTAAACATGTTAGTATGACTATGGTTTGTTTGTTACCTGAGCCAGTATGTCATGGAGAGAGTTCTCTTTCTTTTTCCCTTTTTTTTCTTTTTACACATGCCATAAACATACACTGAGCTCTTGTGAACATGTTTTGAAAAGATCCCCTCTGATTTGATAAGTGATGATTTTTCAAATGTCCACTCACCATTGCTATTTGGTGGTCTGTCGTTTCAAACGTAGATCACACCAGCTTAGGTTAAATCATATTCTACAGTTGGGAAATTATAAAAGGACTGCACACCACAATTTGTACATATTGGATACATAGAGAGTAAGTTTTTACAACAATTTGCTTTTGTGGCAACCCTGCAAGCAGCTTTTTAGATTGTGCATATTTTATTTTGTCCTCCCCAGCCTCAAGTAATACAACCCTGTTGCTCGGGCTATCCCTCCATTTTCACGGGTCCGTTCGCGCGCCCTGTCGGTGGGACATTGCTTCCTGAGCTGGGCCATGAGAGCGTTACTCTGGGCTGTAAGGATTTCTTGAGTTTAAAAATTCACATAGCTGAGCATATGCCCTATCTTTCCTGATCCTTCCCTTGTCTTTCCCATCCATTCTTCTCCTTCCACCCTCCTCCCCCCCTTGACTATAAGTAATAAAGGCCTGTTTCCCACTCTTTCACTTATCTTGTAGGCTGGTTGTCTTTGAGTCCAGTGTACTGTATCTAGTGAATCTATTTTTGGAGATCAGAAGAGAATGAAAACATGAGTCACTTTTGAAAAAAGTGAATCTCACATAGGACATGACAGTGGCTCAGTATTTTTTCATTTTATCAATAATTTTGTGATATTTTAGTAACTATTGTTATTTAAACCTCAGTATAACCATTACTTGTACCTTGTTATGTTATTGTTAGATTTTACAATTCATATTAGCTTATTCAGGAATGAGGAGAAAACAACACACTGGATGAGACTATTATTTTTAGATCAATGAAGTATTTAAGTAATGTCATCACATGGTCTGTCAGCTGTGGGTGTTAAAAAGTCTGTGTGTATGAATAAGAAAATCTTTTCAAAACCTTACGTTTTCTCCTTGTTGTTGAATAATTTGTATAATAACCAGGTGTGAATATGTGTAAGACACATAGTTCACATGCTCTCTGTGGAAGTTAATATCTGCAATGAGTGGATAAAAATGTTGGTTATACCATACTGAAATGCATTTATTTTTCAATGACATTACACAGAAGGTTGTAAGTCTTTCAAGATATTTTGCGTGTGGGATGATTATGAGACTGAATCCCCACATTTTCTGCATTAAAGAAGCAGGGGTCACTAACAAGCAGTACCAACTCACTTATTACTTGGTGCTTCTCTGCTGACCTTTCCATAGCCATTGTTCTGTTAATAGATGGATATGGTAATGTGCTCAAAATAGTTATTTTGGGTACTAAGTCAGTAAATATTTCACGTGTGACAGACTTCTTAAGCTGAACTCGTTTGCATTGCATCCGAGACGGAACGGAGATGTTAATAACCCTTGTATTTCCCCGTCAGTTGAGATTTGGCCACCTGCATTCACACCTTCTAAGTCAGTAACAGATGTGGTGTGGCATAGTACCACATTTTTTCATGTTTTAGTCGATACTAAGAAACATGATTTTTTTTACCCTGCACAGAACAGAAATATCTTGAAAGAAAGACATAAATTGTTTGTGAAGACGTTTCATTATTTTCATACAACTAGCATGATTGATGTGGGGGAGGGGGTGGGAGAGTATACAAATACTTCATGTCATGAGAGTTCTTAAATTTATGTTCTCCGATCTCATCATGGAATTAGAGCAGCTTATGATGGCTTTTTCGTTTAATTCTGCATTTAAATTTAGTTTTGACAGTCACAAATTTGTGCTGCCAACTGTCTTCACAATAAATTGTGCTCTGTACTGGTATCCCCTCTCCCAAACACAGGTGTGTGGCAGATATAACTCCTTCAGGTGCTTCATCGGGTATCGACCACTTTCATCTAGTACATATGAAAGTGACAGCAGTAAAATTAAAAGAAAACCCCTCTCCCATTTTCTGAGTACAGTAGATAAATAAACAATTACGTGAAATTATAGACATGTCTTGTTTTATTTACCTGTTGTGGAAAAAATACATTTCATTAAGAAGTGAAGAGGCTGCTTCAGAGATTTCATTGTAAGTAGCACCTGTAGATACAGCTGTGTCATGGTCTGAACACTTTCTTAGATTCCTTTCTTCAGATGTTTTTTATTTTGTCAAGTATTGATTGCATGATTTGAGTTTTTTTTTACAGTGTTGTTGTTGTTGTTGTTGAAGATTAAAGTCTGTTGGGATATGATACCAAGTATATTGGTAATAAGTTCACAACATTTTGGAGAAGCGTGCAGCCAAGGGTGTTTCTGGACTACCCTGGGGATGGAGACGCGTCATATATCGGAAGGCTTCTTCAAGAGCGAACTTTTGACATTGAGTGTGTGTCTACAGCTCTGGAGAGGCTGATTGACCAGAATAAAATGACAGTAAAAACCAATAAATTGATATATATGATATATCTGTTAACTGCGATTGGGTTGACACCCGGTGGCAGCAGTACAGTACACATTCACACACAAACAGTACACAGGACACAGAAATTTTGGAAGAGTGCGGGCCGTGCCCCATCTTTGCTTACATTTAAACATAGCTGCATATTTTGGTTTTTACAGTGACCATCATGAGTTAGTACAAAAGATTAAGGTTTCAAGATATGATACAGATACATCATGCTCTGGTTAAGTATAAGATTATTTAATTTTACACACACCAACTAATGCACTTATTTGTATTATTTGAGAAGTTCAAAATTTACATTAAAACACTTAAGAACGCTCCTACATGTTTCGATCTTACAATCGTCCTCAGGGAGCACATATTGTTCCTTGCTAAAGTTATATATTACATATATTAATATATTTATATTATATATTAATATATATAATATATATATTTTAATATATATTAAAACAATCACTGTTTTAATATATATATTAATATATATATATAATTATATATTAATATATATATTAATATATATATAATATATTAATATATATATTATATATACATTTTAATATATATTAAAACACTGTTTTAATATATAACTTTAGCAAGGAATATATTACATATATTAATATATTTATCTTAATATATATATATTAATATATATTAAAACAATCACTGTTTTAATATAGAACTTTAGCAAGGAATAATGTGTGTTCCCTGAGGATGATCGCAAGATCGAAACGTGTTTTAATGTAAATTTTGAACTTATCAAATAATATAAACAAGTCCCTTAGTTGACGTGTGTAAAATTTTAATAAACCTCAGAATGCACTGTGCAATGATAAAGATATAAATGTAAGACTTGAACAAATGGCATGGCACTTTTTGTTTGTTCATGTACCATAATACAATGGGAAGTACCACTATCAAGAAGACACACGAGATCATGTGCATGATTATGGTCTTTTTTTTGTAATGCAATTAGTATGGTTGCATGTGTGGATACTTGTAACAGCAGTTTAGAAGGTGATGTAATGTTTGTAATGACAAATTCTGGAAACCTTGAGATTCACAAAGACAATCGTGGACCTCTTAGTACAGTATCATCTTTCTGGGAAAAGACTAAAAAGAGTTGTTTTGGTTACTAGGGCCATTCACATAGTTGTGAGAAGTGCCTATTAACTTCGTCTTACCCGTCTGCATGTATCAGTGTAAAATGATGTTCGGTGGGGGGGCTTCTAAAAATATGTCGATAAAAAACAAATGTTATTAAAATCATTAAAAAATATCAGGCACTTTACATGACCTAAGTACGTGTTATTGTTGCAAGTGACATATTGCAATGAAAGTGCTCTCTGTGATTGAACTGGTATCAGGCTGTTCGTCTCTCCACATATATAAGTGCAGCTTCCACTCTGCAAATTGATGTAAAATTTGGATGAGATAGGGCAATAAATGTCAGGCACTGTGTGTGAAGACCTATAACCTTTCATTCCTGGTGGTGACATTAGATCTACATTAAGTGCTCACCTCACTGATATGGCCTGAGGTTGTTGGGATAGCTCAGGAAGTACCAACAGTACACAGACACACCACAGTGTTACATTATATATGCAAATGTGCAAAGAATGTCTTTTACAAATATGGCTGAGCATGATGATGTACTTCAAGCCATGGCCTTGATGTCTTCATTCTAATCAATTCCCGATGCATTAAGTTCGTCCAGGATGGCCGCATCAGTGACTTTACATTGTATTTAGTTGGGTTGAGTTCTGCAGGGTGCTTGAAGGGAAGGAAATTGTAAGTTTGAAAGCATATACTGCGTGGCTGTTGTAAATCGACGGTGTGCTGCAATCTGATATGTCATCTCTGTAGTAGGTTAAATGCATTGAACACTAAAAGAAAACATACTGGTAAAACGCAGATGGAACATTAATACATAATACATTAACACGCATTTGCACCATGATCTACAGAGTTACTGATAAGATATTTTGAGGCATTTTTTTAAAAACTTGTGATAGCCATCTCTTACTTTTATTAATGCCTTGTCAAAAAAAACGAAAAAGTGAAGGATATGGCTGCCTCAGGCGGAGGTCGAGGAAACCATAATATTTTGTGTGCCTTTTGTGTCTGCTGCTTGAGGTAGGGGCAGTGGGTTTCAACATTTTACTTCTTAAACACACGCTCTGAAGTTTTTATGTGTTTTTTCATATTACTTATGATCCATTGATCTCTGAAAGAAAACACGGAACATCCAGCATGAATAAGTACAATTTTTAATGTTTGTGATGGTGAAGATGCAATTTTTGTTGGTTGAGTATGTTACTGTTCTTTGCGAGGGAGTTCGTCCCATGGTTACAATTAGTGCCGTTTAAATGTGGCAATTCAGGGCAAGCGAATGTCATAGCAGCTCCTCGTCAAGTAATCGGTGACCGAACACTCGGAGAGGGAATGCGATGGAATAATAAAGTGGTTGCGCATCTCAAGGACAACAACCGTGTCATGCAGCTAAAGGTAAAATATGTACCTGGTAGCTGAATGTCCATAGCTGACTACTGCAACTGTTTAAAGATAATAATAATAATTTACACGTTTTTCGCGAAGTTTGGTATATGTCTCAATTTCTCGCTAAGTAAATGGATTTCGGAAAACTAGTAGAATTTCTAGCCTCGGTGTTGGTGCCACTGCTGCCCGTGTGCTGAAAGCACATTTCCGTGCAAATGAAATGCTGCCTGCGTGGTAACGTGCGGATGGACATCTCTCTTCTACTCGCTCTGTCAGTGACAAGATTACTTAGTCGATATTTCTTTTCCACCACGTGAGGTGTCGGTAATCAGCGAGTCCTATTATCCCATATTAAATAATCTGTGATCGCATTATGCCCTTAGCTACAGCTTGAACCAATCACAACGCGGATGCTTCTGTAAGCTCTGGTCTTCCGTGTACATAGTTGTTTTGTTTTGGTAGACGAAGTTGTAGTATCGTGTATGTTTTGTATAGCGGTAAATTTCACGTTTATTGTTGAAGCACAGTTTATGCTACATGTTTAAGGTAAATTACAGCGTTTTCTGTTAATGGACTTAATTTTATTCACCATGTATGTCTTGTCGTGTTGCATGCAGTTGAGAAAGCTGCCATGTAGCGACTGGTATGTATTTACCTAGTAGACAACACGTGGTGTATTTTAAGCCACAGTTTGTATTTTGTAATATACATAAAAACTTTGGGTCGGCATCGTCTTACAGTCGGGTAAATACGTAATATTTCATATAGAATTTACTCAGCGTTCAGTAATTGTAGGGCTTTATCAAAATTAACCTGTTTGGAATGAAATGCATTAAAAAGTACAGAAAGTACTGTGTTTAAAGCCGGGGAACGTCACATGCTGCGCATTACAGGATATTTAGAATAAGCATGTTTTAATTGCAATGCTGTATGAATCTGTCATGGTTGTGTGGGTACATACCAAGAAGATAATTGCGCTTGACTATATAAAAGAGTAATCAGTTGACCCCTGTCTGAATATATTGCTCTGTGAATTACTACAAGTAAACCGAAAAAGACCCTTCCCAGCACACGCCAGGCTGAAATCCGGGAACCTTTCATAAAGTATGAATATTAAAATTTACTTTACTTTAATAGATAGATAGGTGTTGGGCAAAGAGAGAGAAAATGCGATTTAGTTGGTTCCGGATGCATTGCAAGGGAGCAAACATGATGCAGCTATTCTGTTTGGTCTCTGAGGAGAACCAAGCTTTAAATTAGAGAAATTCCGAAAGCCCTTCACGTGTATAGCATCTGGCGTTGTGTGTGTGATGTATTTTTGAATAGAATTAAGTTTTCCTTGTCTAAAATAAATTTGAGAAAACTGTTTGCAGGGAAAATTTGTAACTTTATGGTTACCTTTTCAGGAAATTCAGTGAGTGAAATTTTTATGACAATAATTTGTGTTTTTCTATGAACATCTGTAAGCACAGTTACAATATTATATTCAGATTCTTGGCTGTGCTGGGTGGGTCTGAAGAGAAGTTCAGAATTAAGCATCATTGACTTGTAAGACTGTGTTTAAATGGACAGATTTATTTACACTTTGTGACAAAATTTTATATGGTTTATGAAACACTGTTATTTTTGTGTTCATTGAAATCACTGCTTAATCTTTGACACGTCACAATCAAAAGGTGTGCTGCTTTGATATATCTTTGTTGTGCATAAAGGAATCCATGTCTTTTAGGAGGGTAAGCTTCTGTCAATAAAGGTGTGAAAGTGGCTTTTATTAACCTGTTCAATGCATAAGTAACTTTCATGAGATTTGGATTCTTACTGTGGTGAATATGAGACTTATTGCCTTTTAGGGTGTAAAATTGCATAATTTACTAACTAATTCCAAATATTCAGGGGAACCTTGTGCACTAAAGATGAAGCCAGCAAGTTCCTTATAAATGATAATAGCTGGTATCACATTTCCATATCTTTTAAGAACCCTGTAACTTCATGAAGTTTAAGTGTCATAATTATGACAGCACATATGCAGACTGGTATGGGTAAGAGAGGGGACTTCCTTCTTTGACTTTATTGTGGCCAGATCATCATTTCTGTTGTGTTTACTTACATACTTACTTACTCCATGGTGCAGAGTCCTTCTTGAGAAGCTAACTGGTTTGCAGCTAGTCAAGAAATTCCCCGCATTTCACGGAACCCGAAGGTTCATTACCGCACTCACAAG
>Ga0123352_10004600_pt1 | contig 20360 bp, 10 predicted proteins | sample TergutLab28metaG_FD_89700 | JGI IMG/M metagenome (GOLD analysis project Ga0123352, IMG submission 89700) | Labiotermes labralis P1 segment gut microbial communities from Petit-Saut dam, French Guiana - Lab288 P1 | ecosystem: Host-associated > Arthropoda: Insects > Digestive system > Gut ...
AATAATTTAGGCGGCACTATAAGCGTCATGGCGACGGATTTACAGGTGTCGAGGGAAAAGTGGTGAGGAAGGGGGGGGGGGCACAACAGAAAACACAAACCGAACAGCGGGCACGGTCAGCCCTCTGAAGAATGTAATGTAGTAGAAAATCTGTCTGAAATTAAGTAAAATAAGTTTAAAAAATTTAGTTCATAAATCGCACAAAATTTTCTTCAGCTTAATCAAGAGAACAGTATGTTAGCGCTGTTCAGGAAATTGTTCTTGTTTCCTCTGAGCATCCTACGAAAGAGGCAACCTAGTACACTCGATGGTAAAACGCAGAATTATTTAATGTTCAGACAGTTGCTGTGCGTATTGTACAGCACATTGCCGTTGGAAAGTTCACATTGATCTTGACTCACATATCGGGACAGTTCCGTGACATACATCAAGTGGCAGCGCCTAAATTTGATAATTTTTATGTTAATAAAAATGCAACCAGATGCAACAATATGCAGATATTTATTTACTGCAAAGTCACGCTACATGTTTCGGGTGTCACAGCACCCATCATCAGGAGTACTAAAAACTGTAACCGCAACCTCCGGTACAGGTCATAATACTGGTACAGCTACTTCCCTCCAACGTGGCCTGACACTCGGAACATGTAGAGTGACTTTGCAGTAAATAAATATCTGCATACTGTTGCATCTGGTTGGATTTTTATTAACACTGAACTACGATGCACGGAACCATGAGTTTAAAAATTGAAAATTTATACTTATTCAGCTGGTGACGAAATTCTTTACCGTACCGTAATATCCTTGCTTCCATCATGACCAGAACAACTGGAACCAATGCACGCCTTTGCGTCCAAATTCTATATTATTACTTTTAATATTATTCGCTAACCTCTACGTCTGCGATCCCTTATCTGACATTTAACAGCCAAAAATTGCGTTCACATTCCTCATACTGATATGAAAACTGCGTAGCAGATTAACTGAAATTACAAACTTTATTTTGATACATCCCGTTCTGTTGTACATTATTGAAATACAAAGAGAAATACTGTCAAACAGAACACCATAATGCCATACAACATTGTTCTACATGTTTCGGCTTATCAGAACCATCACTGGTCACCTTTATTACAGAAATTTATAAACATAGGTACATTTGCAACATGCAATATATCTGTTAGTGGGGTCTCACGAATATATGATTATTTATTAAAATAATAATAATATATGTCATGTATGCAGCCTAATATCAAATACAGTTTCTGTTGCGTTTAAATCTCTTCGTGTTTGTATTTAGACCCAAACGAATGTGCTGACTCAAATAAAATCAATACTCTGTGATCTGTTTTATTTTGTTTTTTGTATATTGTTTTTCAGCTGCTGCTCGTATTTTGTGAACGTAATTCCATAAGACCTGCATCTTCTCAAAGACAGTTGCGTGTTTGACGAAGTAGGTTTGTTAGGCTTTACTCTTTGTGTTTTGGTTAAATATTTATTCTTTGTTTCGCTCCTTTGTGCTGTACATAAATACCGTCGATTTGCGGCTTGTGAGACACTGTTGGTACTGTACGTCAGGTAACTGAATTATAAAAAAGTTGTAAAATTATAATTACAATTGATAACCAACGAGATGCAACTATTTTATTTATTTAATTCTAATCAGCCCTACATATTTCAGGCGATGTTTTCGCCCATCATCAGGAGCATATCACTGTAACTACAGCTTCTGTTATTGTCCACCGATGTTACTGTTGGCTGGTGACTAAGTCAGTTCCACCCAATACGCAACACCAGCCAGCAGCAACATCGGTGGACAATATCAGAAGCTGTAGTTACAGTGATATGCTCCTGAAGATGGGCGAAAACATCGCCCGAAATATGTAGTGCTGATTAGAAGTAAATAAATAAAAATAGTTGCATCTTGTCGGTTATCAATTGTATTTCACTAACGATGCAAGGAAACACAAACGTTAAATTTGTAAAATTATGAATGACAGTACCATTGGGGGAAGGAGTGTTTTTGGTTGGGCAAGGTTATATTTCGTCCTAAAGGTATAATTATCCGGATGTGGACTAGATTTAGCTACTCAGGATAGGGTCCAGTGGAGTATTCTTTTTTTGTCAACGTTAAGGAAACTCGGCCGAGAAACTTCGAGCAACTCTGCGACTGTCACTTTCGCAGAATAACTCTATTCTGTGTAGAAACGTCGGTTTATGTAACTTTGTATCCTATTCGCATTGCTGAAAAATAATTAGTGCTATGTCATGCATATTGTTGCTTGTGTTATTAGTTTACATCACCCAATCAAGAGAACATTTGGATTTTTATTTTAGTCATACTTGATTGCAGAAAAATGTGGGGTGCGTCATATCCTTTATTCCTTCAGAATATTTCTATTCGGGTTTACGTCACCGGTGGATTTCAGGATAAATTTTTATCTCTATGGTATTATTTTAATTTGTAATACACAAAACTTACATATTTTAAAATCTTATTTATTCCCTATTTAATTTATTACTATTCACTGGTGTGCACGTGCAGTTAGGTGTTCTGTGAGGTCTTGTTCTCGCTCTAAGGTTGGCTACGCTTATCTTGACACTCACGGCGTATAAAATGTTAAGCCATCGTCTATGTTACGTATTTCTGTTTTTAGTTGTTAGCAGTGACTTCAGTAACCCACATTCTGTGGCGTCAAACAATTGAATGATAGCGAATGGCCTAATAAACCTGGGATGTGTAGGAGTCTGTCCGTCCCTGAATCAAAATGATGTTCTGGCATTTGCCCGTATGGAGTGACAAAGATCAGAGAAATTTCTCAGAATAATTAGTGGTCTGGCCGAGTATTGAAATGGCACATCTGAAACGTAATTCGGTAACGTTACCGTTTGGGATGAATTAGTTTGTAAATCTCGAAGTCTGTAGAAATGTGATACCGCTTATATTCTGGTGAAATGTCTGCAGCTGTGGTTAATATATGCTCGTTCATGCGGATTTGAATGAGTAAACGTGGATTGGCTGTTGGAAACGGACTACAGTTCACGCTAAAATTCCAAATACAATCTGACCACCTTCCTAAAGACAGGTCATCCTTACAGATGCTCCCTAATTTTCCTCAGAGTAACTGATCTTGTGGTAGTAGCGGAATTTGCCTCTCTACAGTAGCGTTCAGAGTGGCTTACGGACCAACCCAGACGTTTTGTCAGTGAATATTGCGACTCTTTGTCGGGGATTAAAGCTGCCGGAGTGCGAAGGTGTTCAAAAGCCTCCATCTAATACCTAGGTAAAGAATGCATGGTGCCTTTACCTCAATTATCCATACGTCTTTATGGAGTGATTCTTAGTTAAGCACAAGAGCATTTTAACGTTTACTCCAGACACATGCCGGGATCATACTTTCAGTTGGACTACATTCACTTGTTTTGCCCTTACTTCTCAGTTCGTTAGTGGTTAATCATTCTATGAACAGATATTGTATGACCTGAGATAGTGAAGTCGTCATTAACCCTTTCGAGGCCTGCTCCGACTCTATTCGGTCTGTCTAGCGTGTCTAAATATAAGTTAGATAGGCAGTAAACCTTCTGTACTTGCAGTATCGTTAGACCATCATGCTACACCGTAAAACGTGTAATAGCCTAGTGACACTATCTGTACCGGATGAGTGCATCAGTACCTGAGAAATATGGTTGTACCAGGTTTAAATGGAACTTCAGTTCCAATTTCGGTGTAGTTTCTATAGCCCTGAAACAGGGTGGTTCAGTTTTTTTTATTGGAGTACGGCTTGGAAAACAGAGGGAGAGGAGTTCGATTACTATTTGGAGTGTAAGCTTTCTCTTCTCCATAGTGTCGAGTCCTCTTCTGGTACCCATCAAACAAAACTCTTATTAAATGTGTATACGGGTTTATTTTCCGGATGTCAAGTGCGTCTTCTACCGAAATTTTGAAAGAAGGAAGCAATCTTACAGTTCCGCAGACAGTATCGTGTCATGGAACTTAAGTCCAGAGATGTCTTGAGCTGCAGGTTTCTGTATAAAGCGATCAGGAGGGAGAATGGGATAAATGTCCCACTGTGGAGGTTTGAATTTTGAGAAATATGAAATGTTTGTCCAGGATTAGCTTTGAATTCCTCTAACACGTATAATGGGGGTTCGCGTGAAAGCAAGCATCGCAGAAATCACCCCGTCGCGTTGAGTGACGTCCTGAAATTGCTGGTAGCAGGGTGTAAGACGGTGCGTCACAAAGAAAGGCTTTAAATGAGTTGCTTGAATGAAAACCCTAAGCGTTGAAGTTGGATTTCTGCAAGAAGCAAAATTTATTTAATTAACGCAAAAAAAGTGTTGGTTCAACGACCTTTCATGGGGTCAAAACACCAGGGAACTGCAAAGAGAGTATGGAAATTATGGACGGTTAAGGGTAATTACTTCAAGTTACGTTATGAAAACCAATTCAGTGTATATTATCTTCTGGTGCACTGAAGAATATTTAAATAGATGTCTATCAATTGTTTAATCTATTTACTTATTATTTGACTGGAATTTGGTTAGTTTTAAGTTTTGGTATGTGGGGGTATACACGTATGCAATCAACAGAACGGGTAAGAGAAAGCTTGAACCGCCGTGTTTTATATATATATATATATATATATATATATAAGCTGCACATAGCTCGACGTAACGATTATATTGTTGTCTCGTTTCAGTTAGGTTTATACGGATTCATTTCCCTTTGATGTAGCTGTATTATCGAATTCTGTGAGTCGTATTAATGTCGAGTGTTGAATTCGGAGTCAAAACGATACCTTTGATTTATAATTGTTGTCATGATTCTTCACTCAAAATCTGATATATACAGGATATTCAGCAATTCAGGCCGACAGAATCCGTTTTGATATTCCTTGATGAATAATCGCAACGTTTTCAGAACGTTTAGTTTTTTTTGCAACAGTGCAGCTGTGTGAAACACAAACCCGATTTGCTACAGCGCATTCAATTTCAGTCGATTTGGCAGTGCGAAAATTTTGCGGCAATAGAAGCGTTTCCACGGAAAGTTTTGTCGGAATGCTTAACATGCAGTGGCGTGCTGGAAACCATACATAGGGCTTATCAATTTCAGAACACTCTGAACCTAAAAAAAAAAAATATATATACTGTAATTTTAAATATCCCTTTCAATTGCTACTTTTATTGTTGTATTGTACTGAGATTACTGTTTGTGATCTCAAATCAAAAGTGATTTTGTTTACATTGAAACATTTTTATCGTTTCGATACAGTTTGTACAAATAAATCGAAGGTTCTACAACTACAGTATATTACGTTGGCGAAAATTTCGAGAGCAGCTCTGATTTTTCATTTCCTCAAAAGGTCTATGGTGGGGTTAGATTTGTATCGCATATTTGTGGACGACCTTGGGTGACCTTTGGCAGTGTTCTCTATGATAACCAAAATCACTGACTTCAGTAGAAAAATAATCGCGTCCATACGTACAGTATATATATGGTGTACTCATAGTTAGATTTTCTGGCCACGCATGGTAGGTTGAAGAATTATAAAGAAATTAGGTGTGGTAATCTTAGTAATTGACCAACTTAATTCACAAATTCTTGTTTTATAATAAGTTTATTATATTCCTCTACATGTTTCGAGCACTATTGTGTTCATCTTCAGGAGGTCAAAATTGTATTATACAGCATCTGGTATCGTCAAACTATGTAGGTGGCCGTCCGGTGCGCAAGTGCGCACCGGACGGCCACCTACAGAATTTGACGATACCAGATGCTGTATAATACAATTTTGACCTCCTGAAGATGAACACAATAGTGCTCGAAACATGTAGAGGAATATAATAAACTTATTATAAAACAAGAATTTGTGCATTAAGTTGGTCAATTACTAATATTATACTGGGATACACGGTCAGCAAAACATAAAAATTAGGTGTGGTTATTTACTGCCCGGAATTCGTGTTAATGCTGCCTAATTATATATAATTCAATTTTATTTAATTTGCACGATTCCTACTAACATAATTTACGGTACTTGAATTACAAGAAATTAAATATCTTGTTAAGTGATAGACATTGTAGTATCCAAAAGTAAAGGCATTGTTATGTGTAATTGTTTCGCAACTGGAGTATTTTGTCATATTAGTATCGATTACCCACTGAAATAAAAGTCTCTGAATGTTTCCTTACTGCTTGTAAGGAGCAGACGTTACTGTGCATGAAAGGACATTCAAGATGCAACATTCGGTAGTAATGGCTTTTATGGACACAATTCTTCAATATTCTGCGCTTGTTTCTTTTACGTTTTCTTCTTTAAAGTGCAAAAGTTCTTTGTGAAATTCGGAAGCACGATGATGGATGTGTATATGGTAACACTCGTTCTTAATTCTTGCCGTTTTACACTCCATTTATTTCGACATTTCTACTGAAGTACGTATTCTTCTCTTTGATTTGCTTTCTATCCGTATCACGCCATCTTAACCATCGGCTACATTTCTAACTTACTCTCTCATTGTCTTGCCTACACCGAAAGCTGATGACGAAGCTGTTCTGAATCCCTATGTCGATGGTAATGCAGGATGTGATATTTGGTGTGGAGAGAAGACTTTAATCACATGTCAGTCTAAAAAGATGACTGGAAACTATCTTCTACGTAACAGTCAACTGTATAGAAAGTGTTTAAACGTTAAAAAATACCCTTTTACAAGCGTAAACGAAAGCTTTCTTTGAAGGAGAGGTTACATGGATGCTGCATACATATGAAAGACTTCTGAAAGTGTTCAATCTACGAAGTCAATAGCGATAATTCTCGTCTCTTGGTCTACGGTAACGTAGGTCTGTTCGTCTTCCACCCTGAAGTTGGAGCTGATATGAGCCGACACGGTGTTACAAAGAAGGAGACTACAGTGCGGATATTTGGCATTGTTCAGGTCTCAGAAGAAATAGATCAGGAAATATTGTGCCGGTGACTGACGGGATATATTCTTTCTTCCAAAATACGATGAGAATAACAGAAATCCAGATAGCTTCTGAGAGACTGTTTTACATAGTCTTATCCATTTTCAGACCAATTTCATTTTATGTGCTGTTGCTTGATTTTATTGCTTACAGATGTCTTTCTTTTCTACAAGTAAGGGGGCTACATTTGTATGTCCTAACGGCAGGTATATGTGCTGTGCTACAAATCGGAAGGTCACTGGTTCGATCCCAGCTGGTGTCATTTGAAATTTTCATTGACATAAAATCCCTCCGATCGCACTATGGTCCTGGGGTCGACTCAGCCTTTAATAGAAATGAGTATCAGGAGCGTTTCCTGGGGGTAAAGGCGGCCGGTGCGTAAGGCTGCAACCCTACCACCATCCTGTGCCGTTGTCATGAAATATGGGAACCTTAACTTCCTAGAAGCCTCTGGGCCACTCCCGGCCTGTAACGGGACTGCTTTACCTTTAACGGCAGGTATATGAAATTTTGCTCAAAATTTCGTAAAATATTTCCCTCATCGGGATCACGGACACGTAACTATTATTGGCCGCTCCCAGTAGCCGCGCGGTCTAAGTCATAGGTTTGCAGGCGATCGCCGGCTGATATTGTGGGTTCGAATCCCGCCGGCGGCTAGGATGTTTGTCTGTTGTGAGTGTTGTGTGCTCTCAGATAGAGATCTGTGTCGAGTTGATAACTCATCAAGAGGAGTCATACCGAGTGTGGTGTGTCGTGTGTGAGTTAGAAACATTAAGAGTGACAGAACCATGATCCGCGTTGGGCCGCAGCGACAGAGGAGGGAGAAAAAAAAAGAATTCTTAGAGATAGTTACGAATTCGAGACAACGTCGGAACTATTGTGGCTCCAATTGCAGTGATTTTTCAGTTAATTCGAACAAGGACACCTTCAGTGAAGTATCATTGAAAGGTTATTCAGTGATGTTGAAAACATGTTAATTATTTCATTTCATTTAAATATGATTTCTTTTAGTATTATCGCCATTCATGTTTTTAATATTTCCTGTCGAGCATTAAAATAAGCCAAGAGCCCACTTGCAAGACAAAGGCATAAACGAGAAAGAAATACTGAAATGAATTTTTAAGAACAAGACATAAGGGTGTGAATTGACTTCATCCGGCGTGGGGTTGAGTCTATTGACGGTATATTATAATGCAGTAATAGATCTTCGTGTTCCATCAAAGGTGATAAATTCCTTAGACTGCTGAGCTGCTGTTTGGTGATGAAAAAAGTGTGTGCTCTCTGAACGTTAGTTATAATGCTAACTTCATGGCTCAGCTCTCTCCTTAAGGATGTAACAGTCACTCACTTCTTTTTTGTTAGTCGAAGAGCTATTAGATTCATTGTCTACGTACTGCAGCCTCCATAAAGGCTGGTGGAAATGGCAGTTGGCGGAGAAAACCCAAAATGCTTTTACTCGGAGGAAAATATACCTCAGTAACACCTTTTCTACTAAACATTTTACTTCTAATTACTTGGGAATGAACTCGGGTCTCTGTGGTTAGAACCTGGCGACTAACCACCTGACCACCCACCTCAGTTAATCAGGTAATTGAGAATGGAATTGCTTTTACGGAATCCGAAAATTCATCATCGGGGTAATGAAAGCCGATTATTGGACATCACAACGTAATACACTCAGCTGCCCTGTGGCAAGGTTCTGCAGAGTGACCAGTCTGGTTTCCTCATCACACTCCTCATGGAGTTTGGCTAATGAAGACTTGAGGGAAGACACCAATAATAATTTGATTGGTTGTTTCCAGACGGAGCGGATTGTTAATAAATACTGGAGTTATATTGCGTCATAGAATTAGTTTTCTGTCCCGAAACATTTTTTTAGCCTTGAACAAGGATTAAGCTAAAAATATTGAGTTACCATCAGATGCACACACACTAATGCGCTGATTCTGCGCACATTTATGTACATCAAAATTTCCTACATGTCTCGGTCTTTACCGGGCATTCGCAGGTAAATATATATATATATATATATATACATATATATATATATATATGTGTGTGTGTGTGTGTGTGTGTGTGTATGGCTTAGGAAATAGTGAAGTGTATTTACATTTTCACTCATACTTACATTAAATTATACAACCCTATAAACATTATATTCAAATTAACCTCTAACATTTATCGTGAAAGTATTTACCTTGAAAAGCGCGCTGGAATTTAATCGTGAAAATATAACCGGAAATAATTCCTTAAGGATCATGTTAGCCGATCCCAGCGGCCGCTGGTTTGCTGGGATTGCGGGTTCGAATCCCGCCGAAGGCATGGGCGTCTGCCTCTTGTGAGTGTTATGCTGTCAAGTAGAGGTCTATGCGTCGGGCTGATCACTCGTCCAGAGGAGTCCTACCGAGTGTGGTGTGTCTGAGTATGATCGTGATACCTCGAAAATGAGGAGATCTTGGCCCAGCGTGTGCTCTTGCGCCATGAAAATAAAGGATGAATTTCAATATAACGATAGTCATAATTAAACCCTTAACAGTGTAGTTGATTCAATACTTACCTACTTACTTACTTACTTACTCCATGGTGCAGAGTCTTTCTTGAGAAGCTAACTGGCTTGCAGCTAGTCAAGAAATTCCCCGCATTTCACGGAACCTGAAGGTTCATTACCACACTCACACAAGCGTCCTCCACCTGTCTCTATCCTGGGCCAGCCCAATCCAGTCCACATACACATATCCCACCTCCTGGAGATCCATCCTAATATAATTCACCCATCTACCCCTAGTTCTCCCCAGTGGTCTCTTTCTCTCCGGTTTCCCCACCAATAACCTATACACTCCCTCTCCTCACCCATACGCACCACATGCCCAGCCCATCTCATTCTTCTCGATTTTATCACCCGCACAATATTGGGTGAGGAGTACAGATCATTTAGCTCCTCGTTATGCAATCTCCTCCATTCCCCATCGATTCAATAACTGCATTAACTTTAAGACATATAAGGTTTTACCTTTGTTTTTTGTTCTCCCTAACTTTTATCCTCGCATTGCTAATTTCTTGACTTTGATTACATACATTTGCGTATTTTATGTTTTTTTGCACCGTGCACAGTTATTATAATTATACAACACGAATCAACGAAATGCACAATTTTCTAAATTAATATTTAATTTTTGTCGTCTCATACCTGTTTCTAACCTCGTGGATTCATCGTTTAAGAATACAGTTCTTTATGCAGTCTGGTACGTTTTGCATGCATCGGTGTGAACAGTCTGGTGGATAGGAGTCTCCAACGCACTCTCCTTTTAATATTAATAAAACATTGATTTAGAACATCTTGGATTTCCTTGGTTTGTGTTGGATAAATTTATTTGCATCTTTTCTCTATATTGATTCACATTTTATGTGTCGTTATCGCTGTTAGATTACTGCTGTGCTGGGCTTCCTTACAACTTGAGTTTGTTGATCAATATTCTTGTATTGTGCTGAACAATAATAAGTATGGCGATTTATTAATCTCGTTTTCGTGTTGTTATTTTGTCTTGGGCTGCCAGATGTTATGTAACTTATTAGTACAATTACGATACGATCCGTAAAGTGGACGCTTCATTCTGCCTTTCGTCCTTAAGGGGCAGGAACCTAGAACACTCACAGAACCGCGAAAACAATATTAAGGAATCACCAAAAACTTTGGCTATATCTTACCTGGATCTGAGAAGGTGTAATTTGATGGTATGTACCACTCTTCACTCTTTAACTCTGAGGGTAGAGGCAGAAGTTCTATACAAAACGTTGATACGTACTTGCCAAAATAGGCGGCGACGTATTTCGCAAAGCATGAGTCTTTGTATTAGGTAACGTAAGCATAACTCAAATTTCTGGCGCGTTTACTACATTTAAGCTTTTATATTTTCTATTAATCATCGCTATTTATTTAGGAAATATATAGGTCTACTCTTTCGTATCTGTCTACAACTTCCGTTCGCAACGAATTTCGCTCCGATAGATTTTCTCAGAATTGCCCTTAAGATGAACGCTGCAGTGCATTGCTTTTCTTCATATAAGATATGTTTAGTTTTTATAAGATTTTTAGATTTGATTGTTTGCAAACTTAACGGAAATGTGGACTGGAGTTGGTGCCTGAGGACAGGAAATCTTGACGAAATTAATAGATGCATTGTTTAAGATTCCACTGCGAAGTAGCCAAACGACGAAAATTTCGATTGTTTTATGAAATTTTGTTGAACTTCATGACTCATAGATTTGTACAATTTATAGAATCGTGTATAAAGTTTTATTCGGTACTGCTTTGTGTTCATGCTTCTGTTGCACTGCTGTGTTCATAGCAAGTTCACTTTAATGAAGGTTTAACAGTACGGCATATCTTCTATGGGCTGCCAAAACGTATGAACGTTGCTGTTTGTTATACGTTATAATCTCGCTCTGCAGGATATGTTCGGTAGAATGAACATAATGTATCTGGTTTTGCGGAACATGGATGTTTATGTTGTGTATTGTTGCAGTGGTTTTTATAGAGCTACGTGCTTGCTTCGCTCTCGGCTGTACATTTCCCTAGTCAAACCAGAATTAAGTTTCAACTCCCATTAGACTTAGTTCAAGAAAGTCACAGTTCTGCATACAAACAAGAGCCTCATTTGCATATCGTCTTCCCACACAGACTTAAACGTTATAACGACGCTAGTCGTGACGCTAACAATGTCTGCTTTACACTGCGGTGCTTCGAAATCTCCGCTTATGAATTATGTTCCTTGAATAGTTGTGAGGATGTGACTTGTTATGCACAGTGTGTCTCACCATCTTCTTCAAGGTAGAAATAAGTACCGTGTGACCATAAGTTGCATGTAAAGGGGTGCTGGGCCGGAAAGAATAAATACGTAATGGAATAAAGTAAAGAGTTATTTTTGTAGGAATCATCTATAAACAATGAAATTATTGTATGATCTAGAAAATATCTTGCGTCCTTTTTGTGATCCTTGGTGTCTCACCTAGCTCATACCGTGCATCAGTATTCTTATTTATTTATGGTCTGTCGACCTCGCGATCAGTAGCTTGCAAGGTGAAACATTAGACACTTGATGAAATGTACGCTGTCACTTCTGGTGCATTGCCTTTTTGTGTTCCCAGGATCTTAAATTCCTGAATAATTTCTGGGAAAGCATTGAATATTTTAAGAGACGCCATGGCATGTAGACCTATCCTTATCGTAGCAGGGGAGTGACGCTGACCCCTCACCCCCTTATAGTACCCTAATCAAGAAAGAGTAGAGCTATACCTCTAATACTCCGCCTATGAGCTGTACGGCCTGTACAGAGCCTCAGTGCCTGTACAAGGGTGCACTTTACCTTTTTACCTTTACCTTACCGTAGCAGAACCTTTAGAGGTGTCGTAAATGAGGAAAGTTAGAATGGGTATATCGTAAAAGTCTATATTCGAACTTAGCGAATGATTATTTTCGACGCTGGATGCTCTGTGCTCAACAATTTCTTCAGTCTCAGCTCCTGGCTCGCAGAAAACAGCCTGTCTAAATTAATCCTTTAAACACCAAATTAAATCCCATCTGCCATTTGCTGGCATTATTAGGAGCTCACCATATTCTCCACGTTAGCAGGATAAGGGTTAAAAAGTAAAAAGGAATTCTTCGGCCCTAGCCCTTACCTCCGAAAGACTGCAACATGTCTCAGTTCCGAAGAGCAGTCATGGCGAGGCATTATGAAGTGGCGTGAGTCTTCCTGTAAAAAGCCCGCTCTTTTTGCCCGACTTTAAGCAGAATCACAATGTATCGCTGAATAAATGAAAACGTTTAAAATATGAAGTTTTACGAAAACTCGTCTGGTGCGTGTCGGAGTGTTTTTTTGTGAAAGAACAGACGGCAGGCGTGACGTTGCTAGTACACAATTCTCGTAATTGTTTTACGAACGTGCCTAATAACCTTGATATTTAGTGCGAGATGGTATGGCAGGAATGTGAAAGGAAGTTTTAGTGACCGAATTTGAAATAGTATCCCGGAAATTTACCGTAAGAGAACTGGGAAAACGACGAAAAACCTCAAGCAAAATAGCCGGTTTTGAGACCGAGTTTGAGCCCATAACTCCCAACTTCGTAATCCGATTTCTCACTCAACGGCGAAGTTCAGTCAGACTTCTTGTGGAAGAGGTAATAATAATATCTCATTTATTAAAGGAATTCCATCGTTTTGCAGATGTGAATTTTCATTACCTGATTTATTAGAACTCGCTTCTGGGCTGTATCCTGTTCCGGATAATTAATCCAGTCTAAACCCTTATATATCCTTGAAAATTTATTTTAATATTATTTTTCCACTTTCGTCTCTAACTCTGAAGTGGTCCATGATAGTGGCGGAAAGGTAACGAACATTCAGAAGCTATAAAATGCGTAGAATTACTTGACAATTTGAGCTGCTGCCAGTTTTTCAGGAAGGACGACTTCATTTAGGCAGTTTTGGATACATTGTGCTATACTATGTGAACAGTGCATCTGGTAAGCCTATGATAAGCTGTAACTGGAGACATGTTGTTATGCATGTTGAAATGGTGGAAAGACGATTATGTTCTCGGATTTCAGTGCACGCTAGCGTGTAGCTAGAACGTGGATTACTTTGTGTTGCATAAGGATAGGAAACATATCAGAGGGTATGCATTTTATATGAATTTTTTATGAATCGGGAATAACTTCATGTTTACTTTGGTATCACTGATTCAATTTCCATTCTTTCAACAGAGTAGGTTCTTGAATAGAAGAAGCGATGATGACAACTCAGCGCTTTAGTCTGAGATAAGTGGTAAAACTGCGTTCTTCGTCTGAGTCAATCCAGCCATAATACGAGTTTTCATATTATTTGATACATTATGTGAATCACTCTACATACTTAAAAGTAGAGCATGTTCAGTTTTTCATCATTTATTTATTAAGGCCAGAGAGAAATTTTCTAAAATCTCGTATTTAAATTTTGCATATCGATATATTTTTTTTTGTACTGAAGTTCATGTTTTGGGAGTTAAAAATACACGTGACATTTGAAGTTTCCAGGGTTCTATCTAGTATGTGACGCTGTGAAGAAATGATTAGGTGTTCGGGTACTAAATTGTTGGACACAGCAAGTTGATCCAAAACGAAGACATAAGAATAAACTATTCTGCATGCCATGTCATCACATACAGCAATACTGCAATATATACAAATGCATAGTTTAGAAATATATTTCCCTTATTTTTATTAATTGTTAGTCGTTTTATTTTAAAGTTTAAATTGAACGTTTTAGATGTTAATGAGTCGATAGGGTGGCCATGCGGTGTAAGGCATGTATCTATGGCTGTTCTATTGCTGGGATTGCGGGTTCGATTCACGCCGGTTTTATGGATGTTTTGTCTCGTGTGAATGTTATATGTCGTCAGGTAGAGGTGTCTGAGACGGGCCGATGTCTCGTCCAGAGGAGGCCTACCTAATTTTTACATTTGTGTGTGTGTGTCACTGAGTGTGACCAAGTGCAACATAACTCTCTACACCTACAGCGAATATGTAAAAGAGATCAGAATATGAAAGAAAGAAAGTAAAAAAGAAATATTATTAAGGGCTTCGTGTTATATCTTGCGCAAAATTGTTGTACGTTGAGGTTGTTTGTGAGAAAAGAAGTAACACTGTATTTGAGACTCATTTAAAGTACATTTTTGTAATAGATTGATAGAAATCTAACGCCTTTCCTTTCAAATCCCTTAATACACACAATTAATACCAAATTTCCTAGAAACAATTTGGTAACTCCACAGAATCAATACAGGATAAGACTTTTCCCACAACATGTTATAGAGCAGTATAGAGCAGTATAGAGCCGCAGAATTTTCTAAATTGTTTGCAAATGTAGATACAGTTTGGTTTGCAAAGTACAAGAAAGAATTTTAGAAATCTCCTTCTCTATAAAGAACGTAATCCGATTTGTTATCGTATTCTATCCAGAGGGAGCTTCAAGGAGGAATGTGAGTAAAGCTGTGTTTGCTTCCAGGGGATCTCAGACACTTCAACAATCATCTAACATGTTCGGATGTTACTTTTTGCTGGATGATGGGAAGTTGGTGCGGGGAACAACCAGCAAGTAGGTGGCCATATTTCTTCGCACGAACAGCACGGCAAAGCGGGCCTTCCGTAGCAGACATCTTAACGTGTCTTGGAACGCCTTATCAAGATGATGTGTACAGCATAAAAAGAAGAGGCATCTCGCCAAAGTTTTATTCGACGTTTTGTTTCAACAAACGGTCGGGTATGATATATATGTGATTTTACAAGTACACCCAAGTGTAACGTGACTGTGGACTAAATATTTTGATCACAAAACCGCAGTTTGTTCTTTATGCAAAGAATGAAGACTTCCTTCAACGAATCAACCAAACGATAAAACAAGCACCCAAAAATGCAAGATTTGAGGTTCCTACAGCCATGGCTATAAGGGCGATTTTTTTGATGATTAGGTATCAGTACAACAGAACAACAGTCTACAAAAAGGTAATACTAACCAGCTAAATTTTCGATCTTTCAACAAAAAAAAAAACAAAAACCGACCAATAGCCACCTAAACAGCAAAGAATGCAACCGACCGATAAAGCACGAAAACGAAATGGTTAAGCGATGAAATGACTAAAACAGTCAACCACCTAACGAGCTTATGAGTAATTCAAACAATCAACTCTAAAATAAACGAAGGAAACAGACAAAGAACGATCATCCAGCTGGCCAACTACCCTAGCAATCTACAGACCAGAAAACGACCATTAATATCACCATCCAGTTCAACTGTCTACCGGTTTATCAAACATTCAACCCAACCATCAACTAACAGGTTATCACCCCAACAAAAGTCAACAATTCGACCACTGAAAGCGACCAATCCAAAATCATCATAATGGCTTTTAATTTGGTATTTTTGTCTTTACAGCATGTTTGTATTCTGTGTGTGTGTGTGTGTGAATATATATATACACACACATATGTGTATGTGCGTATATATATATATATATATATACACACATACACATATGTATACATCTGTATGTGCATGTAATGAGATATTGCCTATCTCCGAGCTGAGTTTGATCCAGGTTTCGAGAAGTGCTTATTGCTTCAATAATTCCAGAGGCAGTTTAAAGTTTTGAGTGTAAGCCTAGGATTAATTATCTGTCCATCAAAATGTCTACCAACAACATTCTTACGCGCATTGTTAAGATAGTCACTTCAGTATATTTCATCCACAATTTCTTTCAGCCCGAATGGTCACACTCTAATCTACACCTTTTTCCGTTATATGAAGTTAAATTGTTATTATCCGTTGACTAAGGTTGTGAAAGCCATTTGTCATACTTGTAATTTTTTCTTTTAATACGTGTGACGTAATCTGAATATGGAGTTCATACTTAGATATGCTTGCTATCAAACTGCAGTCGGTACGTCTTGAGCGCAATAAATGTTAGCTACCTTAATAAGTAATGGGTTTTTGCGAGCTTGTAATCTACCGTTTGGCCCCTACTGACGATTATTCTGGTCCAAGAAGATAGGATTGCCCGGATAATGGAAGCATCAGGCACCTCCAGCTCTCTGATACCTGTACACCAGCCTGTAGATCATAGACCAGAATACTGGAATCTTCGTTAACTCCGCTATGATAAACATTTATCTCCCCAGCTAAGGATGACTGAATCCGTACAGTGTGTATTATCGGTGTGCAACTAGGAGGGATCAATTTATTATCAGTCGCGTTAAACAGAAGTGGAAGCGTTGAAGATTTGCTTGTGGTTTATTGTCTTAACGAGTGAGCGAAAGCTTTTCCTACCTACTGGGGTAAGGGGCTTGTCTTCCACCATCTTGTGCCCAGGTAAACACTGTGGTGGTTAAGGTACTAAGACCTCGGATTCTAAAAATAATTCTAGGGTAGTCTATCCGCCGCCAACAGCCTAGGTTTAGGCAAAAATCCTAAGGTTTTCTACGAGAGTTCAGGAACAAACAATACCAGTCATCTCCTTATCTAGATCTATATTCTACTGTACAAGAATATAAAAATATAATTTTACAAAGAAGTAAGTTAGAGGTTATTTGTACTTGAGTGATAAAGATGTTCAGGATAACCCACTTGCCTCTCTGTATAACCAAAAAATATAAAGTTTAAGCCTTATTGTATCTTATGTACGTGGTTGCACACACATGAGCTTATGTACGCATTTTTCATGGTAGAGTCGGATAATATGTGGTTTAGTAAGGATCCGTATTTTAGCTAGTTATGGGGGTCTGATGTGTGACTTCTATTTCTATCGTCACCAATGGGAAAGTGCTTTGCCTTCACTTTGCCTTTGGCTTCAGCAGCAATTGGAGAAACGTTTAAATAGCCGGTTTATTTCTTGACTGGCTTCAGACTGAGCCGTGTATGCTTTTGTCTTACTTAAAACTTCCTTAAGAAAAAAAAATTAATCAGTTCTGGACACTATATTTCCGTGTGTCTTCAGTGTAAGAATCATTCTGGAACAAAATTACGCTCATCCCTATAAATACTGTGAAATTTACGCAGTTTTTCTGTAGAATAACCAGGTTATCCAAACTGGTGTTGCTGTCTGCTTTCACCCACAGAAGAACTCGATGTTGTAAGATGACCGAATATATCCAAACGTGCCTTCTGAATGTTTTGCATGACGTAGAAGTACGGAATCCACTGTAAACATTAGTAATGTTTCTGTGAAACTCTTAAGCACAGTAAAGTGGATGTAGTAATTAAAATACGACCGAACGAAATAGGGTTTACTAGGAAAAGGTATGTAGTCAAACACAACTTAATCACTGAGGTGTATTTAATGAATATGCGATGGAAACAACTATGTAAGTAGAGATCTCTGCACCACGCGCGCGCGCATCCATATAGCTAACCCTTAAGTTCCCTAGACAACCTGATGATGGCCAATACAGGCCGAAACATGTAGTTGTTTCCATCGCATAGTCATTAAATACACCTCCGTGATTAAGTTGTGTTTGACTACATACCATTTCCTAGTTTTAAACACACAACGGGGATGACACACTTCCTAGAAATAGCGTTTGTTTCGCATATTATCTTATGTTACACCAAACCTAGTTTATGGATTCAACTAATGTGCGGTGTTGAATGAGCTACAATTATACAATTCTTTGTAAACTGTGAAAATGATCCATCAGCGAGCAAGTAAATTTGGGACTGCAGCGCACTATCAGTGCTTGCGTGCGTGCGTGTGTGCGTGCGTGTGTGACTAAATTTGATACTATCCTGCTACCCTACCTGAAGGATGTATCAAACCAGCTGATGTCCTGATGTGCAGTATTGTAGTGTCCCTGACCAGGGGATCCTGGGCCCTGTCCCCCCCCCGGAGACAGAGACCTTACGGGCAGACAGCCTAGCGGTGAATTGCTGCCCTGAAGATGGAAGGTTTAGTTTGGAGGGTGGGTGGTTGTCGTTAAAGAGTTAATGCCCACGGAACTAATGGTTTAATTATCACTTGAATGTACAAGGGAGTAGTCCGGTTGTGGAGGCGAGTGCAGGAGTACCGTTAATTTCTATGAGGCCCTTCGCTGTTCCGAAGTGGTCGGCCTGGCTGGCTGTCGTCGTCTCCTTACAGAGAGCACACAAAAAACACTCGGGTTACAAAAACCTTCTGGTCCCAATATCGTAAGAAGACCAAACAAACGTGCAAGAATGCCTGCACATGGTCAAGCGGGGAGTACAACTGGTGGTCAGTGAGCCGCCACGAGCCCCTGGATACTACAGTACGAAACAGACCAGTGCAGTGATCGGCTGAAGAACTGATAATTTTCCACTTTTGAATCAAAGCCAGCCTTCAAGGCAAATGGACAGTATCTGCACAAATGCTCCGACGAGTAGCCACTCAACCAAGTGGTCACCATTGTGTTTCATTGTGTTTTCAAAGCACTGAGAAAGCAGATGTCCTGGTACTTGAAGACCCGTTGCATAACTGAACGGGCCAGTGAATGACTTGTGGGAAGACGAGAGATGGTAAACATACGCACAGGGGCGCCGATCGTCTTGGCGGATGGTATCTGATGGACGCCACAATGGAGATGGATCTTGATCATAAGGAGAAATGGCATCGCTCGCTGCATGCGCGGAATGCCAAAGGAGTTGAACATGGAAGAAGACAAGAAATAAACTTCAGAGCAGGAGAATTTAACGAAAAAGAAAGCCTGAAAGGCCTCTGAACTGTCAGTTTTACTTACTCCCCACGAATCCCTTGTGGCGCCACATCCGTTAATCAACCTCTGAATCTCATGCAGTAACACACTCAATTGGCTGTTATGCAGAAAACGTCTGACTGGACCCGTCAACAACATCGTTACAAGGGAGGCCTCTTTAGCGTTCATAAACTGCTTCGCTGCAAAATGTCATTCAATAAGCTGAGCTCTATCGATCCAACGTGAGGGCGTTGATAATTTATTTATATTAGTATAATTCAAGTAGCTACCTAATTTTGTGTATGTAAATTATATGTTCTTAGTTTTGTATTATTAAGTATATTCCACAGATAAGTAGTAAAAAGTGGAGTGTTTTGATTTTACCTCTCGTATTTACGCTCTAAATAAAAGTGGTATATTGCAATACATTGTAGCCGTGGAGATACGTGTACCATCCAAGGCCATTCCATTTGCGATTTTTGTGGACAAAGTGGCAGTGGGACAGGTTTCATTCCGAGTTCTTCGGTTTTCCGCTGTCATTATCATTCCATCGGTGTTCCATACCAATATTTCTTTGATATACCATCGACGCTATATTATACTACAGGGGTGCTGATAAGTCCTTAGCCCGAGCAGGAAGGAAACAAGCCACATTCCCCGCTTTTTATGGAACTTGGAAGTTCATTACCACATTCACAAGAGTCCACCGCCTGCCCCTACCCTAGCCAAATCAATCCATTCCTCTGTTCATCACACTTTTGACAGTCGCAGCTTGTTTCCTTCTTGGTCGGGCTAAGGACTTATAAACACCCGGTATTAGCAACTGGCAGCGTGTTTTAATAAGACACCCTTCATTACACCATATATTAACTTAAATTTCCGCTTTTTATTATTAATTTTAACACACACAAACAAACACGTGTGTATGCATATATATATATATATATATATATATATATACACATATATCGTGTGTATGCATATATATATATATATCGTGTATATGCATATATATATACATATATATATCGTGTGTATGCATATATATATATACATATATATATATATTGTGTGTATGCATATATATATATATATACACATATATATATATGTATATATATATATGCTCCCTGCAGTTAGTTAATATACATAAATTTAAATAATTACAT
>Ga0123352_10004601_pt1 | contig 20357 bp, 12 predicted proteins | sample TergutLab28metaG_FD_89700 | JGI IMG/M metagenome (GOLD analysis project Ga0123352, IMG submission 89700) | Labiotermes labralis P1 segment gut microbial communities from Petit-Saut dam, French Guiana - Lab288 P1 | ecosystem: Host-associated > Arthropoda: Insects > Digestive system > Gut ...
ACTGTGCGGGCGGGCAACGACGAGAACTACTGTGCGGAGCTTCGAAACTGCACGGCGGTCATGAAGAATCAGGTGGCCAAGTTTAATGACCTCAGGTTCGTCGGCAGGAGTGGCAGAGGTGAGGACTTCTCTTAAAGACAAGTTTTGTGTCCAGGTCTCTTAAATGAAAGTCGCTACAGCCCTATTAATGTAGATTAAGAATTGAAGAGAATTGCTGTAACATTGACGTGGGGTCGTACTTCAATACTATTGTTGTCCCCCCCTCTTTTAATTGAGGTTGTAAAGAATGCCAGCTTTCATAAATTAGGGATCTCGTAAATCACAGTTCCTTGTTAATTCTGAGCACTTACTACCATTCTTGAATACAGTAAGAGAATAATCTAAAATAGCAAATTTACTTCCTCAATCTGCATAATTGTTTTATTTATTTATGTCGCTGTCTCAAAATAACACAATAATTTTTATTTAGGTTTTTAAAATAATAAAGTTATGTTGTATGAGTTACTATATCTGCACTAAATAGCCTAATGAAATGTTTCGAATCTCGTAAAGGAAGGTTTCAAATAATAAGAATAGCCGAAGTCGACCTAAGTGGAAGAGGATTCAAAGAATATCAGTAGAATAATGAATTATAGCGAGGAATATTGATACAAAATCCAGTGGTATATTATGTAACTGCAATTTAGTTATATAAAATGCGAATTGAGGGTGTTGTATGTGTTTATAGTGCAACGCTGTTGTTTCACAAAAATCCGTAACAGATTAATGGGTTCACTGAAGTGCAAATTTTAAGTGAAGCCCTGCAGCAATATTTCTGTTACGGCAGCTACTGCAGTATGCTCTCTGTTGTTTTGGCTACTCACAGTTGACGACTGTTTAAGCTGAGAAGTGCTCGATCGAAGATTCTGAAATGCAAATTTGAAGATGAAAACTCTAGGCTCACGTATCCATGTGGGTGACGAATTTGTCTCACCATTCACGTACGTAAGAAAGGGTAAACTCGCGTCGCGACGCCCTAAGACGCCGCCGCTTAGCGGCAAATACCCGAGCAGCCGGCCGCGAGACCGTCGTCCGTGACGTCGCCTTCTCTACCTTGCAATGAAAAGACGCTACACGTCTCGGCGCCTTACAAAGTTTCGCTTACTTTACTTTTCTTTTGAAAGTGGCGGGAAAGACGACGATGATGAAAGAAGGGGGTGAAGGGGGTGAAAACTCAAGAGAAGAAGGGAAAGATCCCTTCCCAACTTTAGAAGAAAAGTTTTTGCGCATGGCAGAAAAATGTTGGCTTCGCTCTTCGTCTCCTCACTTCGCGGCTGCAGCATATCGGTGACGGCGCTTGTGGGCAATCAGTGAGCCCAACATGCTCTTCTATTTTCACCTCGTCCCCCTCCCTCCCAAGCTTCATAACGCTGTGTTTACATACGACATCTTAAAGACGCTAACTTCCTTGCTTGGGGGTTTTGTATGGAAACCCCGAAGTTTTGCCAAGTTGTCGCTTAGCACTTTGACATTTGTTTACCGACAAAAGACGGTACAAGGTGTTAGACTGGATTTTATACGAGGCTCCCCCCTCCCCAGATTAATGATGCCATTAGTTCCCGTCTCTCCTCAGTAATGCGGGAATTCATTCCAATTGTTTACGCTATTATGTGGCTGTTAATACTTATTATTGTATTGTACTCGTTGCATTTCATCGCAGTAGAGAATTGCAAGTTTTGAAGGGAACAAGTTTTCGCCAATTTAAGACTTGCATCAGCATTTGATTTAATTGATAAAAGTATTCACATTTATCTGGTTACAGCCGTAAACATTTTCTCTGTCAATGAACCTACAATGCGTGTATTATCTGTCTTAACCTACCGATGGCAGGAGGACATCTCACCTTCATTTGAGGTGACGTATTGGGGGGGGGGGGAGGAAATTAACAGCGGGTTAATTTGGTTTAGCCTGATTTTATGACTTATCTTGTGATTTCTTTTTAAGACACTTGATTGGTTGAGGAACAGTATCAAGTTGAGAGGGAATGGTGTTACATAATAAGGGACGTCTTCATTTTAAAAGATATTAAGTATTCTTAATTGGTCTACATTAATCACAAAGTTTCTGTCAAATATGGGCCTATTCTATACTGCAATTTGTCTCATGTTTCATATCGAGAGTGGAATTTATTGACCCTCTGAGAGGCTATCTGTTTCTCAGGAAGTATTCGTCTTCATGGATTAATCAATTAGAATTTTTAGGACGGGAAAATGGATAAGTTGTGACGAGCTTAACATACTGTACGAATGTGAGAAAACAAGAATATTGTACGGACATCTTGAATATAAAATTCTTTGACGTGAATAATATATAAGATTTGGAGAAAATTTGAAAATAATGCTGAGTCTCTTTTAAGGGAATAGACTGTGTGGAAGGTAGCTGGATGGAGTTTGCTGCGTATCGTGTCCAGTGGCCATCTTTCGTTGTGGCGATGTTGAACCCTCGGGATCTGTTGCCAGAAGGCCATTTGCATTTTAAATTTTATTTATTAATTTATGTTTTTTTGATTAAGGTAAAATTTTCAGTTCTTTCAGACTCCATAACTTTATATTTCACTTCTATTTTTGTCCAGATAAAAAGAAAGAGATTTTAAAAATATATAACTGAAAATTGACAGATGGCAAAAAGCGCTGTAAATTAAAATAAATAAGTAGGCCTGAATCGTGCATAAACAGTGAATGAATGTTTGTTTTCTGCAATTCACGCTTGTTGTATAATTAACGACACTGTCACTAAGTCGGATTGCATACCAAGGAATGATTGGATAGTAGGGTATACAGGACTTGAAAGATTGGAATAATTTAACGGACGGATTCCACAGATTTTCCAAAAATCTCTTGAGACACTTCAAAATTCTAGGCGCCATAAGCGTGACAAGAAGCAGGCGCCACTCAAATGCAAGACGCTAAGATAAAAAAAATTTGTCACCCGTGCGACTTGGCATCCAGGATTTTGCACCCCTTATTTAAGATACTATCACGAAATTTACCTATAAGGACGGAGTAAAAACACAAAAGATTTCGGTAATAATATTCAGTTTGCCGTCCGAGATTCAACTAATATATCTCCCGAGCACAAATTCTGAAGCGTTGGACCTGTGAAAAATTTCTTGGTTTTTATTTTGTGAGTTCAGAACTTATTTTGTAATCTGTAGCCCCCCGCAAAGCTAATTTGAGTTGCAATACCGAAAGGACTGAGGCACTACTGTTCCAACCGCATATGAGTCCGGACACTTTGTGCAAACATTGACAGTCTTTGTGAAAGGCGAAATCTTTCATTAACCAAACATAGCTATGAATGTAGTCTGTCATTCGCTGGACCGCTTAAGGAAGGATTTAGAGTTTCACTTTCCATCCACAGAATTCCAGTGCCTTGTAAACGATACTGCTTTTTTATATAATAATTTGACGATGACAAAAATTCATACATATGCTGCGGGTAGAATTACTCTGTAAATCTTTGTAACAAAATACAATTTCTTGATTTAAAAATTTCGCCGTGTTGTGAATGTTGTATTCTTTCTGTTGGGTTATTCCCCGGGGTCTGAACTTTATGTGCCGGCGTTTCGGAACACACTGTCTGTAACATACTGTCTTTTCCATCTTCATAGGTAGTGTAGCCAGGAAGAATAAATGGAAAAATACAATTTTTTGAAAATAATTTCCCTGCAAAATTGGGATTTTATATGTATATACACACACTTATGTGTGTGTGTTTGTATCCAATGACATCATTCCTTTCTTTTTTGTATGGTGTATGCCTGTACATTTCCTTGCTGATTTTAATTCAAAGAAGCGTTATTGTGTTGCCAGATTTCCATCGTTAAATATAATTTGTATTTTTTTGTAGTCTTGAACATTAGACAAGGTGATATTCCTTCCTTCCACCTTCCGATATGCCAGCGTAATTCAGACCGGAAAAGCAAGCTTTGTTTTAGAGGGATATTTGGAGCAAATGAACGTAAACCGTTAATGCAAAGAATATCCACAGTTATATGATTAACGCCTAACGTTTTAATTAAGGTTTATTAGAAGTGTTTATTATCCTATGTTTATTATGCACACATTTCGTTTGACCCCAACAGCATCACATGTAAAAACAAAACTTCACACACTGTCGTCTGTTATTTTTGACGTGCATCGTGACCGTGCATCGTGATACATTCTTACAATAAAACAACTAGATGCAATAATTTCTCAAATTTATTTTGGGAATAAAACTCTACATGTTGCAGGATCAGGACTTTCATTCCTGATCCTGCTCGCAAGCTGTCAGCAAACCTGTATGACATATACCATTGTTGTGTGTACAGTGAAAAACGCCTGGTGATGGACAGAGGAACTGTCCGAAACATGTAGCGTTTTATTCCAAAAATAAATTTGAGAAATTAGTGCATCTAGTTGGTTTTACTATAAGAATTTCATCTGTTAATTTATTGAGTAAGTGGGTCAGGTAGCTGAGTCGGTATAGCGGCTGACTACGGGCTGGACGGTCCGGGATCGAATCCTGGTGGGGACGAGATTTTCCGCCCGTCGAAACCGGCCCAGGGGCCCACCCGGCCTCCTGTAAACTGGGTACCGGATCTTTCCCGGGGGTAAAGTGCAGCCGGGGCATGCTGCTGACCACTCATCCCTTCCAGTGCCGCGGCCATAGATGAGTAGAGCTATACCTCTACCCACCCTCTGGGCCACACCGGGCCTGTAACGGGATCACTTTACCTTATCCTTACTTTATTGAGTGTATATTTTGAAACTTTTAAAATATTCCCTGAAACCTGAAGTGATTTATACTTACTAATTCTTTACATCTACTTTACTATCAGTCATTCTGATTTCATAAAAATTATTTTTGTTCTGTACTTTGTGAAGTTCGGAATGAATCCTCATTTTTATGAGAAATTTCTACTTAAAGTAGCCACGCGATAAACACGTACGTTGATAAGCGATGCATACATAGATGGAATTAATATTGAAGGTAATCTTAGGGAAGATATATTATGCAGTTTTATTTTACCTGGCTCAGGATATGTTTTATTTGCGGTCTCTGTTTTCCTCGATATAGAATCCTTTTGCTTTCCAAGAAATACATTTATTTAGTTTCTATAAACAGCTGTATTCTGAAGGCACATCATAAACCTGATATTTGTCACAAAGTCTGTTTAACTGGATTAAAATTATAATTAAAATAATAAACATTTAAATAGATCGAAATTTTCATGTTCCGTGGCCGTTTTTGGCCACAGTGGTTAAGGCGCTGTGCTACAAATCGGAAGGTCGCTGGTTCGATTCCAGATGATGTAATTGGAATTTTTTTTGACATAATCCTTCCGATCGCATTATGGCCCTGAGTTCGACTCAGCCTCTAACAGAAATGAGTACCAGGAGCATTTCCTGGGGGTAAAGGCGGCCGGTGCGTGATGCTGGCAACCTTACCACCATCCTGTACCGTTGTCATGAAATCTGGGAACCTTAACTTCCTGGAACCCTCTGGGCCACTCCAGGCTTGTAACGGGACTTTTTTACCTTTGCATTCTGAATACTGTAATTAGCTCCAGTTATATGTTGCAAACAAGACCCCACAGAACAGATTAATTTAGCAATAATATTTGATGACATATTGGTTAAGTGTCTCGCTTGAATCTCTACCGAATTTTCCCGTGTCCGGATTCAGTTCCTCCCTACATATCCTATGTCTTTCCACGCTAAGGCACGTTACATTGCATTGATCTACAGTCGTTTGCGGCAGATTTCGTTATCACGTGCCAGATTTTTGAACCCTGTGTAATCTGTGCAGTTTACATGGCAATGCTAAGCAACACATAAGTTAGTGAATATGAAACTTTAAAATTACAGCCTTATTAAACGCGACGACGTGTGGGTTAATGGGTGGGTGTCAACGTCACGGAAGAATTTTCTATCTCCTTCGTCAGGTTTTTGAGAACGTTGGTAGCTACTTACCGGAATGTAAGGAGTCCTATCCCACAGTACAACAGTCATAATTTTTGTAACATTTGCAATATTAAACGCTATACAAGACTCTCGCAAGCTTTAGGTTTCTGTGACCGTGCATCGTGAGCAAATTGTGAAGTGAGAGAGAAAACCAACAAGATGCAACAGTTAGATGTTTATTATCAACACTGTCTCAACATGTTTCGGGCATTATTATGCCCATCTTCAGGAGAACAAGACGTGTGTTACTGCACGTGGTGTGCTGCGGTGGTTCTGCTGGATGTGGTTGGTAGCGGTTGTGGGGCGCTGCGTTCTAGGGTGCTCGCTCCCTACAACGCAGCGCCCCACAACCGCTACCAACCACATCCAGCAGAACCAGCGCAGCACACCGCGTGCAGTAACACACGTCTTGTTCTCCTAAAGATGGGCATAATAATGCCCGAAACATGTTGAGACAGTGTTGATAATAAACATCTAACTGTTGCATCTTGTTGGTTTTCTCTCTCACTTCACAAGAATCTCGCAATTTTCTTCCCATATAAAAATTAGGCCTGAACATGTGAGATCCGAATTCTCATATCCCAGTTTAGATGCTACATATATATTTTGGTATGGGAACAGTGTTGAAGATTACTTTCTTTTGCACCATGCGCGTCACTTTCAATTTGTGTTAGGATGAGGTAATTGCATTGATCTTAAATATTTTACGAAAATGTATTCGAGGTTAATGGTGAAGATTCTCACTGTATATCATCGTATTGTAGAAGTTAGAGCAAGGAGACGCTTCTTGTCGTTTTGAGTAAATTGACTGTGGCAGAAAACTGCCGAAACACGTAGTAAACTCGAGTGAGTGTTCTATTGACTACAAACAGACAAAGATTTTTTTAACACATACCTTAAAATACAGTGAAGTATTGGTTTTCCGTGGAACAAAACCCAAAAGGAGAAGCATACTTTTAAGGAAATTAAACAGGTGGCTTCGCGGGGAATAGTTTAATACTTCCATTTAGAGTCGGTCTGTGAGGCGTGTTTACGTTATTATTTACATGTGATCCATTAAAATTTACAATCAATATCACTGATCATGAGCTTCGAGTGGCCGGATGAAAGGCGAATAATGCATCGGCAAGGGTGTGGTATGAAGCAGTCAGAGTCAAATTTGATGTACTGTCGCTCTGCGTATATCTGAGATCAAAGAATAACTAAACGGACAAACTCAACTCTATAGTCTGGTAGATGTTCGAACCTCAAACCTCCGAGCACAAGTTAAAAGCCTTTCCGTTTCTGCCAGCTACCTTCATGGTGAATTTTAATATAATTAATAAAATTAATAACAATACAATTACAAAATCGAAAGAATCTAAAAATAACACGACACTTAAAAGTCTTAAAATTCAATTTTGCAAAATGTTACTTTTATAACTTGGAAGTTTGAAAAAACAGCAGAAAGTAATAGAGGACTTGAAGCTGCTTAAAATGTGCTTCTTCTGAAGTTAGAAGCTTAATTCGTACTTTGGGAACAAAAGAGAAAGCAAGGGTTTGGTTTGGTAACATTGCAAACGTGGATACAGCGATAGATTTCGGGAAGAAATTTTGGTAAGATGTAGGAAAATCGTACGTTTTTGGTCCACGAACAAAAGTGAAATTTTGAAAACGAAAAGTGATAAAATTAGATTTTAATTTGGAAGAAAGGGACGATAAGTCGGAATCGTTGCAGGTGATGGTGATGGTGATGATGATAATGAGCTCGTACAGGATACATGCAGAAAACCTGCACCAGCAACAAAACGAAATTGTATTCACAAAAATTAACCGTTGGCGGACCGAATTGGTAGAGGCCAGTTGAAATGTGATGGCACAAGCGCAGAAACCAGATTTGGTCTTTCAGCGAAACGGACGAGTCCATTTAAATCGACAGGGGCGTCAGTTCAGTCGACTACTGGCAGCCGAGGTGTGCGCAACAGCGGTAGTAATGCTGGATACACCATGTTCCGAGGTAGTGTGAAGAGTACTGGCTACCCACCCCATTCGCCACTTTCCCGTGCGTCACCGTGTGCCATCACATTTCAACTGGATTCTACTAACATGCGGTTCAGAATACTCGCATCCCTACCCGTTCATGTTATTGGTGAATTATGACATATGAAGCCGTCCAGACACGTACAGTTTTCCGCAATGATATGGAAGGTTGTATATAGTTCTCTGGACAGCATCGTCATATTTTCATGTGAAGAAATTCCTATTAAATTTACTGACATCTGATCAGCCTGCACATTGTCGCAGCCTAGAAAACCACTTGTGGAAGTATAAACGTAACTTGCACGCGGCTGTCACGCGGTATATTGTTATTGTGTCGCCTGATGTTCTTTACTGGGGTGGATATTAATCAATACAAGGTAACTGTTTCACATTTTTGTAATGAAGTAACCAGTGAGCCTACAGTAACGCGGCGTATTACAGTAGTTCGTTAATTACAGACCATGACGTCTACGTAATATTCAGTACATATCACGTCGTTCTAAGCTGGCTGGTTACTTCCTTATAAATATGTGAATGTTGCCTGATTTTGAATTACCCTATAGATATAATAGTAGGAGCTGTGATAGTAGCAGGATATTAGTCATAAATAATAATAAAAATACTTTGCCAACAGTTTGACGAGACAATAGACCACATAATGCCAGCATGCCCAAAACTGGCAAAAGAACATTACGTAAAAAGACATGTTAGAGTTTGTGCACAACTACACTTCAACATATGCAAGGAAACAGGGGTACAATTGAAAAAAACACTGGTATGAACAAGTGCCAAAATCAGTGGAAACAAGTCAAGTAGGCAAGTGACCATATTGTGGAAACAAAAAGTACAAACTGACAGAACTACCCCCAAACAACAAACCAGACATTATAATTCGTGATAATGAAAAGGGAACATGTATGTTAATAGACGCTGCAATTTCAGGAGACAGAAATGTGATTAAAAAATAAGCCGAGAAGATTCTAAAATATAAAGACCTTACAATAGAAATACAGCGCACGTGGATTGTAAAAACAAAGGTGATACCAGTAATAATAGGGACGACTGGGACTATTTCAAAGTCATTAAGAAAATATGTGAGCAACATACCAGGAAAACATGAAGTCAAGGAACACCAGAAAACAGCCATACTGGACACTGCACACATACTGTGGAAAGTACTAATGTTAAAGTACAAGAGATTCAACACTGAAAACAGCGATATAAGCACCAACAGAATAACTGCAATACTGTATTCCCTAGGGACATAGTTTGTCTCAGGAATATAAGTATAAATAACCTGCATAAAGGAGATAATAATAATAATAATAATAATATAATAATAATTTCCGTGTTGTTAATATTCTGGCACAAGAGCCAATAGGCCAATAACAGAAACTGCACAGGAAACAAAGAGTACGTCCAGTAGCAAACTACAAATGAAATCACATACAAATAGATGATAGAAACGAGTCGTATCTAGTGTACTTGTGAAAGTAAAAAAGATTAAGAAGCATAAATTGTTACTGAATATATATATATATATATATATTGGTTTAGTTTAATTACATTTTCACAAACGCGGCACGCTTGCACTGCAAACGACAAAAAATACAGGAACAAGGTAAGGCAAGTGTGAATGTTGACTCAACACCATAACTCAATTCAATTCCATTCATTTCAGTTCCTTATTATTAATGTGCTGACACAACAGCCAAATGGCTAATTGGAGGGACAGGACAGGAATATAAAAAAACACTTGAAATAACTAACCACAATCACACACATATGAAAAATAATAAAAATAGCAGTAAAAATTATAATAACAATAAAGATATTTGATATATTTTGGATGCAACTGATATTCTGGGCCAGGGCAGTAGCTTTCCTAGTTTTCGTAATGTTACAGAGGCTCTGAGGGCGAATTTCGGAATATTACTGGCAAGCAAACACACAAACACCTAACCCCCCTCCCCCATTTACGGATCCTTTCACCCTTAGCACTCGTGACTGTTATATTTTAGTTCTCACTCGTTAAGCTCATTATCGTTTCGTCGCAGATGAAGTGTGTGTACAGTAAACACAGTAACTGTGTAAGTTTAACTCCACAGGGACATGGTATTTCTTCAGAATCTCATAGTTGCTCACCTGATCAAGAAATTCTCCAAATTTTTTACAACACGAAGGCCCATTACCTTTCTTTATCGTTGCACCGTGCATTCTGTAGTTTAATTAATACACCAACAAATGCACATATATTCATTTAATGATCTAAAATTCACATTAAAACACTTAAAACGCTCCTACATATTTCGATCACACGATCATCCTCAGGGAGCATACATCGTTCCTTGCTAAAGTTATAGTTTAAAAACACTCAGTGATTTACATCGTTAAATTACTATATGTGCATTTGTTGGTGTATTAATTAAATAAATAACCCATTATCTTATTTACAACATTCAACCACAAGTACGTCCTAAGCCAGTTGAATCCACCACCTTATTTCGCCTACTGCCGATTGTAATACTATCCTTTATTGTTTGTGACAATTTGTATGAAGTCGGATATTTTTATGGTAGGTGTTTTTAGCTATAATTTTAACCCCCGAATTTGGAAGACCACCCTTTGTCGGCTGTACCTAACTGGCTGTTCATCATTTTATCTATATCCGACATCCGACGGCTCGTGTTGCTTCACGAAGTTCCATTTGCTGGAGACGGACTGTGTTATAAATTTTCTATTGTACAAGTTGCAATGCCGGTCCCAGTGGCCGCGCGGTCTAAGGCGTAGGTCTGCGGCTACTCGCCTGCTGAGATTGTGGGTTCGAATCCCATTGGGGGCATGGATGTTAGTCTGTTGTAAGTGTTATGTGTGTTTGTCAGGCAGAGGTCTCTGCTTCGAGCTGATCACTCGTCCAGAGGGGTCCTACCGACTGTGGTGCGTCGTTGTGTGTGATCTAGAAACCTCGTGAATGAGGAGGCTCTGGCCCACTTGGGGCTGTCGCGCCAAAAGCAAACAAACAAACAAAGAAGTTGCAATACGTAAAGGAAATTTTAGAACTGCGGTAATTTTATTTTCGGATACAATCCTACATTATGAGCTGTAACACGAAGCAGGTACCCTCGTAGTTCTCGAAGTATAGCGAATTTGAACTTGTGAGAGGCTTAATTATTTCCTCTGTCAAGGAAATTCTCTGTTATTAGAGAGAAACTTTTCGTGGTCTTTAAGAATCCATCAAGTTTATTGTGTGTTGTTTTTTTCTTTGAAACTGACATAAATACTTTCCAATCTGAGATAAATTAACAGCCGCAGTAACTCCAAGAAACAAAGCCTGTTTTATAAAGGTGATAGTAACTCAGCCGGTCAAGAAATTCACCGTTCTTTGTGGAACCTGCAGTGAGGTTAGCTTGTTCATAAGAACCATCCAGCGGACGCTATTCTTACCTTGCTGAGTCCAGTACGTTCTTATTGTCTTTTTCTGTAATGTCTACTTACACCTGAACGTAGAGTTTCTTAAGCAGTTAACTGAGCATGAAGGCACATTCCGAATAGACACACAGCACGATGCCTGTTTTACCTGGACAATGTGTGGACGTATTAATTTTCAGGCGAGACGTCCCCGTTGTGTTGATAAATAGTAATATAGGTATATAAACTAGAAAATATATAGTCTAAAACAACCCAGTTGATGGTTATTATTAGAATTAAGGTATTTTTTACATTAGTACTCTCAGCTAAATATTTTACTTTCATAGGGCCGTGCATCGTAATTTATTTCTATAGTAAATCCAACTAGACGCACCAGTGTATCAAATTTATTTTATTTTGGACTGACGCTCTACATGTTTCGGACGGTCTTTCCGTCCATCATCAGGAGTTCGAGACTGTACATACAGCAAACAAACAGATACTGCTGTCTGTTTATAGTAAATCCAACTAGACGCACCAGTGTATCAAATTTATACTGCTGTCTGGCAAACAGACAGCAGTATCTGTTTGTTTGCTGTATGTACAGTCTCGAATTCCTGATGATGGACGGAAAGACCGTCCGAAACATGTAGAGCGTCAGTCCAAAATAAAATAAATTTGATACACTGGTGCGTCTCGTTGGATTTACTATAAAAATATCCCAGCTACATGTTTCGGCTCCCTCTATCGGGTCATCTTCAGGCTGCAGTATTATTTACTTAATTAAATCAACATTATTTTAATACACAGTGTATTATTTCAATGCGTATTGTATTATTTTAATTATAATATTTTCGATGTGTAGCGCGAGATCTCGCAATCGACAACAATTCTGTGAATAGTATATTTCACCTTCTTCAGTAAATAGTACTTCAGCCTCAAGATGACTCCGATAGAGGGAGCCGAAACATGTAGCTGAGAGTAGTAATGTAAAATATGCCTTCATTCTAATAACAACCATCATCTGAGTTGTGTTAGACTATATATTTTCTAATTTATATACCTATATTACTACTGTGGACGTTTTAGCCATTATCGCCTGCTGTTTTACGTCCTGGTGAACGGCCTCCTTAACCACCCATTGCCTGAGAGGCAGGGTGGGGCCCCGGAGGTGGTTATGAACGCAATGGCATAGAAGAGCGTACTTTACTTATGCACAGAATCAAAACCCAATTGTCTGATCGCGTCCAACATGTAACCAGTCACTTACTGGCTTAGCTGTCTGTCTTAAAGTTCTTCTAAACAATTTATTGCGTGAGGGAACTTTTGTGTTCAGCTGGCACAGAGAAACGAGAGCTTATTAGATTGACTGAGGAGGATAGCCTTCTTAGGTGTGATACCCTGCACGCTACTGCTGACACCGTGTGTTTTATTAGTGTCACTGTGAATCAGTAATAAGGAGCTGTTAGTACTCTAAACAGCATCAACCAAATGGTCATTGGAATGGGGAAGGAAGCTGTGTTCTGTCGAGTGGGACTCCAGTTTACATGAATATGGAGCTTAAGAAGGTTAAAATTAATATTACATACAGACAATGTGGGGGTGTCGGTTGAATGTAGCTTGCAGAAGGTTTATGAAGTGTAGTAAGAGCAGGAATTTCATTGGACTGCTAAACACCTGCTATTTTTCAGAAGCTAACTGTCGGCCCATGAGTCTATTAAGGCAAACCAGTTCTTCTGAAAGTACTGTATTGTGTGTCACAATTAGAATACGAAAAACACTATTGCGCAGATGTTTTAATTACGGGATGGACGGTCTGGGGATCGAATCCCGGTGGAAGCGAGGCTTTCCGCACCCGTCCAGACCGACCCAGGGGCCCAACCAGCCACTTATAAAATGGGTACCGGGTATCTTTCCCGGTGGTAGTGAGGCCGGGGCGTGGCTTTGACCACCCACCCCCATCTAGCCCCAAGGTTAAAGAAAGAGTAGCGCTGTACCTCTACTCCCCCTCTGGACCTTCGTGACCTGTTCTAGGGTGAACTTTACGTTCACCTTTCTTCCATTTAGGTTTGCTGTAACAAGACAGGCAATGAACCTACAACGTTACATTGTGGCGCCTTCGCCTAACAATTGCTGCTGTGGAAACTCAAAAATTTGTTTCGTTTTTATTTTTGTTGGCGTATATGTAATAATAATAATAATAATATTTATTAACTGCAATTGGGCTGTCACCCGGTGGCAGTGGTCATTTTACATGTATACAAAATATGAAATTCGTTACTAATAAATTTAAGTCGGGAGGGCTTCATGAGAAACATATAATGTAGTCGCAGCTTTGAATTTTGGGAACCATCTCAGCATTTGCTTATAGGCACAGGGAAACCAAGAAAAAAAACCTGTGTCGAGGTGGCCGGTCGCAGGACGTTCCGAACATTGACTTCTAGCCAGCAGTCCGGCATCTAAAGTAAAAACAGCAATACACGCGTAGTACAGCAAATATACATAAGATGACAACAATACACACAAGACAACTAACAATAACACACATGACATCTTAAAATACAACATGTACAAAAGGTATACAACACGAAGGTAAGAAAATACTGTATACAGTTCCAGTATTTTTCCCCACACATATTGTACTCACGCTTTCACCCCAACACTTCAGCAGTAATATGAAAGTGTACAGTTTTCCCATAGAAATTTAGAACCTGGAGCTCTTAGCACTTTTGTCTAGGTACACAATATTTAGTGCTGCTGTTAACAGTAATAAGTTGCTAAACGTTATGAGTGTGTGTCTGTATTCTTACATTAGTTATCTGGCAAGCAGATCGCGCCTTTCCCGCGCCATATTTTATTGTCATCTGTGACCTGTCTGGCTGTAACATATTTTTCCACATTATCTTACAAACCGCACGGTTCTCGAAAAAGTATATTTGAAAATGAAATGTGTTTTGATTACTGAAGAATAAAAACCCAACAAGATGCCACTTATTATTTTATTGAACTTCTTATAGTCTCAACATGTTTCGGGCACTACTATGCCCATCGTCAGGAGCTCACGATTATAATGTTGATTATCACGTTGGTCGTTTCGTTCTTGGTTTGCTGTAGGTTGGGGTTAGGTGCGTTTAGGCTGGAGTAGTGTCCGGGCTGCAGCCTGGACACTACACCAGCCTAACTACACCTTACATCCAACCTACAGCAAACCAAGAATGAAACGACCAACGTGGTAATCAACATTATAATCGTGAGCTCCTGACGATGGGCATAGTAGTGCCCGAAACATGTTGAGACTATAAGAAGTTCAATAAAATAATAAGTGGCATCTAGTTGGGTTTTTATTCTTCAGTTATCACAATGATGCGCGGTCCAACAAACATAAAATATATTTTAATTCTCTCCAAAACGTTTGTCTGAATCATTTCTCATTCTAAGAAGAATCCATCGAGATATAATAAATCTACATCCGTCTTCTTGTAAAGTACTCATTATTCTTATTCGATCTTCATGACACTTGAATTTTGTCGACAGGGTTTCGAAAAATCCTTACCTTTCGGATTTCATTAATGTCCAACTTGTGGGAGCCGAGTTGTTCCAAATGGGCAGAGAAACAGACGGAAGGACACACAGAAATGACGAAGCTAATAATCGCTTGTCGCAATTTTGCGAACTCGCCTAAAAATTGATTACAGTGGCAGACTTACTTCTCATTGCGCACTGAAAGAAATGTTCTCTGAAGCAATCGAGTGGCACATTTCAAAGGTACAATAAAAGCGGTAAATTTACGTCCCGTATCCAAATTATTGACTCACACATGCATCAAATGGCGGACCGCCCACGGATACTGATGATTTAGTATGTTACACATAAACACTAAAATGTGTTTTCATTTTATAGAAAATAAGGTGTATCTGGCGTTCCTTTGAGGTTAATTACGACGTAGGTTCTCTGTAGTTCAAGCTTTTTGCAAAAAATGAAAAATATGTGTGTAAAAAACTTTTGAAAAACAAATACCAACACCGGATAAGACGCACAAAAGAAGAGTCATCGAATGGGTTAATTACCTTAGGCGATATAGCAGTGTTTGTGGTTCAGACAGATTGCTGTGGTGCCACTGATGTTATGACTTTCGTCTGACTCAGGCACAGTGTTCAGTGTGGTGATTCCGCGCGTCAGATGGCAATTGTTTATTAAAGAAACAAGCTGCCCCATTTCATTGCTGTCACTCCCTCCCTACTCCACTCCGCCATTACCATTGCACTCCGTTAGCAGTGTCATTACGCGACACAAGTACACAAGTACATGTATATATGTGTGTGTTTGTGTATTTATACTTTATATGGGGGTTGCAAAAGAAACTCATAATCTCACAATATTTCCGTAATGCCAAGAAACACAAACACACTTGCCTTTTAACGACACTACTGCGCTGACAGTAAACTGAACGTAAAAAGAACTGAACTAATTTGGTTGTAGAGGATCGTGTGTAAATAATAATGCCGTAAATATGAGGTACCGAGATGTGTGTGTGTGTGGAAAATTCGGCGCGAATTTAAAACAAGTTATTGGGAAATTGGGAAATATTATCGCAATTATGTAAGGCCAAGAAGGCACCAACGCTTCTATGCGGATTTCAGAACTGAACGGCAGGAAAGGAGAGCTGAGACAACAAAGCTGAACATTTGGAGGTCAGTTGCAGGATGGAAGGATAAACCTTATGTGAAACAAATGAAGAAATGAGAGAACTAAGTATGTCATAATTGCCAACAGGTAATCCCGCCAGGGTTATGGACATCTGCCTCTTGTGAGTGTTGTGTGCTGTCAGGTAGAGGTCTCTGCGACGGGCCGGTTCCTCGTCCAGAAGAGTCCTACCGAGGGTGGTGTGTCTGTGTGTGATCGCGGAGCTTCAACAATGAGGCGGTCTAGGCCTGAATAAGGCTGTTGTGCCTAAAAAATATGTACAATTTAAACGAAATTGTGGTAGATTATAAATGTATCTGTATCTAGAATGAAAGATAGACACATTCCGAAATTAGTGAATGAATAAATTCCAAATGACAGGAGAAGCATGTATCGACCAAGGAAGAAATGACATCTCCACCCACGAATGGAGGCATAAGCCTGGAATGGCTTACACCCTATTTCTGCTGAAGATGGTACATTTTTATACCTAATATTTGTATTCCTGCATAACATGTTGTTCACAATATTCACCAAGGAACTCCTAAAACACTGCACTTTGCTTACGCAGTGCACTTACGCATTTCTTGTACTGTTCACAGTAAATGCTGATTGATCCCATAAACGGTGTTCATTGATATGTTTATATAACAGTGACGGAGTTCGTTCGTTTTCTTTGAGGTACGAACTGCATTTTTATGTGCAATTTACGTTACCCAGTCCATTTGCTAGAATGTGTACAAATTCGTTGTGAGAGGAGATCATTGTATGTGGTCCTTTTTGAAAACAGTGTTGAAGAGGGTACTTAGATGTAAGAAGGATTCTTTATTATTATTTTATTGGAGGAGTGGTGGTGGTGGTGGTGGTGGTGGTGGTAGATGTAGTAGTAGCAGTAGTGATGGTGGTATTAGTGGTGGTGGTAGTTGTAGTAGTAGTAGTGGTGGTGGTGGTGGTCGTGGTGGTTGTGGTGGTGTGAAACATTGTCTCTTTCTCAAAGTGCAGAATACACGTAAAATGAGTTCGTTTGTGAACAGGCTATACAGAAAAATATTTAAGCATAAGGCAGAGGAAATTCGACGGGCAATGCACTTATAAACACAACGCTGAGGCGCGTTCGCCTAACCATTGTTACCGTGGAAAAGCAATAAATATTACATATTCCGAATGTGTGTCTGTAACCTGAGTTATCGAGCCTGCGATGCGCATGCACTGTGCTATATTCATATCTATAGCCTCTCTGGATTTGCCATATTTTTCCACATTATCTCACAAACGGAAATATTTAAAAAAAGTTATTGATTACACAAAGTGTTGTTATTCTATCTACAAATTTTGTCTCAAATATTTCCCACTCTAAAAGTAATTGAGCGAGATGCTTTCATGAATGTACATAGTTCTTCATGTAAGGTACCCTTTATTCTTCTCAGATTTTAATGAAACTTTGTGTTTCTCAGCATGCTTTCAAAAAATACTCAATCAAAATTTCATGAAAATCCGTCCAGTGAGGGCAGGGTTGTTCCATGCGGCAGGCCGGACAGTTCTAACTCGCTTTTCGCAAATTTGCGAAAGCCACTAAGAATAGGCGGACGAAAAAAAATCATACATTAAAAAATTTTCACTTCACTTATAGCGGTAGGAAATTTTACAGTGTCAAGTTTAGTCTGTAACTTAACGGTGCTGATCGGAACAGCACGCACTTGTTACGCTGTAACTTCGCTAATATCATTTACATGCTTCATACAGAGACTATCCCGTCTGGACCTGCTAGTGCTGTCAGCCACAAACATAATTGCTGATCACGTGGCAATTTATGTTCTGTTTCATCATTTGGTCTTGTGGTTAGCACATGGATCTGGGTTCAATACCTGGTGATTAATGATTTACGGTGGACAAGGCTGTGTCAACTTTTGCTTTTTTTTGTGTTAGGTGTTTACATATTATGAATCAGAACGTAGCAACAGTCATGTAAGGTGTTAGATCATTAGGCTTATGGATCTGAATTCCGCTCGGAATGTGGATTTATAGGCCTATGTATATACGTGTCCCGTTATCCGTTGTAGCAATGGGATGGGGCGATCGTCAGGAAGGAGTGCAAGGAACTCACACTTAACAAGTCAACGAGCTTCTGGTGAAGTAAAGTTAAATTGACTTTTTAAATTACTTTTAAATCTGCTTAAAACCTGGAGGCAAAAATCTTGCGCCACGGAAGGGTTTTGAGTGAAATGTAATGACCAATATCAAGCGCATGTTTAAAAATGAGCTCCCAGTAGTGATTTCCTATAATAAAACCAACTAGACGCACAAATTTCTCAAATTTATTTTTGGAATAAAACTCTACATGTTTCGGGCAGTTCCTCTGTCCATCATCAGGAGTTTTTCACTGTAAACAGCAATGGCATATGTCATACAGGTTTGTTGACAACTTGCGAGCAGGATCAGGATGGAACTCCGTTCTGATCCTGCTCGCAAGTTGTCAGCAAACCAGTATGACATATACCATTGCTGTGTGTACAGTGAAAAACTCCTGATGATGGACAGAGGAACTGTCGGAAACATGTAGAGTTTTATTCCAAAAATAAATCTGAGAAATTAGTGCATCTGGTTGGTTTTATTATAGGAATTTATCACGAATGCACGGTCACCTGAACGTCAAATTCCCAATAGTGATTTTTGGCAAAACTGGAAGTTAAGTGCTGTGCAATATGCAAGTGTTAGAGAGCGTTTTGTTTCATTTGTAATGTAAATTTATTATTTTACCACAGAAGATTTCTCTAAAATGTTTTAAATTTATTTAAATTTATTTTTTTAACGTGCGATTGACGAATCCCAGATAAAATTACGCTGCTACAACTTTATCCAGAAATTCACTCCTTTCTTAACAACACCTTCAATTCATACTACCTCAGAAGTAATGTGTGATGGCCGTGCGGTGTAAGGTGTGGGACAGCAGCCGTTTGATTTCTAGAATCGCGGGTTCCAATCCAGCTGAGGGCATGGATGTTCGTCTGTTGTGTTTGCTGTGTGTTGTGTAGGTAGCGGCCTTTGCGACGAGCTGATCAATCGTACAGAGGAGTCCTACCCGTGGTGTGTGTTTGTGTGTGAGATAGAAACCTCAAGAATGAGGTATCGTAGGACCTAGTTGGACTGTAGCACCACAAAGAGAAAACATAAATTATGCACGTCCTTATGCCTGTCATGTAGATAAAACAAGAGGATAAGAAAATAATCTCTGAAGGTCAAGTTATTCCTATTCGCGCGTGAAGGCCTACGGTGTAGTGGAGGTAGCACTCCGCTCATTATGAACTTTGGCTCTGAGTGAAAGTAAGTGGCCAGGTTCACGCGCCGACTGCCTTACCCCCGGCGAAATCGCCTATATTACCCACTGCATGGTAGGTTGATTTGGGCCCCAGAACCAGTGTGGACACTTTGGAAAAGACAAGAGTCTCTTTGCAACTTCTGGGAACTGAACCAAGATTCTTCTATTTCCAGCCTGTGGCCTAAACTTCATACTAACTGAGCTGTCCGGGTTGTTACAAGACTAAACGAATGTAACAAACTTGTTCCTTTAATTGTTGTGACCAGCTACGCCACTTCATCAACATAAAATTATTTCTTATATAGGACTATCTTCCTTATTTTGTAAAAAGGAAGCAACCCCACAAAATTATCACTTTTACGGGAGAAGCAAAGACGGATTTTCAAGAAACGTTGGTCTTTATTGCAAATATATTGTTTGCTTCTACTGTAAAGTTGATGTTTTTATGTGTTGTTCCCTTTTTACAAAAAGGGAACGATGTTATCGAAACAATTCAAAAGCTAACAAAGCAAGGAAAGTGACAGTGATTGCCGGGGTTTGTCTGTCGGTACGCATAAACCGACATGTGTCTGTGCTTCACTCAGTATTGCAGCCTCCACCTTTGCCGATACCATTTTATTTTGCCATTTAGATTATAGCCTACGTAGTAGCACTGATTGGTTCGTGGATCTCTATTTTTCAGGATGTACAAACTTTATGGCTTCTATCTATATTATGGTTGAAACTTCCTGGCATTCTTTCAGTACTATAATGTACAAGGATGTGTCAATGAGGGGGTTGTGTGTGGAAAATCACTCGAAAATGTCAAATTTTCTTGTTGAAAATATAACGGGCAGTCTGATACTAAATAACACGAAATATAACGGGCAGTCTGATACTAAATAACACGAAATATAACGGGCAGTCTGATACTAAATAACACGAAATAAACGGTTTGAAAGAGC
>Ga0123352_10004602_pt1 | contig 20354 bp, 9 predicted proteins | sample TergutLab28metaG_FD_89700 | JGI IMG/M metagenome (GOLD analysis project Ga0123352, IMG submission 89700) | Labiotermes labralis P1 segment gut microbial communities from Petit-Saut dam, French Guiana - Lab288 P1 | ecosystem: Host-associated > Arthropoda: Insects > Digestive system > Gut ...
AAAGGTGGGGTTTTTGGGGTGAAAACAAGTAAAAAGGGGAAAAACCAAGGGGATGAACCCTCACGGGCAAAAAAAGGGTTTAAAGGAAAAAAAAAGAAAAAGGGGCCACCCCCCCCCCCCCCCGCCCCACAAAAAACAATCACTTACAACACATAGAGTTTTGGACATAAGGATTTACACAATGCTTGTGTGGCTGATGATGCCTGGTTTGGTGAGTAGCCACCCACATCTATTCACAAGTTTTATAGTTTTTCAGCATGTGAAAATTTCTTCCATATCTTCAGTCATACTCAGCCATGTATAACCAAAACAGTCCCCAGCTAAACCAGACTGGGTGACGGGTTAGTGTACAAAATTTAAATTAACTTACAATACTTGCTACATTTTTTATGTGTTGTTGACTGTGCATCTCGATATATCTGTGTGATAAAAACCAACTTGATGCACTGTTTATCCTCAATTTATATCGCCAGTAAACCTCTACATGTTTTGGGCATATTAGTAGCCCATCATCAGGAAGTGTACTGTATATATACAGTATACCTACCAGGAGATATAGTGTATATATACAGTATACCTCCTGATGACGGGCTACTAATATGCCCGAAATATGTAGAGGTTGATTGACGATATAAACTTAGGATAAATAGTGCATCAAGTTTGACCTTATTACACAGATACACAAATAGTGGTTACATATGAATTGATAGGAGACACTATACAACTGCATAAAGAAAAGCTTCATAATCTGTACCATTAAAAATATTACTAGAATGCTGAAAGCAGACAGAACAAGACAGCCATCACATAACATGCATGGAAGAGATCAGAAATGTCTACAAAATATTTGTTGGAAAACTAAAAAGGAAAACCTTGTTAGAGGACTTTGGCATATGTGGGTGGATGACAGTAGAATGGATCTTAAAGAAATAAGGTTTGAGGGTAGAGACTGGACTCACCTGGGTCAGGAAAGGGATCAGCAGCAGATGTTTGTGAATACAGTAATGAACCTTTGACCTCCATAAAGGCTGCTGAATTTCTTGAACAGATTAACAGTATTTAGCTACACGAGGAGAATTCTGCTCAAATGAGTGGCATAATTACTTAATTATGTACACAATACAAATACTTCTTTCTTTCAATAAATATTTCGTAGCACTTCATTACTTCATTCCTTCTGTAGTCTGTCTTACAATAGGACCATAGCCACTTCCAAAACCAGATCTCCACGGACTGTGAACTAGTGCTTCCTCTTTCAATTTATGTGGCACTTGACAATAAATAAATATAATGTGATATAAATTTTTCTTTATTTGGTGGGGAGGTGGTGGTTGAAACTTGGTCTCTCACGCTGATGAATGGACATACAATGTATGTTCATAAAGTTCTCAGACTACGCACACAGCCTGCCTTTAAAATAATTTGATACCCATGGGCATGATTAAGTGGATTTTGGAGCCTGTTGCCATTTTCCATTTAGTCCTAAGGTGCATTGTTACTGAATAAACATTTTTTTTTAAACTGTCATTAATGGAGCAGCATATCTGTGTGACTTTTATTCCAAAGTGGAGAAAAATGCAAAGAATTAACCCAAAATGTAGAAAACTGCAAAGAATACTTATGATATGTTGAATGTAGCACTTTGTAAAGAAGCATTAAGCCAACAAACAGCATTAAGTAATAAAAATGTTTTAAAATTAGTCAAGAATTATAGGAAAGTAACCATTTTTATGGCCACCCACCCATGTCACTAGGTGATAAAAAAAAATCAATGCAATCAGTGCTTGGATGTGTTCAGACTGATGATCAACAGGACAAGAAATGGTGGAAGGTGCGGGAACATCCGTCTACATATAACAGTAGAAACAAAATGTTCATAGGTCTTCAAGTCTGTAAATGAGGAAACTAGGCTCCATGTATTTGCCCCAAATCTGTGTTTTAAATTTATTCTTCAATACAATGTATCACACTGTCAGCCTCTTCTTATGCAATGGATATAACTAACTAAACAGCGTTCTTCAAAGTACAGGCCTGCAGTATGTAAATTAAGAAAATATTAATTTATTGTAAATTATTGGAGAGCTCTGTAGGACCCCTGTTTTCATATAACACAACAGAAATATGTTGTAGTCTGACAGGAGTGGTTTGAATTTCAGTTCTATTTATTTTATTGTATGTTTACATACCACTTAGAAACATTTTAAATTATTCATGACCATGCTCTGATGATTCATTCAGAGAAATGCAACCAACAAGTGCATGTAACTTACCATATAATAAACAAGTGTAACCAGCAGACACAGCATCACCACCTCCACTCAGATGGTGTAACCATATACACAAAAATGTCAACATGCAACTCAGCACAAGCATTTCTTCCAACATTTTAACATAGATTTCAAAACTGTTGTTTAAAACTTAACATTTTATACTTGTAAATTAAATTATTTTGATGTTCTATGCAATATATCCTTCAATGAACACCTTCCTGAAGATGGTCACAACAGGTGACCAAAATATGTGGGAGGCTAGGCTGTTTATAATACAATAAATTTATATACACTTGTTGGTCAAATTTCTCACTCAGAAACATGTTAAAAGCAAGAAAGTTAAATTGAAAGCAATGACAATCTTTACTTTTTATTGCATTCAAAACACTTTGAATTTATTGTATGTGTCTGATTTGTTAAATTTATATTTCTGGTTGTACTTATAAGACTGGCACACACAGCAAACTACATAACAAACACCCATTTTTGAGACCTAGACATCGATGGAATAATTATCTTGGAGATGTTATAATGTGATAAGAATTGAACTTGCTCAGTGTATGGTCAACGTTTGAATCTTATGACTCTCAAAATCTTCATCTGTAACAAAAATTGGAGTTCTGCTCCCAAGTACTTGCAAAGATGCAGACAACAATATTGCACTGTGTTTGAACTGGTATTTATCAAAATTCATGGGTTCTGGTTTCAATTCAGAAGAGTGAATAAAGTTCCTACATCCTAATTCACTCATGACTGTTTCTACATTACCAGCTGAATGCACCATGGTCATAATTTCTCAGTGAAGACCCTGGACCAAGCAGCATTGGCTACTATGTACCTGCCAGGACACACGCTGGTACTTAAACTCCTAAATACAGTTGTAATTAATGTGGTGGGATGGATGAAGTAATTCAGCAGTATGAGGTGTGTCTTATATTTAAAACAAAACACTCTTCATTTGTCAAAATTTAAAAAAATAGTCTATCTGTAGTGCAAGCAACTACATAAGATATGGCAACTGAATAGAGAAAATAATTTTGTGCAAAATAAAAAATAATATCACTACCCATTTATTAGTAAGGTCACTTTTGCAGCCTGACATTTATACACGGCCTCAAGCATTCTAGTGTTTGTGACATACCTGAAAACATTGCTGAAACTCATTTTCTGAAAGGCCTGCATATTCACGCAAACCTTGATTGTAATGTGTCAAACCGTTTCTAAAACAATGTCACAATTATAGTAAGAGGCAGTCTGTGACAAACATTTCCTTTTCTGTCACATGTATAATTAAACAGGGAGAAAGACAGCAGTGATTCATTTCTGGTATTCAGTATTTAAAAAGCTGACATTTCTGCTGGTGAAAATGTTCAATTGTTTACTGTCTACACCTCATAGTACAGGGTGCGTACAAATTATCAGAGGATTTTGCAGAACCATATTTTCACAAATACTGAACAGAAATACATGATGTTACTACCATTTGAAAGAGGAATGTTTTCAGTTTCATAGTGACCTTAAATGCATTCGATGTGCACCCCTCATGTGACACGGCAGATGTCCAGGCAATACTCCCATTCCCGCCAAACCCTCTCAAGCATGTCTTGTGTGATGTTCCTGATTGCGGTGATGATGCGCTCTCGCAATTCTGGTAGTGTCTTTGGAAGTGGTGGGACGTAAACATCCAAACATTCCTCTTTCAAATGGCAGTAACATCATGTATTTCCGAATGGAAGCATCATGAAATGCTTGTAATGTAATATGATATTAAATAGTGTATGTCAGCACAATCACTTTATTACTCAAGGTAATTATAAGGCTACATGTTTGGACTATAGATTAGTCATCCTCAGGCCTATTTGCACGTCACACCCTTAGAGACAAACGATTTAATTTTATGTATTCCATGGATGTAAACACGATGGGATCCCAAAGTGTACATAGCATCTTGTGCCACATTTGACAAAATAGGCCTGAGGATAACTAATCTATAGTTGAAATAGGTAGCCGTATAATTACCTTGAGTAATAAAGTCATTGTGCTGACGTACACTATTTAATATTATATCATGTATTTCTGTTCATTATTTGTGAAAGTATGGTTTTGCAGAATCCTCCAATAAATTATACGCACCCTGTATATTAAAAGTCAATGAGTAAATTACCATAACTAGACACCATTTCAAAGGCAACTATACTTTGGATCATTTTGGATAAATAAAATATTTTCCAGCATTTCACAGAATTATCTCATCACAACAAATATGAGAAAATTGTGTAGCACACATCCAGTGCAAAGTTAAAAACCATCTTGGTCACTTCTCTTACTGGGGTGGACGGTGGTGACTGGTTCTCCCTCGGTAGGTTCCTCCACTGTTTGGCGAGGAGGTGGGAGTGAGGGTGGGAGTCCAGGAGGGTGTTGTTGCCTGTGCTGTGCTGCCCCAACTGTGCTGCTGGGCACTGGAGACACAGAGAGGAATGTCGTGCTATCTACAAAGCCCGCCACCAGATTTTCAACAGACGAACTTCCACTTCCTCCTCCTGCAGTTACTGCTTCCTGTTTTACCACCACCAAGCTGCCGCCACCACTATTTGCACCTCCACCACCACTACTACTGCCCCCTGATAGTCGCTGGTTCATGCCACTCCTTGACTGTTGATGTTGCTGCTGTTGCTGCTGGTCTTGACCAAGAAGACTCAGAGAATTAGCTTTGCTTCCATTACCTGTTTGGAAGCCCAAAGCACATATTATAGCAGAGGGTGAACACAGGCAGTCATTACTAACACAGGTAAACAATGTTGTAACAAAAGAAAACTAATTTCTAATTCACTGTCAAATAACGATTTCAAAACGGAATATGAAATCTTTGCATCATGGCACAGTTTAAAAAAACTGTGATGACCATTTCTGAACCAAAATGGTGCACATTTTCGTTTTGTACTTTCCTCCTAGTTTCCCCATAATTTCTGTGGCATGATGTTGTGTTACTGCATAAATGTTTCCTCTCGTTTAAGTAACATCATTATTTGAAATCGTGTAATGAGTGCTAAATAAGGTAGTATACCTTGATTGCAAAAAACAATTGAGTACAACAAACAAATCCACATGTTACAACTTTTTCCATCATTTTTTGATAAGTGTACCCAATTTAGAGAAAACCAGCTTAATCTTACATGTTCAGTAAAAATTTGCTCTGCTGTTTAATTAAATAACATACATTATAAATAACACAGTCAACTGCATATTTGGGAAGGTATTCAGTTTCGTAATCAGTTTATTTTATGGGTCACCTGCTGATGTTAACTGCTTCAGACTGCACAGACATACTGTTGCAGTCACATCTTCTCTCATTCTGGACACAAAAGTGGCTAGCATTCTTCAGCATCCTGCTGATACAGTTCATAGACTTTCTCTGATATCATTTCCTTACAGATCTGCTAGTCAGTTTGTTACTAGGTATGATAATATCCGCATTTAATCTGCATTTTAATCTCTAATAAACATTTTGTCTATCATAAAAAACAGAAACTGAGATATTAATTTAATATGACCGTATCTCCACTAGCAGGAGCACATGAAACAATTTATGCTGGACAAAGGGACAGGGTACAAGACTATCTGAATTCAGCTTCATGACTGTTGCACATTGCCAATTTGCTTGCTCACTCCACACTACCCATAAGGAAATTCTTGATTGACATTTTTCCTACAGAGCTGGATATCCCAATTTAAAAGTTTATGAAAGATGAGAGTATTATTTGAACAAAAAAGATAGAATTATGAAACAAATGGCATTTTGTGGTTATAAAGAGTTTGTGCAGCAAATCTTAAAAATGTAGTAAATCTCCTTTTTACCTAAATAATATGAATTTCTACGGGGGCTTTTTGCATGTGTTCACACATCTGAACGCGGTCTACAAAAGGTTAAAAGTAACATTCTACCTACTCCCCAGCCAATTCACTCAAAAGAATAAACATCTAGTGGCTTTTCTCTGTTACACAAAAGGAAAAGGTATTTAAGTGAATGCCAAAGATAATCCAAAGTTTAATATAGAAACTAAAAACCCTTTCAAAAGAGTGTTTCATCAAACAGCAGGATCACTTGAAATACTGTGTTCAGCCAGGAGAATAGCAGCACTTTGAATGGAATAGATCTGATTGGCAGACATACTTCTTGGTTTTTAGAAAGAAAGAACCAGTCCTAGAATTTAATGATCCATAAATATAACTAGCTGCATATACTGCATTAATATTAGCAGCTGTTACTTGTTTATGTGTGGCTAGAAATCAAACAGCACAGACAAGATTCAACTGTGCTTAACAATGATGCCATGTCATCTGGTAAATGGTTATAAAAATTTCAGGGGAAACTGCTGCCTCTGACTTAAATGAACAGATTCCTCCAAAATACTGGAAACCATGAAAAGTACACATTGTCACATACCAAACACCACATTCATATGAACTGCCATAAGAACTCTCAATCTCACACAAGTAGACAAATTTCCTTTTTCCATTTTAAAAACAACAGCTGTTCTCCTATTAGCTTCATGAATCTATCCATTATTTTCCTAATGTTTCTGCACTTATCAGTTTAAAACTAAATAAAGAATATGGCTTCATGAATGGTTTTTTGAAGTGGGCAACAATTCTAAAATACATTTTTCTGATCTGAAGAGGGTGGCAAATCTTTCTTCAAACATCACATCATAATTTATCTATGATGTCATAATTAATAATCATAGAAAGGCAAAATATTATCAGGTTAATCATAGAAAGGCAAAATATTATCAGGTTACTAGTATAATAAAATAATTTTTGCAGAAATGAGACAAACCTGTTGTAACAACATTAGCCATGATGGCACTGTCAGCAGAGAGAGTGTCCAATCCAGGACCTGGCCGAGGGTCATACGCAGTTGTGCTGTCCACATAGTCAGCACTGATGTCATACGCCATCTGCTGGTGCTGTGTTTGTACTGGCGTTGTGGCATAGGCATACCCACCATGTGCTGCAGGGGTGTAGCTGCCCAGGTCACTGTTATATGTGTAGCTGAAAGGTAGAATTTCCAGCTATTTTTATGCATTTATTACACACCATTCAATTCTTTCATTAATATACACTAACAAGTTTAATGTTGCTGGTAAAAACCACCGTGTGGTCTGAATATTTTAATAAATTTCCAATAATTTTAGTGTTATGTTACAATCTGCCACATAGCCACTTCATAACGTGAGTAGCCATGGTTCATGAAACGTCTTTACATAAGAGATTTTCAAAAAATCAGCCAGTGTAAGACAAAATGAAAGAAATTACAAACTATCTTGGGATCATGTGGAGTATCAAAGTACAATGAAAACGTCTTCTAGGGCAGCTGCTGTCCTTAAATTTAGATTTTAGGGAATGTTAAATTACATAACTATCAGAGTTTTGGATACTTCAATATTTAACTGCACTCTCTCACATGTAAGCCACCTATTTGTAATGTTAATAATAATGACAGAACCTGGTTAATACAAAGAATACAATAATCATGGTTTTGCATACACACAAGAAGTGCACAAATGTTTATAAACAAAATTATGTTTTGACATGCATGATATGTAAAAGAAATATGATAGTCATTATTTGGTCACAACAACTGCATTTAGCATATCTGTATATCTTACTGCCTTGCTACAGTTCATGTTCAACATTCAAACTAGGCTTACCCGCCATTGTAGTTAGGCTGCAGTTGGTCGGACGAAGAAGGTGTCTGCGTGTCGAAGACGGAACTGTCTGGTGCTGTTTCTGTCTGTGCTCGTAACTGCGCTCTGTGGAACCGTACCTCATCCTCCACTTTTTCCCTCTGCTTCTTTGACATCCGACCAAACTTCACCGCTGTAAAAATTCAATTGCAAATGGCGATGTCATGTTTTTTTATCTGGTAATTTCACTCAACTAATTGAAATCTACATACAAGAGATTATTATTCCGAATTAATTATAATGCTTTCAGTATGAACTGTACTGTAATAAGGAAGGAAGGGGAAGCACAGAAATATAAGAACAACTTGGTAGGAAGCATATGTGGATGAAGCTCTAAAATGAGACAAAACAAAGAATCAAGTTAGAGACTGGCAAAGGATATTGCCTGATGGAACTACTTTGTGCATATCCCATGCCTCTTCTAGGAGCAAAATAAATCATAATGGATTGCAATATTTGTAACTTAATGTAACAAAGCAAGTTTAGTTTTTTTCTAAACAAGTATCTGTCAATAATAAGGCACTGCTGTAAATCATCAGGTCCACATATGGAAGACGCCTGAACTGAATTCCATAACTGGTTCTGTCTCGGTCTTCCTTAACGATTCCCAATTACTTCTATGTCTGTACATGTTTCGTACCGAACACATGGACCAATCCTAACCTTATCCAAAGTTTTCTCCGGCAAATTCATTTCATCTGAACCTACTTCCCAACAATACATTGTAATAACATCGTTTCATCAGTATTTTGGTGAGTGACGCAGTTGTTTCTATAAGAAAGAAAAAAGAAACTTGTCTTAACCAAAGTTGCATATTTTCCACATTCGACTATATTCATTAAACAGCATTAGTGCCACTGTCACTTCACAAGTTTGTAGTGTACGTTCACCCTGTTCTTGTTTCTTACTACAAAAAATTCAAAGGGAAATGCAACCAATAGCATAACGTTCATACTTACTTTTGTGAAAATTAGTTATTTCAGAAAAACAGCCAAAACAGGTCACATACGCAGACTATTAAAACACAGACAACAATAAGAAGGAATATTATAAAAATAAACCTTCTCCAGGAATTAGAACTTCAAAGACGTATATACTTATGAGTAAGTTATAATGAAGATGTTTCCAAACATGATGGAGTTTCAGAACATTTCAAATCACTGCTTCTTGTGAAAGTACGGAATGGGTTATCTTTCAGTTCATTCTTTTGGCACGTGATTTTACTTCGGTTTCTTCCCAGCGAAATAAATGCCCAGTTGCATAGCTTCTTGTTACCAGAGCACATATATTCATCCTAGAAAAATAACTAATAAACACCAACGAATATTTCTCCTTGCCAAACGTAATATTTTAGATTGTCAGCATTTACATACTGTATAGTGAGTGACTCCAAGTTTCAATGCAAATCGTAAATGCTCCTACGTGTCGTGGGCTAAGATAAACGCCCTTTAAATTAGGTGGATTATTTAAAATACTTTAAAAAAGTAGAATTCAGCAGTTATTCGTAATAGATGCCCTGCTTAGCCATGCCCGTTGTTCTGTCGAACTAACGGACACAATGTGCACACACAGCGGCCCTTTATTCCGTACAAACTGAGCAGGGGTGCCCAACGTGAAATCAGTATCCTGTGCTTAAATTTCCGCAGCTATTACCGAATATCTTAAGGTAAAAATTCCGACATTTCGGCGTTTATTTTAGCAAGTCTCCATTAATTACGCAGATGTCACCGGCATGTAGAAGTCAAAACAGTTCAGCATTAAAAGATTTGTTTTTATTTAATTTACGTATTTTAAACAATCTTTAATACCTAGTTCAGCAGTAGATACACCAAGGACATACAATTCTTTATGCGTTGGTACTTTTGCCATTCTGGTCTAAATGTATGGCGGTGAATTAGCCTAAGTTTAAAAAACTCATTTGCGCCACGATAATTTGTAGATTGAATGCCTTATTCTTTTCGTGTCCTTTCGCTTTGTTTCACATATATACATTTCATATTTGCACCAAATCGTAAAGACCTCTTTAAAAAAAAAAAGACAAGTAAACAGCAAAAGAGTGCCGAGGCTCTAGTTCGCCTGAAATCTACCACTGCTTTGGAGCGGCCGTGTGCACAATACAGGTTACCACCAAACTCTTAGATTGTCTTTGTACTGTACCTTGTAAACGTTTAACAAAATACTGAAATTTATGAATACTCACTATTAACCTCACAATACGTTCTGACAATTGACAGTAGTTTCTTAACACAAATCCCGCGCTTCGTCCTTCAGAAATATATTTTTTAAATATGGTGCAATGAAATTACAGACAGGTCTCCAACTGCCGATCGATAGGATTTTGGCAAACTTGTTCATGTATAACTCTTCTTCAACCCTCATCTAAACAGCCAGCTTTACATGCGTATCTCTCAGCTTTGGCGACAATGTGAAAACTGTAAAAATCAGCTCATTGCAATGCACAACACGTACGCGTTTTCTAATCCGATTGCTAGATGGCATTCCACGGATAATGCTGCGTATTTCTCGAAGTAATCCAATATCCACAAGAAGCTATGGAATTGAAATACGTAACGAAAATAGTCTGTGTGAACCTGTTTTGGTTTGGCTACTTTTGCCGGCCGGTAACTTGATTTGTGTGTGTTACATATAAATATATGTGAATGTATGTTTTTGTGTGTGGAATATGTAACGTCGTCCAGCGCGACTGTGAGTGAGAGAGAAAGAACGCTATTCTGAAACACGGAAGTGTTGGCAACACTCCAAGTGAGTCGAGAATGACGTCACAGCGGCAGGGTTAAGGTACTGAGGCACCACGCGAAAGATGGAAGCGACGGTGAACCGCTAGAACATAACGGGCGCAGAAACAAGAAAATAAACCGCTACGTTGTTAGTATAATTCATTTTCCCAGCTACAGAGATTGCTTAAATAGCCGCCAGATTGGATTGCCGCTGATTCTTGAGGTAATTACGTTTTCGCAAGTTATGTCATTGCATGTGCCTACTAGACAGCTTCACACCACATGCATACGTAAGAACTGGATAGACGAGTTATCATGCGGGAAAGCATATAATGAAGTGAAAAGAAAATGCTGTCTTGGTAAATGATGTACTGGCAACGATGTCTCACACGAACAAACTGTGCCGCACTCATTTGACAAGAAACAGTACGCTCAAAAGAGATAACTTTTTTCTCTTTAAGTCTAATGTTTTCGGTGTTATGATTTTAGCCACAAAATGTAACGCGGAAGACGAATGCATCACGTTATGCAACATTTTAAAGTTCCTCACTTCTTGGATTATATGTATATTTCCAGCGTTGCTACAGGTTTCAGGATGTTACGCAATGTTGTACAGGGTCTCGGACTTGCGATTGTATTCATCTGGTTCAACAGAACAAGGACTAGTTGCGAGCTTTTGTGAACATGGTAATAAACCTTCCGGTGCCATAAAAGACAGGGAATTTCTCTCCACACACAAACACACACACACACACACACACACACACACACACACATATATATATATATATATATATATTTATTTATTTATTTATTTACATTCTCAAGAAGTGCTGTGTGTCACTGAACTGATTGGAACAGGCTTCCCGTTAAGCCGTATCCTATTTCCTACTTTTTACATTGCATGCAATTCGGATACTCTTTCTTTTTTAATTTCATGAAAAATAATATCATTTTGACAGCTTATATAATCCGCAGCTATACGACTGACTATCGCAATTTTTGCGGTGTGTGAGGCCCCATCGTTTGGGAGGCCCCGAAAAGGCTGGCGGCAAACACATTTTCTGTTTACTGGTAGGCATCATCTGCATCCTCAGTTGTGGACTACACGTTGGTAAGGCCCAAAATCTATTTTTGTAGTGGGCCCAGAAATTTCTTAAACCGGATCTGATTGGCGTACCTGAATCGCTTTGACAAGGCCAACTACGCACTGCAGTTCATCGGTGGTTAACTGAAGCAGACATATTGCAGCCTATTCAAGAGATCCAACTTGCTGGTCGTTTGCCATCACTGTCTCAGGATGGAATTAAATGAACACAAAAAAAACCTTGTACTTTTGATTTCAGAACAACTTTTCTTAAAATGTCAGGCCGAAATCTCATGCCCTGCTTTGTCCCGCTGCTCCTTGATGTAGGAATATTAAGTTTTAATTATTGCCTTGAGTACACTTTTCAGAACCAAACCGCAGCTAACAGAAGGCACAAAATGCTAAAAGAAACTGGAAGCACATATCTGTAATGAAATAAATTTACAACACTAAATGGCAAATTACAGCAATAACTAACGGTATCACAGACTGCATATTTATGTCTGCGCAGAGATATTAAGTAGAACTCTCTTATTAGTGCAGTCATTCGTAACTAACTGCAGTACATGGAACGCTGAGAACCACAGAGTCGCTTGGCTAATGAAGAAATCTCCTTTCTTTAGTGGAACTATAAGGTTCTTTGCCTTCTTCAAATAAGACAACTTATTAGACAAGCTGCGAAATTCAGTCTTGAAGGAGGTAGTTTCATTTTACAATATGACATACCTTCTCTAATCTGTTGCAGCCCCAAGAATGGGAGGCAATGGAATCGCCCCAAATAGCAGCAAAATACTCGGGTACCAGAAGGTATAATAGGAGGATTTGGGATTTATGGTGCTATATATATATATATATGTGTGTGTTTGTACTTCCGAATTGTTAGGGTAAGTCCTCTTAAAAGTTTCGGGTCTTGTGGGACATCTCGAGGCCTCGTACAAAACTACTTCCCCACAGTCGTTTTAGAATTATTTCTTATGGTCTAAACTCATTTAATATAGAATAATATGAGAAAAACAAACTGATAAAACTAGCTCCTGGCAGCCGGTTTCCTGCTGAGAATTTAACCCATTATGTTGAAGCAATGTCCTCCCGTTGTGCTAGTTAATCAGTAGCCTTTTTAATACAAACACAACTCTCAAACTGTACGTTTATGTATTTACTTTCCTACAACACGTTTCGGTCGTTCCATTCGGCCATCTTCAGGTAGAAAACACTGGTACATAAACAGAAACGTATGCTCTGGAAGTGGCCTTTAGTTCACAAGTAGATAAGCAGTCAGCTACTCAGAAAAGGCACTGCTCCATGGATTTAGTTACTGGTGATACACCTACGGCATTTTTGTCGGAAAATCATCCTATTAAGAACTAGGCGCGGAAGGAAGACAGTTTTAAAATGTTTTCGGCGATCACAAGAACTCTTTGTGGTGTCCTCCACCGACGTGCTAGCGCCATTGCCCTTAGCCTTCAGAGCAAAGCCCTTGCGCCGGTCGACCATCCACTGCTGCCGCTCGTAACTACAATATTCGGTACTTTAAACTTCCAGCTCCCCCCCTTCCCCCCCCCCCTTAACAGATTTTCTTAACAAAAATAATCATCTTAATAGTAATAATCGCTAGTAATAATGTTTCTACATAGTGGCCGAATGTGCTCGGTGTGTACAGAGTAACGCTCTCCTTCCTTGTGATTTACGCGAGGAAGCCGAGCAGGCATTTAACCATCGAGCATACAATGCAACGTAGCATAACTACTGTCCATTACTCAAGAGAATGCAGGTAACCTGCACAGCGTGGGTAGAGTCCCGTAACACTCGAGACGACGGTCGGGGAAAACATATAGAGATTCTGTCAAAAACATGAGTATCACAGCATGAAACTCTTTCTAATGGTCGTCATTTGTTGGGCGTTTCGTTTATAACAACTCCGAAGTCAAATTTGTGCACAGTTCTAACTACGTAGAACACTACATACATTGAATGTGTTCGCACCCACAAAACACGACTGCACTTCAGACTACTGTATTTTAACTGGAATATATTGATTGCTGTCACTAACAAGGGAAGGTCGGCTGCCAAGGTCAACTGCACGCTCTTCAGTCGGTATCAGTATCTGTAAGCACTCCGATTGACGAAAGTAAGAATTTGATTTGCTGTAAGAATAAAGAAACGACCGATGAAAGATGCGGTGGATTATCACTTAAATATGGCGGCCTGCAATGAGAGGGGCACGTGGCTAACAGTAACAATAGCAGTTCGAACATTCGAAGCTGCCAGCACACGACAATCACGCAGTACTTTGTACCAGTCCCATACTAGCGTCAGAAAGTCGTAAAGACGGGACAATGAGATGATAATAATAATGGAATGTAGAAGTACAAGTGATGCCAGTAATAATAGGGGCAACTGGAACCATCTAAAAATCAACCGGAAAACATCTTAGCAACATAATGGGAAAGCAAGAAATCAAGCAACTACGGGAAACAGTCATATTGACCACTATACCAAATGTCGGTTATGATATCAGCTATTCATTTCCTCCCCGATAGGATCTCTTACTATCTTCAACATGAAAATAATGTGGAATGCCAACTTAGTGCAATAAGGTAATTTTATTGATATATTCTTAGCTCGATATGTTTCGGGTACATACGCCCATCATCAGGAGTATTAGATGTTGAGTTGCAGCATATGGTTTTCTTCACCGAGGTTTTGGATGGGTGGTGGTCTTGAGAGCCGCTGTATGGGTCGTGTGTACGGTGCTGCAACTCAGCATCTAATGCTCTTGATGGTGGGCGTATGTACCCGAAACATGTCGAGCTAAGAATATATCAATAAAATTACCTTGTTGCATCAAGTTGACATTCCACATTATTTTCATGAAGAAGATGCACGGCCAAACAACCCTCAAGTATTTTCAACATATTTCAATTCATTATTTACTGATCACACCACCATTCAGTTCTGCAGACTTAAAGCTTAGTGACTGACAACATCGAAAAATAAATCACGAATCGGTAAACGTGAAGGTGAAGTCCCTGTACACACCATAAAGCCATAAAGGAGGCAGAGATACACACTGGCACTGATACTGGAACCTCGGCATGAGATTGGTCAGCTACACGCCTCAGTCGATTTACCCCTGTGGAAAGAGACCACGGTAACCACCGAATGGGCAAATGTGTGGGGACCACAACCAGTCTTGACGCCTTGGAGAATAACGAACTCTAATACCATAGGCGGAAATCTAACCACGATTTGTCCTTTGTACTTTTCGTAGTTTAATCACTACGCTGACAATGCTATCCGGGCTTCCAAGCCAACAAATATTAATAATTGTGATGATGATAATAATAATAATAATAATAATAATAATCAGTTCCTCAAATATATAGAGTATGTAGCTTTAACCAAAAACATTTCAAGAGTGGGGCAAAAAGCAGTACTATAGTATGTAAATTCCTAGGACACGCCGTTTGATCGTTGGGGATAGGATGGACTTCCTTCCCCCGACTGAGCCTAATCAGACCGAAAATCTGGAATAGGTGAAGGATTCCCAGCAGAAAGACGCTGACGAGTGTGATTAAGTCAATAATAATAATTTGTAAGCAGCTGTTTTTCTATTCTTATGGTGTTCCTGCAGGTGTGCTTGTGCAACTTCCGGTACATGATTTGATTCATTCTATCATTGACAGTTTGTAATGTGAATAATAAACGCCTGCTCACTAACAGGGTAGAAATATGAAATTGTAAGGCAAAAAAAAAAGGATCTATAAATTCACTCATCCTCCAATAGAGAAAACCTTTTCTACGCACCCCAAACAGAAAGCTGTCGGCTGTGGTGTTCCCAGTTTATGATCATGTTTTTGTATTGAAATGCCATAAAATTCGGATCCCTTCCAGACAAATGGGGTTCAGATTCCAACTGCGATCCTTTACGTCCCCTAAATGCTAGCACAATAACTAAGTAAGCGGGGAGCAATGCCCTACAAGCGGGGGCTTTACTGAAAGGTACAATTTGCGGCAAGTTACATCAAAACGCGGTTTAAAGGCTCATGCCCTTCAAAACGTTCTGTCTAGATTGGCGTCTCCGTTAATACAATGCCGAGATAGAACGTACCAAAATATCATAAACTGAGCTGTCGTAAAACGTTAAAGCGGTGGACGAAATGTACAAAGAGGAAGTAAGGGACCTCTGTTACAAGGATTGCGTCCCGTGTCAAAATGACATCAATATAAGAGAGAAAGCTGAGGAACAAGGCTACAATTACTTAAACAGGAAATTGCTGCCTTCTCAGATGTGACGCCGTTCTGTCTGGTATAAGTGTACTGATGTTTTGTAGATATATCCTGCCTCTAGAGCTGTTTCGATCCAGCAAATATGACTGCGGTGACTATATGTGGGAAGGGATGGCGAATCGCTATCGGATGGACGATCCGGGGATCGAATGTCGTTGGGGTCGAAATTCTTAGCGCCAGTCCAGACGGGCGCTGGGACCAACCCAGCCTCCTGTATCATGATTACCGGATGTCTTTCCCAAAGATAAAATGGCCGAAGCATCGCGTTGACCAACAACCCCTTCTAGCGCCGATGTTAAAAAGTAGGCTATACCTCTACTCCCTGTCTAGGCTTCCATGGCCTGTTTACCACCCACCCACCCCCACCCATAGCTCATGAGCCCATGGTGGAACTGAGCCTCCTCATTATTCAGCTTCACGATCACCCTCACACACTACAATTGGTATGACTCCTCTGGACGGGTGATCGGCCCGACGCCGTGACCTACACCTGACAACACACTGCACTCGCAACCGTCAAACACTCATGTCTTAAACGGGATTCGCATCCGCAGTCCCATCAAGCGTGCGGCCACCAACCCACGTCTTTGACCGCGCGGTCAGTGGGATTGGCACCTTATCGGCACATTTACCTTTATCTAGGAGAATAAGATTGGAAAACCTGTAGAAAGCATCAACTCAACATTCAACACACGCATTACCCAATACGCCCTCATGGCGTGGTGCGTAATAAGGACAGCGACCTGAACCCTGCGTCACCAAGCAACTTGCCATTTCTCATTGATTCACCCCGGAATTATCCATACCAACCGTGTAGTAATATTCCTTGACATGAAAGTTACCACTGGATCACGACCATTTCTCTCAGATAAGGTCTTCCGGACTCGTACACCCTGTGGGCTTGTAGATGGACATCAGCATTATGTTTCGAAACGTCGACGTTGAAGATGACAGCAGCAAGTTTCTCTGAAACGTAGCTATCCACCTCCTCAAGTACACGGAGCCACAACCCAGAGGACAATAACCAGAAAACACATTGCCATGAAAAATTTAAAAGCTTACAGCACCTTCTTCCATTAACGTTTTGTGGGCTGACACGCAGTGGCGACGGAGACGTCTGTGAATATCGGCATGACACGAAGTAAATATAACCAGGACATTCAACCTGGAAAATCGATCCGCGGACATGTAATTCTTCTCCTTCAAGAGGAAATCTTTTAGAATCCACTGTGTTAGTTGCCTAAGTAAGAACGTGTCCATCACAGGGATAATATAAGAAAAGCAATTACATGTAAAGAAAAGCATAGTGACCTATTTCCGAGGAACGACACAGAGCAAACTTTAGTAAGCGGAAAATTGCGGAAGTTTACGGAAGCTCTTGGACTTGCGTGATGCCGCGTACTTTTAAGGGAGGGGAAAAGTATAATAAACCCCTTCCGAAAGATTGCCACCATCCATTCTATCGTGATGCATGGAGCGTGAGGACCGTATAGCCGTCACACGTGCGTTGAACCCCATATATAAAGCAGTCGAAACATGGCGACTGGAGAATGAACTGCCGTACACTAGGAGCGCTAGGATTCATTCCTTTTGGTTAAATTTATATAGGACACGCGTCATGACATGTAAACTTTTGCCCTAAGAATGAAGGCAGCATCTCATCTCACCACAAAAGTATCATTCGATCAACACCGCAGTGAGAAGATGCGATCACAGGTACAATGCGCAAAATCGTAGTATGAGCAATAGAATTGGTCCATCAGTGGCATTTGCCCAACAAATTTGTCCCGGTGCACAGCGATAGACGGAGGTGGGCAGTAAACTCCACGCTCCAGGCACATCGCTCCAGAGGAAAGAGGCCGCGATGTCCACTAAATAAAAGGCTGGTTGTGTCTCAACGCGGGTCGGGAAAATCTCTAAATCTAACAGCAGGAATCGAAACTTTCTTCCTTTGTTATCTGGCTGGTGGTCTGGTCACTGTGCAGAGCGAGCAAGCCCGTCTCCTTTTACCTGGTTAAAATAAAGTCGTCCCACTTGCCATTTCGTCTACCATGAGCTCTACATGAATACGCCCGTTTCTCAAATTTGGTGAGGTCCAACCAAATTCCCTTCCAATAATCCTCGTGACTGTCAGCTGAAAATCAACTTGCTATTGCAGCTTTTGTAGTAAGGAGCGGGTAATGTAGAAAGATTTTTAAATTCCTGGCAATTTACCTCCGCCGTGATTTCTGTAACAAAAATAAACTGTCACTCTCTGCTTTTCGACAGCTCGAAGTATGTCAGTGGAAGAAACCTAATATTATAAATGGGACATGAAAGCCCCAGAAGGATGAAGATTCTCACGGCGGTGAGTGTAACGGTATGTTCTACTGGGGCGTGATAGCGTTAGATTTGGCAGATACTGGACAGCATTCAGGAGGTGTGTGCTGCATCTATATTCAGGGTTAAGCGGTAGAAAATTCGGATAATCCTTTACCCTGGAGATGAATGCAGCACTTTTCTCGGAAAAGTTGGCGATCACGTACTTTAGTCATCTAACCTGAAGATGGAGGCAGCACGTTCCTTTCCAATGTTGGCAAGTATTCCTACCAAGCCATGTGACGTAACATTCCAGAATAAAGCCATCTTCGCGGTCTTCGTTGTGAGAGCCTCATATATCTCACACGGAATTCAAGCCGCCTCAATTGATTGACACCGACACACCGTACTTCTCTGGTGCCCATTTTAAAATCAGTTGCGGCTCGTCCAATTGATTTCCTCACTCGCATTTCCTATTGTTATATATGTTTCACTGTCTCCATCTTTGCGGACTTCTTTTACACTTGGATGCACTCACATTAGCGTTGCTGAAATTAGAGCCTCCTGTGACGCTATGCCCTATGCCCTGTCGACTGGCAAATAATTACCGACCTTTCGAACGGTTGTAGTGCCCTCATCTTCAGAGTAAAGCAGTCCGAGAAGAACGGTGTTTGGACTGACCGACCCCAAACCTCAGAGCGTAACAATCCCTCGAAATTTTGTTAAAAATTGACACAGCATAACACTCCAGAAGACTTGAATCATTCTCTCATTTACATACTCTCAAAATGCCAGACGAATAATCATTATTACACCCACTCCGCAGGACAAGTTCATGGAGTTTGTGTTCCGGGTGTGATCAGGATTTGCTGGCCCCTTGAAGCATTTAGGGGCATATCCTGAGACACGCATTACAAAATGGTGTTTGTAAGGAGCCACTAGCGTAACAAGCTCCTCAGGCGATCCCTGTGGCAGTGCGGTCTAAGGCCTAAGTCTGAAGCCGTTTGATTGTTAGGATCACGAATTCGAAACCCGCTGAAGGCATGGATGTGTGTCTCTTGTGTTTGTCGTGTTGTGAAAGTAGCGGCTTCTGCGACGTGCTGATCGCTCGTTCAGAGGAGTCCTACCGTGTGTCTGTGACTGTGAGTGTGTGTGTGTGTGAGTGAGTGATCTAGAAATCTCATCAATGGGCGGCCTAGGCTCCATGTGGGCTGTTGCGCCACAGTTAAGAAATAAGCCACCTGCTGGTACATTTCTCATAAACAAAAACTTTCCTTAATGCATTATTACCAACATTTTCAACATATATTTTTCGTTTTCCATAAGAGACCAATTTCACAGCTATTTGAAAGAACAGGCCTAGATATAATTCTAGATTAAGGTATTGTGAAACATTACGACGTGTAATTTGGTGAAAATGTACCACAACTGCGAGGCAACCTACAGCCTCTGTCGTCCGGGTAGACAACGGACGTACCAAATACAGAAGCCTGTAATTCAAATTACAGCAGCAGTGGCACTCTCAGTCTAACGCGTAATTAGTTATCTTTACGTTAAATTTATAGTTTTTTTTAATCAAGCGTTTCTTCTGTTATGTGACTGCGAGTAGATTGGTGCGTGGTTAAACGGATGGGAATTTTCAGTAGCGCTGCTGTAAGAACCTCAAATAGCGCACAATAAAACATTTTTAAATGGCAGCAAGAATTCCCACCCCCAAGAGATTTATGTCCCTCGTGCATGCAATTCTACTGTACATTCTTTCCTAAATGTGCTAAACTTCTTCCAATCATCAAAGGACTTACATAAGCCATTCTGTAGAAGGTAACAAGGTAAAGTGCATCCTATAACCTGCCATGAAGACACTGGGGGGGGGGGGGAGGAAAAACCACATTTCTACGCTTCCTTAAACCTCGGTGCTATAGGG
>Ga0123352_10004606_pt1 | contig 20348 bp, 11 predicted proteins | sample TergutLab28metaG_FD_89700 | JGI IMG/M metagenome (GOLD analysis project Ga0123352, IMG submission 89700) | Labiotermes labralis P1 segment gut microbial communities from Petit-Saut dam, French Guiana - Lab288 P1 | ecosystem: Host-associated > Arthropoda: Insects > Digestive system > Gut ...
ACCCGAAGGTTCATTACCGCACTCACAAGCGTCCGCCACCTGTCTCTATCCTGGGCCAGCCCAATCCAGTCCATATACCCACATCCCACCTTCTGGAGATCCATCCTATTATTATCCACCCATCTACGCCTAGGTCTCCCCAGTTGTCTCGTTCCCTCCGGTTTCCCCATCAAGACCCTATACACCACCCTCTCCTCACTCATACGCGCCACATGCCCAGCCCATCTCATTTAGGAGGTGTATAGTGTGTATAAATTACTTTATGCACTTATGAACATTTTTTGGTTTCTATATCGTATCATACAGGAAAATATCTGGAATAATCCATTATTACTGTTTACAGAAGTAACGACGCGAAAAATCTTTTAGTATTTAGAAGCATTACGTTTTTTGACACAGCTACTACTGGGTTAGAGACTGGCGATTAAAAGTATTAAAATTCCTTTCACGCGAATACATTTTTTAATGTTTTGGGTGTAGGGTTTATGGGAATATTTTATACCATCAAAAGGTGAAGCTGCAAACAAGAAAACAAGAATCTAAAGCCTATGAAACAGAAATTGCTGTACTCACCCACTGCGTCGAGTGTGTCTCCAAAATGTGCTTTCCACAGTGACCTCCATAGTTGCACATGTGGCCCTAAAGAGGGGGCTTGTCACTAATCACTGTCCACAGTATTCCTGAAATTTTCGTAAGGACTTTACTCCTCGATCGATTCAACTGACCAGTCATGCCTCTCACACACCAAATTTAACCACCGATTTCAAAAACCATTACAAGAAAGATATCACCATTTTCATCAATCACAATATTTTCGTATTTCATATTTGGCTGACGCTAAGAACATACAATATATATATATATATATGTATATGTATATGTATATTCAGATTCGTAAGTAATTACACTCCCTAAAGCCAATAAAACCTCGTTTAAAAGTAAATCCAAAACACTGACAATTAAATGACGTGTGTTTTGACCCATAAGACAAAAAGTGTAAAGTATTTCTTCAAAATGGTCGATAAATTATGAACTGTAGGTGTCTTCGAACTCGATAAACCTTGACCGAATCAGGAACTAATGTTCTACACAAAACGTCTTTGAAAGACATGTATCCCGAACTTCTATTGGATGTCAAAACATGGCCAATCAAAGAAAGAGTATAAAAAAGAGGCAGAAGGAGTTGTACTGTTCCCATAGTTGGGTGCCGTCCTGTTCGTCATTATATCGTTTCACTGGCTGAGTAGTGCAGTACTGTAATCTACTCACGAAGTTATAAGGGGTTCGACCCACTGGCCCCTCATAAACATTCACAATTACTTCTGTTTATCGTGTGGTGATACTTAACCTTAGAAAACGCAGCATTTTTAAATTAAAAGAGAGATCTAGTTTAAAACTGTTTCTTTGTGAGTTAAGAAGTTTAGCGTAGTTGTGAGGCATCATATCGGTGTTCGGGAGATATTCTTTTCGAGTTTAGGGCGAGGTATAAGCTATAATAAACATGCATTTTACAGCCCTGCCTTTTATTTAAACCACTGAACATGTAGACTGTACCGTTAGGCAAAAAACTGCCTTCCTTAAAATCAACTGAATTTATTTGCCATCTGAAGCAGATTGGCTTCAACATTCTGTCAACGACACCAACATTACAAATACTCTGTTTTTGCCACACGTTTTCTGCACGTGTTTCGTGCGATGCTTACAATAAACAGTGAGCACCTTGATGAACAACATTCCCTTGTTTGCATTTGCGAGAGAGAAAACCATGTATCTGCTGTGAAATATCAATTGAATCTTTAAATGAAACCCATACGAATTTCGTGTTTCAGTTTTCTGATATATTCTCATTTTCTAATCTAATTTGACGCGACACAAACTTTCAGATGATTAGCCAACATTAAATAACCACCCTGCTCTCAAACGCGATTGTTTATGGTGATGTGATTCAATATGCAATAGGTACAGCAGTATCATAGAAGTGTTTACAGTTGACGAATCCTAAACATTCCCAACAACTGGTGCATCTCAGGACCGCTAACAGGGTTTGCCGCTGACCGCACTGAGCGTACTTCTGTCAGAGTGCAGTTGTTATTCTCCACACACTGATAATTTGATTCGTTTGGAAACAATGGCTCAAGCCACGTGCTTCCACCACAAAACAGTTGATCAGAGAAGCAAATATTTATAGTCAGAATGATAACAGAACTTACCTACGATATACCTTTATCAAAATTTTTCTCTTGCCTCTGGAATCCAATAGGATAATTCTGCAAATTGCTTTTAATTAAGAAAAACAGCTTAAAGATGAATAGGAAATAGAAATGTGGCTTCAAACGGAAAAAGTTTCACTTTTATTTTTGTGGAATATACTTTTAACCTCTCAGAGATAAAACTGATATTACTTTGCAATAAAACTGATATTACTTTGCAATAAAACAATTATAATTTTATCAACTGCAATACTTGGGCATATATGGAGGAACGTCGTCTGGGGTACGGTGCCACGGGCTTTAAGAGAAGCGCACTTGGTGTTCAGAGGATCCTATACTTCCATAATCAGGAATATTTACCTGCAATACTCTGTATTCGTTTCCACGAAGGAAAGTTAGAAATTTATTAATGAATACCCTAAAATTCCTCACATATGTAGTAGCTGTCAGATGTTCGCCATGGATAAATAAGACCATAACGTAATACTGTCAAGACCCAATTTTTAAATTTGTAAATAATATTTATGTGACTTTTTTGCCCCACTTGGCTCTTTATATACTGCCAATGCATGTTTATTACTGTCAAATTTATAAATAATACATATAGGACCCACAGCACTGAGTGTCTTAGATTCTTTGTTTGAAAAAGATGTACAGTAAAATGTGGCACTGCACACAGATACAAGTCAGTTTCAATGTACTTAATTATACAGGGTATAGACTTAATACGGAACAAGAGAAGTATAAACGTAACATTCAGGCGCGTTCGTATAACCACTTTTTCTATAGAAAGCAGTAAGTAATACGTATTTTGAGTGTGTGTCTGTAGCCTTTTTATCCAGCATACAACGCGCATGCGCCGAATTATATTGTCATCTGTGGTTTGGCTAGTTATACAGTCACTCACCGATTTACGTAAGGGTTGCTTTCCGCGGAACCTAACGCAAGGTGAATTTTACGTAAGTCGGAATTTCACTAAATTCAATTCTATTCAACGTTTTCATCTCACGCTCAGGAAAAATTACAAAAGAGTGCTTCGAAATGTACAATAAAAAGATTAAGACAATGTCATCTACGTATTTCTGTCGTCCAAGTTGTGTCCTTCATTTATTTCCACGGAATGCAAAATACGTTTCCAAGAATTTTTAAGTTTTCTGCGGCCGGCACAAATTTGCGTGAAGTCGAATTTACTTAAGTCAGTTACTGTATAAGTAGGGTAGTTACTGTATTTCTGCACATTGCCTCATAAGCAGCAAGATTTTAGAAAAAAAAACGTACTTGAACATAAAATATGTGTTTTGATGTTCTCATAATTTTTCTAATATTTCTAATTCTAAGAAGAGTTCTGCGAGACATTATCATAAACGCACATAAATCATGTAAATTATCCACTATTCTAGTCAGATTTTCAAGAAACTTCAATTCTCTCGACAGATTTTTTAAAAATACTGACAATATCAAGTTTTATGAAACTCTGTCCAGTGGAAAGCAAGTTGTTCCGTGAGGATGGACAGAAGGAAAGACGGAGAGACAGATGGACGAACAGACATGACGAAGCTAACAGTCACTTTCCGCAATTTTGAGAATGTGCCAAAAAAAGTTTAACCCTTATCCTGCTAACGTGGAGAATATGGTGAGCCAGCAAATGACAGATGGGATTTAACTCGGCGTTTAAAGGGTTAAAAACACATGTTACCTATTCATATTTTGTATTTTTTTGGAACAGATTTTCCCAACTTCGTCACAGCATTCCCGTCACAGCAACCAAGCTCGCCCAGTAACCTTCTGACACCGAAGACTATTTCAGTTTTTATTCGGGAATTAAAATAGACAGTAGGGTTCACCTATTACAATGTATATTATCAGTTGCAAGAGCACTGATATCAATATAATGCTTCCGTTCCTCACGTAAAATGAGCTTGTATTGTTGCAGAGAATCCTGCGCTTCAGTCTTGAAGAAACAAAGTATCTTACTTAAAACATTAGAAAGGCATTGCTCATAGAGCGTAACTGAGGACGTGTTTACACTAAGAGCGGAAAGGACGGTCTCTGAGCCAGCACTTACTGCAGTGGAAACAGTGACAAAAAAGAAAGTGTTGCAAGTAGCATCATCAGACTGATGGTAGATATGAGAACAATTTTGACCAAGGCTTATAAAGTGGATTTTAAATAACAAAGATTATACAGTAACTGCGAACTGGAGCAAAATCGTTGCGGGTATGCGTGCGCTGCTTCAGATATTATACAGATCCCACTCAGATCCCCACATCAGCACAAATTACCATCGCTTGTTCCTTAATATAAACAGTCCAATGCTTCCAAATAGCCCTTGCCATATTACGTGCGATATTTGGTTTCACCTTTAATTCAAAACAAATCCTACGTTTGAAAGAAATGTTTGAACTCTTGTGCACTTGAGAATCGAAATGGTTGAAATTAAACTAGCTTCACTCCACTGTCTGATCCTCTCCACCGTCTGAGGTGTATATAATACACACAACATTTCAAGACTCACTTCTACTCCTGCAATAAGGTGATAATTGCAATTTCACTGTAGACTTTGTTTACTGTGTTTAGTTCAGATATTAGTGACAATGATCGCCATTCGAACCCCAAGCCCTTTGAATACTGAACGTCTTCTAATACCACTGACCGCTACAGTTCAGAAGTATAGCGTCTGACATGAATGCAATAAAAGCAATAATTTCCCAAGCTATTTGTGAATCGGTAAACCTAAATTGAAGTCGATATAATGTGACTAGACAACTGTTCACGCCAATTGCCAGCTGCAGTCTTGACTAAACTTAGTAGGTAAAACCACAGTAGGGAAACACAGATAAAGGCGACATTGCACTTTTAAAACAGAAAACAAATCATACAACTGGAGTGTACCTTTGCTGTACCTTTCACAAAATGTAACTCTCACACGGAACAATAGCAAAGTTATGGAACAAAGGCGCTCTTATTCATTCTATGTGGCAAATTAATCTCCAGGTTTCATGAGGCTTGGCTGAGAAATGAATACTGGCTGAAGATATGTTACATGTTGACTGGCCTTTAGTTAGTGCCACGAACAAGCATCATAAATTGCATGATGCTCGCGTGTTCAACCAAATATTAAACCCAAGTTTTATATTAAAATTTTTCAAATTTTTCCTTACACAAAATTAAGAATTGTGTTCTTAGACTTTCACTTACATGACAAATATATAGTCGTATTGTCAGAAACAGTTTTTGCACATGCATAACGCCACCAACCTCCGTAAATAATATGTTAGATGCAATTTCAACACGCAGAATGTCAGCAGCCGGCACGTAATAAACTGTGGCAAAAATATTGTACAGTAAAAGCTGCTTCAGTTCTGAAACCCCACTTCTTGTTTTTCTCTGCCAATTTTACGTACTCTATTTTATGTTGGTTTAATCTTACCCAATATTAAACGATGTGGTCTCGGTATTACGTGTATTTCTCTGCACACTTAACAATGCAACGCCGGTAATCTCCTGTTTACATTTTGTGAGCTGCCTGGTAAGGGCTTTGTTCCTGTTGGACATTACACGTAACTGCGGTAATGTAATGTGAACACGTTGCCCAGATGGGTTCCGGTTCCACCTGAGCATAAAGTGGAACTCTACTACGTGTGTGTGTGTGTGTGTGTGTGTGTGTGTGTGTGTGGACAATCCTCGGAGGATATGCAGTGGGCATTTTCCAAATAACAGTAATACAGTTTGAGTTTTATTTATTAACACAGAACTTCTGTGGTTCAATATCAATTTTTCTGCACAAATGTCCACCGTGATATATATTGTTAGCACTTTTTATAATTAAAAGTTTTCAACTTTGGTTTAGCATAGCGGTACAAGCTCTAAAACTTCAGCCTCACGTACAAAAACGAATCTACTCTAAAATATCCGTTGTGTTCCCACTGACAGTGCAAAAAGAAACGCTCAATACGCACGTCCTTCCGTCCGCGAATAGGCAATTGTCTTGCTAACTGTTGAAGAATGCTTTACGTTATCCAACGCGGACATACAGGTCAATTGAATTATACCGTTCTGTCCAACACTGGCCACACGCCGTCTGGCAGTCTTCAGAGCGACAAACACATGTTTTGGATATTAGATCTTCTTTCACTTCCGGTTATGTAATTTCTTGGACGACACTTAATCGTTTTACTATAATTCGAATTCTGTATACGTACAACGTAAAACGTTCGCCTTACCGAAGTTCTCATCTTGAAGACTGGATACAACAGAACATTTAGACATTTTCATGTGTTCCGTATTGAAACACTACTACTTAATGTGCATGTACAGTGTGGCAAATTGTGAATGTTCCCACAGTGCATGCAAATTTATAACTTATGATACCATTAGCCTCCGGCAGTAAACTAGAGCGCGCATCAAACTTTTACTGCCTTGCTCTAGTCCGCGACAATATTCACAGCCCTCTCTTTCATATACTACACGCTGTACAACAAAGCAGAGAGCTAAGCAAGCGGTGTTCGTGAGAACCTTAGACCCTAACATATTTGTCGGAAACACAGTATTTAGGAATTGGTATCTAACGTCACTTTATTTTAAATGATTGTTTAATACAATCAGTTTGCGTAACTAATTATTTTATTACGCCATTAAACTAATAAAAAGTGGCATTTGGAGTTCATGAAACATAAAAACTCCGCATTGAGAAACTTAACGGAATTCACTCAGTTATTTTAACAACCACTGCACATATATAAAATTTACACATTAAAACATTAAAATATTAAAAACGCTCCGACAAGTTTCGGTCCTAGGACCGAAACTTGTCGGAACGTTTTTAATATTTTAATGTTTTAATGTGTAAATTTTATAAATTTTATATATGTGCAGTGGTTGGTATAATAATTGAGTGGCTTGACAACATGCACGGTGTAACAACGAAAATATTAATTGAATTCCTTTTACAAACACTGCACATGCGCACTTGCCTTCCACTTACTGACCAACGAGGTTACTTGACAATAGCGTGATTGAAAGTTGTGCAGATGCCTTTCGAAACCCAGACTCAAGAAGCCCTGATGCGTACTTATTTCATTTACTCAACGCACAGATGTTAGCGTACAAAACCTACACTTTGAGACTTTGCTATGTTTCCAGGCAGACCGTCTAAGCAACATTAAACACAGATTTCTAGAAAAATCCGAAATGCTTCTCCGGATTGTTATATTTTTTGCCCCTAAATGTTACAAAAGCCTTGGAAAGGTCCAGCTGTCAGTCACGTATTCTGCGACGTGGACACACGTTTTTTTCAGGAGATTTTAGGTGTCTGCATCGGTATGGACAAGATATCCGTCGTTTTGGAATACGAATCTTCTTCGCTGGGTGTCTGGTTCCCATATATTTCAGACAGTGTAAAAGTGTCATGTCAAAAGTGTCGGAAACATTCTTCTTGGACATATTTCAACTTCTTAAAGACGATACCTCCAATTTGTCTCGAAACATCGAAGCCCCGAATCTCCAAGGACGAAGCGCCATATTCCAGAATAATGGATACATGACACTTTTTTGTCTTTACAGGTCTGATATAACTCCTTTGGCTTTCCTTGTTCTTGTATAGGAAGGCAAATTGCAATATTATCAGTACTGTTAAAAACGAATGGTCTTTTAAACCGAACGCCTTAAATACGGTAAATAATGTATATGGCATCACATTATACAGTCAGCTGCACTGTGCACATTCTTCCCACATCATGTGCAAGCTCTGCATTCAGTGCCCATTTAATTAGGCCTTCATGCATTTTTATGTTTCAGTAATAACTGTGTAGGTTGTTTAATTACAAATTTATTCACAGAAGTTCATGAACTTTAAGATATGTTGATTAAACAAAAATATGCATTTGCCCTGACATTTCGGAACCTGACTAATAACGACTTAATCTGTGCTATGTACAGCACATAGACTGCTCTTAGACGTTTCAACGGTCGAAAACTGAGATCGCTATGCGCCGTTGCCATCAGAATAAATATCACCTAATACGATTCCTTCCTCCGCCACTCCCATGCAAAACATGTTTTGGAAAACTGAGTGATTACAGCAAAAATCTCCCCTAAAAACACAAAAAAGTACACTATCACTGAAAGCATATGGACATGGCGCTGTCCCTACTGGTAGTTACGCGGGCCCAGGTGAAAGTAAGAAGAGGGGAGGGGGGTTGTGATGATCCGCTTTTGAGAATTATGCTTTTTTTTCAGATGCCATTTATTTCCAGCTTGTGTAATGTGTTTAGCTGACAATGGACAAAGTTAAAACACCACACTACTCTGATCATTGCAACGAGTGTTATAAAAACATCCATCCGTAATTACGAAGTATGATAGGCAGCGTCATTACAACAAAGTGGGTGTCGCCGACCTGCACTACCGTACTGTAATAAGTATGCTGATCCTCGTACACAAACCTTTTTTTAACAAGGCTTAATCCTCTAATTTGTCGCCCTTCACAAGCAGTGATGGAAGAAGGCCCATACAGTAAACATTTCATTGAAACCGTTGCCGATTATGCGCCTTCCAGCTTGTCACATCGTTGAGGAGAAATAATTTATTACATTGCTTGAGAAATTAAAAAGGGACAATAAACTGAATTAGTAGGTCATAACTTATGAAAAATGTTAACAGCATCTCTGGGGGAAGGACAGACAGATCCCTTGGCCAGTATTTTTCCAACAGCGACCTACTGTGCAGCTAGAATGTCAGTTGAGTCTTTTACAACTGTGAACTAATGATTTTGTGTGTGCTGTAAATTTGTGTGCCCTCACTTTACTGTTATTAACCCTTTACAGACGAATGGCAGACTGCTTTATTTAAAGATCCAGTCCGTACCGCGATGTAAACACTTTTCATCTCGGTTATAAAAAGCAATCAGTTTATGATGTAAGTGGTACAAGTCGCTGTTTGTTCTCAGATAAATACAAAACACATAAATACACTGCGTGGGCAGAGCGTACAGTTGTTGAATGTTAAACCTGTTGGTGCATCACCTAACCAGTAGGCTTTAAAAGGTTAAACATTTCAAAACGCCACCTATGGTAGTAAAAAAATACACAATTTTTATTCATTTTTATCATTCAGCTGTTATCACAGGATACGTATTCCAGCACTCAAATCATTGTACAGACAGCTGACTGATTAACACAGGGCCTTAACTATTAACGACCTATGTTGAACTGAATATGTAAAATGTCTGCATGAATGGCTGACACGTGTGTTGAGTCGTGCAGTGAACAACGAATGGTTACATTTCATTAAGTTTATATCCGCTGATTGCTGATGTATAATATATGGATCCACTTAATCTAAAATGTTGATTGAGTCCTAAAATATTCAGTGACTCTATATGAATGATAGGGTTTATACAGCTATGAAATAAATCTGACGTTAATATTGTGCCAATTCGGATACATGGACCTACGAGAGTCAAGAAAAATATCCAAAATTTTGCCGGAGATTCAAACCGAGTACACTCAGAGCAAGAAGTCAGACTACTGCACCTTTATTATCTTTCTCCACTTTTAGACACTATGGTATAACTCTCGAAATTGCTTATTACCTTCGCCATACATGTCCTTCCGTCTGTCAGTCAGTCTGCATCTACCAGCGCGGATCCCAATGGACATATTTTTGCGGAATTTTATATTGTGGGCTACAAAAATCTGCCGCGAAACTGTAAATTTCGTTAAAAATCGGACAACTAGATCAGTCACTGTACCTTTACGTTATTGTCAGAAGTACCAAATATTTTGTAGGTTGACAGCTGTTCAACGGGAAACGCAACAATACCAACGGAAGGTACTGCTGCAAAAACCATACCAATAGCATTTCCGCTAACGCGCCAGAATGTTGCGTTATTCAACATTATGTGTTCTGTTTGTTAGCGGAATTGTAATTTGCCGAAAGAAATTTTGCAAATGATAAAGTAAAGGTGTGGATTTGCAGTCCGCCTGTATTTTTAGAAGCATAAAAATCTACTGGTTTGAAAAGGTGACGTCAAGTTGTTCTTAAAGAACACTGGATAAATTTCTCATACGATACGCTAACTGGCACGTCCGTATAAGACTACTGTTTATCTTTAGGAAAACCATCATATATGGCCAATCACATTCTAATTGCATACTTAATTACGTCGGACTCGGATGTTTGGGAAAGGGCAGTTATTGGAACGATGGAAATTCCATTTATTTAAGGCCGGTAGCGAGAGGAAAGTTTGCAGCAATTGCGTGGTTTCGCGGCTGAAGATGGGATCTGCGATCTTCTGGGATATCACGCAGCATATTATGGTAATGCATTACTGACGTTTCACGACAACATATCCGTCCAACCTTCAAAGGCCAAAAAGTTCAAAACAAATTTCAAAACCTTTGGTTTTCTAATTACTGAAGATAGAGTGGATAGGTTGTCCCGAAACATCGGTAAAGAACAGTGTGAAACATATTGGTCCCATCTTCAAGAATCTAGAACTCCAAAAAGAATAGAAATCTTGGATTTCTTGACCCTTCAGGATGGGACCGATATGTTGTACTCAAAAGTCGAGAAGGAATATTACCACTGAACTCTGCGTAATATCCAAGAAAAGCGCAGATCCCTTCACAGCAGTTATCCCCCGCGAGATCTTCACATATCTGGGTTCTATCTAAATCTGTGAAGAAGATGGCTTCTTGAGAAGGCAACACATGCTCAACTGGTCAAGAAATTCTCAGCCTCTTTGAATTCCAAATTCTCAGTATTCTCTTCACAAGTGTCTGCCACTAGCCTGTATCTGGAAGCAAATAAATCCACTCTAAATCCTCGGATCCAACCATATGTTTTAATACTATCGTCTTATTACCCCTACGTCCTCCGAAGGGTTTCTGCCTTCAGGAATTCTGAAAAACACCAACAGTATCCGTCTCACCTATGTAGTAAGAAAAACAGTACCCAGTTTCACATAGACGTATTTAGTTCCAGTTCGTGCCAGACACTCGATGGAAAGATAAAGTGCTCCCGTTACAGGCCCGGTGTGGCCCAGAGGGTGGGTAGAGGTATAGCTCTACTCTTCCATGACCGTGGCACTAGAAGGGGGTGAGTGGTCAGCAGCACGCCCCGGCCGCACTTTATCCCCGGGAAAGACCCGGTACCCATTTTACAGGAGGCTGGGTGTGCCCCAGGGCCGGTCTGGACGGGCAGAAAATCTCGTACCCACCGGGATTCGATCCCTGACCGTCCACCCCTAGTCAGTCGCTATACCAACTGAGCTACCCAGCCCACAGACACTCGATGTACATTTAATAATATCCCGTGGCTGTCTGCAGTATCTCCAGTTGACTATCCACATAGCATATCACGCAAGACACATTCCTCCTTGCGTATTATTTATTCACACTTACATTATCTCTACCCGAGCAGTATGAAATACTATCCAGAAACTGATGCTATGAAATCTTATATCAAAATAATAATCACTATTCATTCTCCAGCTCTCCTGACACCATAAGAAAAATAAACAGAAGATAAGTAATGACAATGTGGGGGAAGAAACTGACGAGCAAGACTCAGTACCTTCTTCATAACTGCGGTATATATATGAGAAATAAATTTGTTGTGTTTTATGGGACCTTAATTTTCATTACAGAGTTCACAAAAGCCCGGCACTACTCCCTGTTCTGAGCAAGGGAAATTCGGTCCAGAAGGATTTGTCCTGCTTCATTATGTGCAGCCCCTCAGAGGATGATTCTATTTAGGGTAATCTATGACGTAAAATATTGTGACAGTTATTCTATATATCCTCATTTCTTTGACTGTAAAGAATTAAGGACCTGTTTCACACGTTCATAATATTTTGCAGCGGTTTTTGTTGCAAGGTTCAGAAGTCCATAGCAACCCGCTCATAAGATCCCCCCCTCCTCCTGCTACAGGTGACAAATGTAAGAAGTTCGCAGCTCTCAACTGCATTTCTTCCAAATTAATGTGTGAATTACATAGGGATATATTATGACCTGGTGAGTCTAGGCCTCTTCATTGTCGAAGTCTTGGGATCACACTCTTACTCAACACAACAGGCGGTAGGACTCCTCAGGACGAGTGATTAGCCCGACGCAGAGACCTCCAACTGATAATACACAACACTCACATCAGACAGACATCCGTGACCCCGGCAGGATTCTAACCCGCAATTCCACCAAGCAGGCGGCCGCAGAACCCCACCTCAGACTGCGCAGCAACTGTCATTCGCCTGTTTTTCATTCTACCCGATAATAAATAGTAATTTAATATTTTTAAATAAGATATAAATTTTGATACGGTATTGTTAGGTCAGAATCTCCGTATTCGCAGGCCAAAAATCGCTACCAAATTACGTATCCCAACAATAACGTTGTAAAAGCGATATTCATTTCGAATTTTTTTTGTACTAAGATCAGCTCCTAACTCACAGAGAACAATTTTCTTTTAAGTCGAAAGATGTGTAGGTAGCAATAGCACGTAGCGAAATATCCACGGTTGTTAAACAAAAAATGTGGAACTCGTAAAAACAATTTGGGCGAATTACAAGCTTTCTGAATCTTACAGAAGGTGATATGCACACCAACTAGTTGGCTTTGAAGTTTCAAATGTACACGACTTGTGCTTCTTACAACATTAAAACAAACAGGCAAAAAACAGCAAAACTTTTCTACAATGCGTCTTTTCAACACTTCTATCCCAGTATCACTATCAACATACACAGAAAGCTTTCAAGCAAATATTTTGAAGGAACGCGTGATGTTAAGTTTGGGGCTGCCAACGCCTTTCCGCCAGCAGTACTGGCCGGTGCAGTTGCCGCAGATGAAATTTTTCTCCACGTAATCCCATAGCATGGTACAATTAATCTCAGTCCCCAAAAGCAGTGTATACCGATACGTCAGAAGTAAAGTACATAGAGAATTGATTTACGAGATATTTCAACACAGATTTATTGCTATCGCCAGGTATTAGAAAAATATCACGATAAAAATAAATACTTTAACATGTGAAACACAGGCTATATTTAAAGTCCCTACCACACGGGTGTCTGAGTGTGCTACGACTACACTATATCCTTCCTCAGTATTAACGTCAAGTTTCAATCTCAGTGAACCCATATTTAAGCTAAAACTTTGTGAATCAAGAATACTTAATTTCATATAAAAGATATCGTTTCGGGGGTATCACTGAAGAATAGATGTGATTATCTGACCGATTCATGTCAACGACACAGGCCTTGATTTCAAACTTTCGCCGTGTTCTAAATGTTGTATTCTTTCTTCTTTGTAATTCCCCGGCACCTGAATTTTATATGCCGACGTTTCGGAACACTCTGTCTGTTCCATCTTCATAGGCAGGTAGGTATGAAGTGTGCCTGGATTAGAGAAAAGTATTTACAGAGGAAAAGGTTTGGCTCGAAAATTTTCGAGCCAAACCTTTTCGTGTATAAGTACTCCAACTTTTCACTAATCCAGCCATACTTCCTACCTACCTGCCTATGAAGATCGAACAGTGTCCCAAAACTTCGGCATATAAAATTCAAACGCCGGGGCATTACCCAAAGAAAGAATACAACAAGATACAGTGCCTACAGGTTTGTAGTCTGATCTTGGGGAATATGAATTTACGGCATATGGCTTCTTCAAATTTTTTTATTCTTACTTGTGGAAAACAATATGTTATAATTTGTTTCGCGTTTGATGCAACATATTCTATGGCGCTACAACTCTCATAGAGTCTTGGCCTTCTCGACAATATCCTTCCATTTAAGGCGGTCCTGTACTTGTTCTGCCCACTTCATAAGTTTCGTCTTCGTCAGATCATTCCTGACATCATCTTCCCATCGAGACTTGGGCTTTCCAGCTGGTCTTCCTGTGAATGGTTTCCATTTGTGTATTCTTCTAACTATGCTAGTTTCGGGCTTTGTATTTATATGTCCAAACCAACTCAATCGTTGGGTTTTAACATAATTTATTATGTTCCGGTGTTTAATTAATTCATCCAACTCCTTAATTGTTTTAATTCTCCAAATACCGTTGACTTCCTTAGTTGGCCCAAATATTTTCCTTAACATTTTCCTCTCAAACACAGACAGATTTTGTATAATACTTTCTTTGAGGACCCATGTTTCACAACCATAAACTACAATTGGTCTAATTACTGACCAATATAATTTCAATTTAGATTTCCTGGACACCAAATTAATTTTAAAAGGCACTTTGTTTGCATAGAATGCTTTATTCCCTTCAACAACTCTTTCTCTAATTTCTTCTTCCAGACTGTTATTCCCATTCACAATAGTACCAAGGTAGCTAGCTGAATGATCTAATCATTTGATGCAACTAAGTAGAATAATCAGTATCTACGGATAAACTAGAGTGTAGGGTGTAATAAGTGTAATTTTTTCTGAGTATCTTCATAAAAGCAACTCTGAGCTTAAAAGCAAATATTAACATTTAATTAGCAAATGTCATCATCTTCTACATGTATTATTTACAACATAAGATTTTTTTCCTGTATATTTACATTTGTTAGCGATGTATAGCGGCTGTAATATAGACTATAAAATACTGTTTAATAATGCCATCATATAAAGAAGAATACAACTGTTTACATTAATCCACCTAACGATATTTCGGATTTGAAACGTAATTATAAAATTACAGTGATCAGTCTAGTGCCTTGACAGCGAGCGTATATGAAACAATAAGCATAAAGAAACAACAATATAACTTTCTACCGCATCAAATAACAAAAGCGTTTTGATGTGGTGGTTACCTCAACAGCGCATGCGGTTGCTGCCCTTTCCACTGTTCTTCGCCACTAAAATAAAGGACTGTGTTCCTTATTACCAGCCCATTTCGCATTAACAGACTTGCCTCTATTGGTAACAGTAAATACAGTCTTGGGCTAAAGGCTCGAAAGTTAGTACACTGATCTCGAAACTGTTCACATGAGGATGGAAATTAAACAAGAACTTATATCCAAACATAAGAAAGTGTTTTGTGAGTTTATAGATTCAATAGATTTCGAACTTTTACTACGGAACGAACAATAGAGAGATCAAAGGAAGCATAGCATGTAGTATTACACAATGTAATGGAGCATGCTTAATAAAAAAAAAAAGAGGCCTATTTATTGCATACTTTTTCACTATTTTAACACTGTCAGTAGGAGAAGTATGTATGAAGTCAATTTTTTTTTATTTCCCATCAGTGTCACGTTTAGTATGATCTTATATCTGTTTTAAAACATCGATTTCAGTGAACAGTGATTTATCCACACAACTCTTACGTTTGATATTCAATTTGCTCAGATCTCGCGGAACGAAACGCGCGTATAGCGTGTTGAGACTTGCCGACATGAAGCAATCCGTCACGTAGCGACTGGCATTAGTTTTCATTCTTTAAAAGTAAATCAATTGATGCCTCTAGTCCTGCAAACATAACACATGTTACTATTACTTGCCATCTCCGTGTGTAGTTCTCGACACAGTGTAAGTAAGTGATGGCTGCTTTAAGAAGGGTTTCAAAACACGAAACATGTGGATGATTTTGGTCTAGAAGGCGTTGTAAGGGATAGATCGAATCCTGTGCTCTAAGAGCTGATGTAGAGGACATGACAAATTTTGTGTGAAGCATCCATGCAGCATAATTTTTCGAAGAGTTTTATCTAAAGACAAGTCAGTTTCTAAGAATGCACAGAATTTGTGGTAGATACATGAATGGATGTAGAGAATGGGGTGAATGATATTTGCAGGAACACTGAAGTACTCAGAGAGGAGGCTGTCCAATTGCCATTTGTCTACCGCAAATTACACACTGGCAGGCCTGGGGCTGAACCAGAGGCTTAGTTCTGGAATACTTCATGTGATATAAACAAAAATAATCCACATAATCCACACATAAGGACTCACACACTAAATGACTGCGAAAGGTTAGGGGAGCGCTGGATCCGCACCAATCTATAAATGCTATTGTCGACACTGATGCTAGTTGCAGAATTAAACAATAGAGACATCCGACAGCAAATTAGAGGGAACTATCAGAAATACTGTTCGGGATGTTCAGGTAAACTAACAGGTAATGAATTTGGATCCACGAACAGGAAGTTCGGGAACTTAACTGTGAGGTCAATTTTGTAGAACATACGAAATTTCGGGCGCAGTTGTTGGGTTAAAATATCCAATTAAATAGTATACTGGTAGCAATACTTATGTTCCTACTAAGGACATTATCTTACTATAATTACCTTGCCCTATAATAGGAATACTAAAACTGGCATCCACTAAACACGAATCAGTTAATGCTAAACATTCGGTTATTTTACAATTTTACACCTACTAAGAAAATAAATCCCTAAAGCAGTGTCCTTGAAGATGTTACAGCAGCCAAGCTGTTGAAGACGTTCCCAAGCTCGTTTATTGCCCGTGTACTCACTGACGTACCTTCACTAAACTTATGCCGCTAAAGATATTCTCAAAGCGGGTTGTTACCCAAATTCTCAATAACACGCGGTGTGTCTGAGCAACCCACTTATCTAAAAGCAGAGTATTATTTTGCAGTTCACTCCTAGAAATCCAAAGTGTTATATTCCATTCAAGATTTCAAACATTTCGTGGGCATTTCTCACGTCTCTCCCTTCTACATGGCACATCTCACACATAACAAAACGACGAAGTTCTTCACTATGTAACTGTCTCAACCATGCTATTAACACATTTTCTGTCATTTACGTAAAAATATCCTCCTCAGCGCTGTCATCAACACTTCAATTTGCGTTCTTTTGTGTGTCAGGGCCAAAATTAAACAACGACACAAAGAAGAAGTAAAATGATACAGGTTTAGTTTAGTTTTTGTTTTTGTTTATCAGCTTTTCCATCTGATTTTAAATTAAAGTAGCTTTCAGTCTGGTGATAGCTGTTAAGCATTTTCTGAACATAAACACTCTCAAATTGAAGCTTTGAAGGAATCAGTAACAAAGAGGGGTTTCCACTCTCAGCAGAATCTGTACAAGCTGAATCGCGGAATTTGATCATTCAACTTTGACATGTAGTCTCGTACAGACGGCACATCGGAATTGTGTCTCATTGACGACCGTACTTCCTTGGTGTACAAAAACATTAACTGCAGAACTGACGGAGCTGTTACAGCTGCCTTCAATTTTGTAAGTGAAAGGAATTGTTTCACGAACAAACTTTAACCCGTTAAACGCCGATTTAAATCCCATCTGCCATTTTCTAGTAGTATTAGGAGCTCCCCATATTCTCCACGTTGACAGGATAAGGGTTAATAATAATCAGAAACACGTGCAACATAAATTACAACAAACCTCATGTCACTTAACAATGTAAAATATGCTTCGGTTGTCAAACCACATTCAGAGTCATCTACACAATAATTGCTAAATTTTACGCAATTACGTAACTATGAACGAGTTTTAGCAGTGTAACGTATACTGTACGCTAAGCGTAATGTATAATTTTTTTTATTGTTGTTAAGTGCATCTGTGGTTACTTATTAATAACAAAATGGTATTGCTTCCAGTTTACGAATATGGGGGAAGTAACATTCCGTTCCCACCTTCTAATAATACTGATAGTTCTTTCGATAGCACCATATGTATTAAGGATAATTTCAGCAAGACAGAATACCTATGGTCTTGTATTTTTTCAGTTAAATAGTATAGAAACATAATATTTTACAGTCTTTCAGATCTAGAGACACTGCATGTCACTCCTTGAACACAACATTTAAAAGTCTGACATTCAAAGGACCGTGCAACGTGATATATTCTTATAATAAAAGCCAACGAGATGCACTAATTCTCAACTTTATTTGGTAAAAGAACTCTACATGTTTCGGACAAATCTACTGTCCATCATCAGGAGTCTCAACACTGTATACACAGTGACCTCGCTATCAGATAGTCAACATAACTAGCATGACAAATACCTATTGCTGTAATTGGAGAATAAAAAACAACTAAACGCCACTTATTATTTTATTGTACTTTGTATAGGTTCAACATGTTTCGGGCACTACTATGCCCATCATCAGGAGCTCGCGACTATGATGTTGATTACCACATTGGTCTTTCCGTTCTTGGCTTGCTGTAGGTTGGAGGTTAGTTGCGGTTAGGCTGGAGTAGTGTCCGGCCTGCACTACTCCAGCCTAACCGCACCTAACTTCCAACCTACAGTAAGACAAGAACGGAAAGACCAATGTGGTAATCAACATCATAGTCGTGAGCTCCTGATGATGGGTATAGTAATGCCCGAAACATTTTGAACTTATACGAAGTACAATAAAATAATAAGTGGCATCTAGTTGGTTTTTATTCTTCAATTATCACAACGATGCACGGTCCAACAAACATCAAAAACCTATTGCTGTTTATACAGTGTTGAGACTCCTGATGATGGACAGTAGATCTGTCCGAAACATGTACAGTTCTTTATCAAAACGAACTTCAAAAATAGCGTAGCTCGTTGGTTTTTATTATAAGAACATTCAAAAGGTCGCCAAGAGTATCGTCTTGTAAAAATATGAGGTATATCTCCTCGAATTTTGAAATACGCTAACTATTCACATTGCAGGATCTCCTTACTACACCAGACTCTATTAAGGAGACTCGCTAATATAGATGTAACCGATGGAAATGAAGAGAAACCCTGTCACAAGCTACAATAAATTAACATCTGTGGTTGACTTCGCCGTTTACTTCCCGTTAATGAAAAGTCAGCAGCCATGACGATTTACTCACCACTGATTAATGACGTCAGCAACATGAGTTTTCGACATGTGTTTTGATCTACTGGTTCTTCTTCATTGAACGACTAACTACCGTAGTGCACGAAGCACAATGAAACCTGCTTTAAATGTTGACAAATCACAAGTGGCACGCTAACGATTTTCCAAATACTACGAACTAATTAGTGTGGATGTCTTCAAAGAGATCTGGTAGCTCCAACAGATGTTAATTAAGTTCATGCACTCAGGACGTGTGTGAATGCACAACAAACTGAAATTCATTTATGGATTACTTTTCTTTACAAATTCATATACCAGTAAACAGTGCGCAAGCGTCCGGTATGAAACGATGCATATCGTACCGGAGAGAAACAAATTATGGCAAAAAAGAAACATACTTAATTGGCAGATCTGAATTAGAATTAGAATAAAGATGCACAGATTTAATAACAACAACAAATTTCACTTATTTCTTAGAATATTTTATTCTTAGAGAAGAAAAGGCATGTTTATGACGTCACCTTTCCGTCTGTTTGAGTATGCCTTCCCTTAATCGACTTTGAACCAGTCCCCCGGCATTCAGATTGCACGTGAAAGCGATACCATTAGAGACAACTTCATTATCGCAAATGATTTTGTGCGTTCCGAATTGATGATGGCAGTTACCATAATGATTACATCCTTCTGAGAAGACGCCAAGCCACATAGAGTGATAAAAATTTTACGACGTTTCGTAGAAGCGTACTGGCAACACATTTACTTTTGGTTATTCTTATACCCTTAAAATGGAGATATGTTCGTCTGAAAAGTCGGTAAAATTTCGCACTGTGTTAAGCCTCACGATTGACTACCAAAATTTCGTCACTTTTCTATTACACTTTTATCAATGACAAACTGCAGGGAACGACCCAAATCGACCGTCATTTAAAGACCAGGGACTTATGACAGCTTAATTGGTGAAGGAATACAGACAAAATAGCCAAGGGTCCGTTTTGCCTGACTTTTTAATCGAGTTTCCGCATCCTTGCGGATCGCCTCTTAAATCACTCCGTCCCCTAGTCCATCAGAACATAAGTAACAGACAGGAAACTGCTCAAATTATATTTCATACATTTTATATCGGAGGGGAGTATAAATTCTTTTGATAGCTAAAAAGTAAGATAACTTTGCGTTAAATTCAACACGAATAACTGCAAAAATCTCGAATTTAATTTGTGGGTAAATAATGGAAAAAGTTGAAGAATAAGAGACCAACTTGATGTCACTAGTTATTAAGTTTTATTTCACTTCTTCTATGCTCAACATGTTTCGGAAATTAATACATTCTTCATCAGGAGCCTGCGACTTTTCTATTGTATCACCACATTGG
>Ga0123352_10004610_pt1 | contig 20344 bp, 16 predicted proteins | sample TergutLab28metaG_FD_89700 | JGI IMG/M metagenome (GOLD analysis project Ga0123352, IMG submission 89700) | Labiotermes labralis P1 segment gut microbial communities from Petit-Saut dam, French Guiana - Lab288 P1 | ecosystem: Host-associated > Arthropoda: Insects > Digestive system > Gut ...
CCCCCCCCCTGAGATCCGAGTGGGGGAGCAGTTTACCTCTGGATTGTTTTGTCTCCAGAGCAAGCATCCCGCCTGTGACTGTTTCTTAACATAAGTGTTTTACATGGAGGGTTTGTTTGCACCTCGCCCAACCCCCCAGCTGGAGGACCACCCCTCGTCGGCTGTCCGCGACTGCTTATTCGATTTATTCGCAGCTACCCTCCTTATCAGAGGCTGTTCCTGTATCCGCAACCTGAGGACACGCCATACCGTGCTGACAGGGACCCACTACATGGCTAAGCTGCATTCATACATATGATTAATGATTTCTTGTTACTTCAAAATCTCAATTCATTTATGTTTTTTGTCATGTCTGCTAACACTATAATTTAATGAGTTTACATGTTAAAAATGGAAACAACCCACATCCTTGGCACAATCACATATTAATTTTAATTGGTTCGGCCACATTTTCTCAGATGATTGCATTTATTCAGGTTATTAACTTCTCACATTTCACAGTTCATCTTTGTCCAGTCTACCATATGCCTGCATAAAAACCAAGGTCACATTGGTCGTAGACTTGTCTTTTTTTCTCCATCATGATAAACAAAAAACTTACTTCCATTATGCCACATTATTTTCTACATGCAATATGGTTTGATCAGCAACTACATAATATTCCCAAATGTTGCTTTCAATTAACAGACATTTTAATAAGAGTGGCATTAGCATGAAAATTATGCATGTATTCAGCTTCTACTGCACAATCAGCACTTTCTCCTCCCTTGTAAAAACAAATGTGTTAAACCATTTTGCCATTACAAAAACATAAATACCGTATGTGGCAAACTGCAGTTCCTTAATGTTATGGCAAATGGTACATGCAGTACTACTGCTTTCAAACATTTAACATAAATTAGTTCTGAGTGAGTTCTCAAGGTTTCTGGTAACTGTATACTACCCACAGGATTATTCATTTGCAAATTAAGCCAACTAGATGCAAATACTTTTTAGTATTTGGTATTTGTCACTCTGTATCGGTGACTGCCCGGTCTGGTGGTTGGAAGTCATTCCAACCACCAGACAGGACAGCCACCCACACAGAGCGACAAATACCAATGTCGCGTAGATACAGTAAGTTCTCCTGATGATGGGCATATAGATGCCTGAAACATGTACAGAGGAGAAAATAAATATACTAAAGAGTATGTGCACCTAGTTGGCTTAATTTGCAAATGATTATACAAGGATGCACAGCCTACAAAACACAAAATACAGGATTATTCAGTTTCTATATATTGTGAATTGTTTTGTATTCACAAACAATACATAATTTTGAGAACTGTGCATGGGAAGAGAATTTCTTGGAAACTCTCAATTTTTCTTAATTTCATACTTAAGAGCTACAATTCCATGCTAACCTGTACTTTGCTTATAACAGGCAACACAATAAAGGCCGTGTGGAATGCTGACATATCTAGTTCATTCAAATGGTCTCTTACAATCTGGTTGATTTAACCAAAATCATGTATGCATTTCCTGGTTCCACCATGTGTGCTATATCTCACACCCATCCCATCCTTAACCACAACAACATTACACCAATAACATCTGGAAGTTGAATGTCTAATACGCCAGATTTCATCACTAACGAACAGTGCAATATTAACCACATAAGGGTGTCATTAAACAGTAGTCAGTCAAATCAACTGTAACTAAAGTTACATTTACCTACATGAAGTCACTACATGTTTCAGGGCCATCTTCAGGCAATACTAATATAAGATATGCAAAGGAAGGTAATATTAAAATGAAAGAGGCTTCTCTCTTGCATACTGTTAATAGAACTGGTGTATCAGAGTATCTCCTCGAGTAGTTGTATTATTATTATTATTGTTGTTGTTGTTGTTGTTGTTGTTGTTGTTGTTGTTGTTGTTGTTGTTGTTGTTGTTGATATGTAAAAATATAAAATATCTTAAGAATTATTCAAATTGGAGTACCCAGTAGTCTCTTAATATTCAATGACGATACGGGTGGTAAGGAAGCATATTGAATTTTATTTGTTCCAAGATGTCAATTCATATGAAGTTGGAGCTACTACAAAGTATTCTTCCATATATGAATTCTTCATAACAGGGAATGTTGTAGAATTCAAAATTAGAAAAGAAGTCTGAAGTTACATAGGTTGTGCTGTGTATTAAGTGTAAGTTGAAATTCACTTAATGTTTTAATATTACCTTCATTTGCCTATTTTGTATTAGTCTTGTCTGAAGATGGTCTTACATGAAACATGCAGCAACTTCATAACATAGTTATATGACTGACTTTATTTGTTGCTCTACTGTTACACAAAACTACAGAATGTCCTCTCCAAAAATTAAGGACGTCAAAAACAGACCAATGTACAACACCACATGCAGTTAAAACACACATGATTATCTACCTTCAACAAAATAACCATTCCAAATACGAAGGTTGACTGCTGCTTTCCAATACAGCTCTGTCTTTCAAAACTATTCTATATTTATTCAGTAACAACAACTTTACATCTGTATCTGACACATACAATATTCTCTCTATACCACATTTCCTAACAATTACCATTCGCGTGCCTTACAAAAACATATACATTGAGTTAACAAAAATGTAATTAATTGCTCTTCCCATCACCAATGCAAACGGGAACTTCAACCCAGTAAAAGAAAGTTAGAGAGAGAATCTAATTCCCTGCATTGCCAAATGTACATTAATAACAGCTATCAAGCTATTAGTGCAGCCACAAATCCAAAGGTTCAGGATAGTGGTTTAGTAATGTCATGGGAATACAAGTGTTCCCTTTACACAATGCATACAGTGCACATAAAATAGTAAACACAATGTGTCACATCTCCATCTTCAGATTGGAAGAAATGGTACCTACTCAAGTTGGTCATGTCACTACACAAATGAATATCCTTTCCTTACCATGCAGACAAAGAGAGGGTAAGGGGAAAAGGAATCCAGCCCCTCAAATGTCATGTATCCCCTGTTAGCCACAATATGGACAAAGGGCAAAGGCAACATTCTTAGCACAATTTTCTTATGAGTGTTAGTTAATTACTACTTTGAATATTAAAGACAGACACAAGTAATTGCAACATGTCACAATTTTGAAAAATGTGTCAAAATTAAGTTACTTTATCTATAACTACATACTATTTCTTTTTGAAAGCGTAAATAAATTGCATTATTCTGAATTATACTTAATCTCAAACCTGATTAAGAACTGTGGTGTAGTTAAAATATTCCATCCTATCAGTCACAGTCTCTAATAAATGTTTCCGGTCAAACTTAGCAACTACAAATAAAAATACCATGGCCTCCTTGCATTGTAACTGCTGCACTTGATATATTTTGATCATACACCCGAACGACTTACTTATTTTAAAATACCTTAAAGTACATATGACTAGGGTTTCTGTTCACTACACCTGATGCACATACATTTTTATAACACACGGTGACCATGCCATAGCTCAGGCACTTAGTGGCTTCTCATCTGTGGACTGGGTTCGGTCTCAGGATAGTCCATGTGGAATTTTTGATGAACAAAGTAGCACTGGGACACGTTTTTCTCTGAACACTTACGTCTTCCCCTGTCAATAAGCATTCCACCAATGTTACATATTTGTTCATCTATCATCCAAGGGATGAACAACAGGCCTGTCAAGAACCAAGCTCCACAGAGACACAGTCTCACCCCACCATGAGAATAAATAATACACAGTGCTGACATGATGGTCAGAGTTGAGTCACAGACTTCAAAAATCTTCCACAGATTCTAAGTTAACTTACAACCAATTCAAGCCAAAAAAAAAATGTGGGCTTCAAATAGCACACACTCAAATATTTCACAATTTGTGCCCTACATCTTGCAAGAGTACCCTACCAACTACAAAACATTATCCTCACCCAAAATTACTTATCCAGAACATGCTTAAATATATATTTTTGTTTGTTTTTTCCCCCTCCAAATCACTCCTCCATTTGTGTCTTATTACCTATATGTGATAGACTGTTCCAAGCCTTTCTTTGGTAAAATAGCACAAGCACCTTACTACACCAACCTTGTAGGTATTCAAATTATGAAGTTAAAGAAAATTAATTAAAATGTCTATTAAGAACTACAACAAACAATACCTTCAAAAATGTGTTATTACATTTCAATCACCTAGTACAGTTTTGTTTCAAAACTGACTTAACATCAAGCATTATATGAAAAATTCAATCCATGTTGCCATATGACTGAAAACATTTTATAAAATAATACTTTATCAAACACACACCCTGATTTCAGTTGCATTGAGTTACATATGGTCACGACTTTATGCACCCTCATAAATGACAAGCTAATAAACTGTGATGAGGAAATAAGCTAAGCTTTCATGTAATGTTTGTAAAAAATATCTATTTCAAACACAATGAAACATTCACTGTAAATTTACCTGCAAATAATTAAAACAGCTAGATACACATTTTTAATCATCAATTCCATTCATATGCCTCTGGAATATTCAACCAAGGCTCAATAACAGTTCAATTATGCAGAAGACTGTATAACACACTACCTGCAGTCATTCCTTGTACACATTAATAGTTCATTCTGTGTAGCGCCCCAAAACCAATGCCCTCAGAAGTGGTCCTACTTCATGCGGGTCCTGTAACGCCTCCAGCAGCATCTTTTCCACATTTCGCATGATGGCTACCTTTTGGTGGTCCTTGAGTGGATATACAATCTGACCAGTTGGTCCAGCCTGCAATAAAGCTTAATGTGTATAATCAGCAGTTGCATTTTAATATAGTTTCATGCTGCAAGACCTGCAGAATCACAGGAGATAGTGTCTAAGCCCGTCGCACTAAAACTAGAGGCACCATCTAGTTTGGACAGTACAGCACTCAGTAATACTAATCATAGTCAAAGGGGTCACTTTGAAACTGCCATCAATATCTTTGTCCACATTTGATGGAAAATAAGAAAGTTGGGCAACCCCTGAAAATATTTTCAAGGTTATTGTAGACAATCGCAAAGATATAACGTCCAATGAAAAATTCAATTATTAGCTATTGACACTGAAGGGTCAAGCACTTCAGTTGGTTCAAGGGCTTCCTATCACAACTGAGAATTACTCAATAGTTTGGAGTATGTTGGTGGGCATATATAAAAACAAGAAACTTATTGCAGCTTCTTATGTTAGACAAATACTGGGTTTAAGGTCAATCAGTAGAGAGGACGTGGGAGAGATGAGGCAATTTGTGAACACATTTTGCAGCAATTTCAGGTCACTGAAGGCATTAAACATAGAACAGCTGTTAGAAGACATCATATTGTCACAGCTGGTTGTAGAATGTTTGGAGAGTCAGATACGTCGCAAGTGGCAAATGAAACAGGTAGACAAAGGGTTCCCAACACTCAAGGAATTAATCATATTTATGAAGCAGAAGTGTAAAGATTTGGAAACACTAAACCTTTCACCAACACTGCTCATCTTAAGGAGACACAGGGTGGGAAACAACAGTGAAGGTCAGCATGGGGTTTTACAACTTTTGTGGCCACGACTGAGAACAAGTGTGTTTTAAGTCACATCGTCTATTTGAATGTGCAGTGTTTTTTATAGCAGATATTCCGCAGAGGAGATCTTGGGTTCAGAAACACAAATTTTGCTCTGATCATCTCTGGCAGGGTCATACAGCTAGAATATATTGATCGAGCCATTGTCATAATTGTAGGGAGATGCATCACACCTTGATATCTCAACAGCATGATTCAAATGCATCCAAGCAACATAGACAGGGATGGACAAGTCCACATCAATCAGATGCTAAACCTATAAAGGCATCATATTGCTCCTTAAAACAGTATTTTGATAAACTAGTGTTAGTGTTGACAGCCATTGTAAACATATGAGATGTCAGGGGTAGAATAAACAAATGCAGACGTTTATTAGACAGTGCATAACACGTTCATTTCATAACAGAGGCCATGGTAAATACACCAGGAATGCAGAGAACAAGGAACTACATTTCTTTAAAGAGAATCAACAATGTGAAATCAGATGCTAGATACATTGTCAACATACATCTTTACTCCAGATATAGCAAGTTTCAGGCAGAAATAATGTGCATTACCTTACCTAAGATTGTAGAGAATGTGCCAGCATGGTACATTGAAAATGACTCATGGAAGCTGCCTACTGATCTGTTTTACACGTATCCAGGGTTTGCCTATCACGAAGATGTGCATATGTTGATTGTAGAACTACTCTTTCACCTACTTCATCCACGTAGATACAGTAGCAATGGGAGAGTTCCCACACTCCAAGATACTGAATTCTGATGGATTCTAGCAGAACATATTCAGCATCCAGGGCAGCCATTCAGAGTAGCAGCATCATCATGTTTAACATTGGAAAAAAACAGTTTAGATGCACAGCTACAATGTTTCTGGGCATTTGAAGAGTTTCACTCTCTTCCCAAAACTACACTGAAGCTGGAATGTGAGAGTCATTTCCAAGCAACCCCTACACCAGATGCTTCTGGGAGATTTGTCATGCAGTTACCATGGAAGTCAAATCACAAGTGACTTGGCAGTGCATGTCATCAAACATTTTACAGATTTCAGCAGTTGGAGAAACGACTTCAGCACCAACCAGACATGCAGAACAATCATGCAGACTTCATGACAGAATACAAAGAGCCTGGACATATGCAGCTGGTATCTGGAGATCATGGCAAGGTAACATTTTACCTGCCTCATCACCTGGTATTCAAACACAACAGCAGCACATACAAACTCAAGGAGTCTTTGATGTGAGTAAGGAAAGCACTAATGGGCACTCCTTAAATAATATATTGTTGATTGGACCTACTGTTCAACAAGATCTGTTCTCAATAATGATTCCGTACTCACCAGATTGCCTTCACAGCAAACACTGAGATGTATCAGCAAATCAGGGTTCATTCCATGGACACAAGACTGCAATGAATACTGTAAAGAGTTTCATCAGATACATCAATTCAGACTTACAAAGTCCCGGCAGTACCATATGGGACTGCATCGAAACCTTTTTTGGTTACTGCATGTCTGAAGAAACTCGTGATGGAGGAAAGGGAGAAATATCCCCAGACAACAACAGTACCTTTCACAGGATTTCTGTATGGATGAAGTGCTCAGCAGATGTGATGATGTTACCGAAGCACTAACGCGCCAGGCTGACTTGATTGCACTACTCACTAGTGGTGGCTTTCCATTAAGGAAATTGTGTTCCAACCATCCTAGAATCTTAGAAGCAGTACCCGCTGCAGCGTGATAGAAGAAAGAAGACAAAGGGGCAGGCCGAAACTAAGATGGGAAGATGGTGTGATGGAATATGCCAGAAAGTTGGGGGAGAGAAACTGGAGGGATGCTGCAAGGAATAGAGACAGCTGGCAGAAGCTTCTGAAGAAGGCCTTGCCCAAAAGGGGCTGTTGTGCCAATGATGATGATGACAACCTACTGCAGCACGGGAAATTGTTCTACTGAAGCACTTGAGTGGTGAGGATAAGGTTAAGACATTGGGTCTTTGTTGCCATCCCACATTGGATAAATTTACTACTGCAAATAGCAAAAAGTCAGTAGCTTTGACAGATGTTAGTATTGTAAGGTTGCTGCAGTTGTAGCATCTATTTTCATCCTTTAGGACTCATTAGTCCATTGGTTATTACATACAAGATATTCTTGCAGGAACTGTGGCTCCACATTTTGAATCAGGAAAGCACAGTGCCAACTGAATTGGAAAAATGGCAGCAACCTGACAGTGTTAGGCATTTTGAAATTGATCTTTTGGTACAGCTAAAGGGAGCAGTCAAAATACAAGTTCATGATTTCACAGATGCTTCAGAAATGACATACAGAGCACGTCTCTACCTGATGTCAGTTAATCATCAGGGGGAGGTCAAGTCATTTATTGTGTTTACGTTCTAGGGTCGCACCAGTGAAGAAAGTAACTTTCCCAAGGTTGGAACTGTTTGGAGCAGTGTTGCTGGCAGAACAAATTGACAAGGTTTTACGAATTTTGAAAGTGGAGATTCACAGCATCCATCTCTGGACTGATTCTACTATAGTCTTTTCATGGATTTCTTCACTTGCTATGAAATGGAATACATTCATGGACAATAGAGTGGCACATATTCAAGAGACTACCAACATGAGTGATTGGAAGCATGTGAGCACCTTGGAAAATCCTGCTGATCTCATTTCGCGAGGAGCAACACAGGAGATGGTGAATCTTCATCTGTGGTGACAGGGTCCACCCACAGTGGCTTCAACAGTTAGCCACTTCATGGCCTTCTCTAAGGGAAGTGGAAATGATGGAGGAAGTTCCTGAAGAATACAGGAAGAGGTCATTAATAGCAACTATGTGTGCACCCACAACTGAGTACATAGAGAGATTTTCATCACTTGCTAAGCTTGCCAGAGTGACTTTATGTGCTGCGTGTTTGAACACACTGTTCCTTATCCCAACAAGAAGAAAACAGGTCATCTTAAAGCATCAGCTGACACTGTATGATTGCATTTTCACCGTGCAGAATGCAGTTTATCATGGGGAGAGAGCAGATCTCATATCACAAGAGGTAAAGAAATGCAATGAATTACACAGCCTCTGTCCATTCTTAGACAAGCATGAAATGCTTCCAGTGGGTGGAAGACTCAAAAATTCCTCATTGCCATATAAGACTCAATATCAAGTCATCCAACCTTCAAGGCATCACTTGACAGAAATAGAGTAAGGATGAAGAATCAGAGATTACTTCATGTGGGACCTCAATACTTGCTTGCCTCACTTTGACAAAAATACTGGATTCCTAGAGGGAGACAAATAATACAGTCAGCACTTCACAAATGCTTACCGTGTCTCAAACAAAAGGCAGTTGCATCTCAGCAGCTAATGGACCAACTTCAGACAGCATGAGTTCACCTGGCAAGGCCATTTTTAAGCTTTGGTGTGCATTATGCAGGACCATTTTATGGCAAACAAAGATCTCTAGGGAGTAAGATTCAAGTGAAATGTTATGTTACAATTTTCATTTGTATAGCTGTCCTTCAAAGGTTTCATTGCACAAAAGGGGAAATGTTTATATTTGTATTCTGACATTGGGACAACACTTGTGGGGGTTCTTCATGAACTTTAAGAACTCAGGAATCTTTCTGCATCAGAAGCACATCAGTCCAATCGTCTGAAATTTGCAAATTCAGAAACAATGACATGGTACTTTACTCCTCCACATTCGCCACACTTTGGGGGACTTTGGGAGGCTGGAATGAGCTCTATGAAATATCATTTAAAAGAAATGGTAGGGATCACGGCCTTTACTTTCAAAGAACTAGGTACTCTCCTGACTCAAGTACAGGCATGTCTGAATTCTTGTCCTCTAACAGCCTTGTCCAATGATCCAAATAACCTCACCTATTCTTAGTCCAGGCAATTTCCTGATTGGTGCCCTCTTACAAGTTTTCCTCAGCCCAGGCTGAGCTGTCAGTCGTCTATGTGGCAGCACTGGCAACAGATCCAACAACATTTTTGGAAGAGGTGACCCATAGGCTATCTTAAAAGTCTGCAGCAAAGTGGCAAATGAGCCTCCACTCAGCTGATTCTGGTCAAGGAGAGCAATTGCCCACCACAGGACCAGAGAATGGCACTGGTGGAGGAGGTACACCCTGGACATGATGGACTTGTGCAAGTTGCAACAATCAAGACATCAACAGAAAGCACAAGACAGTGATTCTCCCCACAGAAGGCTAAATTCCAAGGGCTGTACGTTCTGAGTGTAACTCAATGGGGGGGAGTATGTTGGTTATTATATTATGTGCTGTGTGTCGAATGAAAGAGGCATTTGTACTCTTGCCGCTGATAGGATGACATAATGCAGTAGTGATGCGACCTCTCTGTGACATGTGCAAGAGGTTGCAATGAGTACGCTGTGTGATGGGAATTCAGTTCAGTTTAGTGAGTGCTGACGTGGATGCCCCCTAAGTGTGGGTTTGGGTGGGGTGAAGATAACGTGTTCATGCTTACAGTGAATATTACAATCCATTGTGGCTAGTTATTATTACACACAGACATACATAAGACTGAAAAATTCAATGGTGTTTTCAAGACATACATATGTGATTTTGAACTACAATCTTACAATAGATGGTTAATAAGTGCTTACAGTCCCTCCACACTGCTTATTAAATCACTCCATAGAACTGTTGAGAAAAAAATTACAGTATAACTAAACTCCCTGAAGATGGCATCAGTACATGCCAAAACGCATCAGAGTGGAAATCAGTGTGTGATTCTGTATACACGGTGCAGTGTGCAAAAGTTGGTTAACCCTTATCCTGCTAACGTGGAGAATATGGTGAGCTCCTAATAATGGCAGTAAATGGCAGATGGAATTTAACTCGACATTTAAAGGGTTAATAAAGTGGTGTTCTGGTACTTCAGACTCATTACTTGTCTCAAGAATACCACTCTATGGGATATGCACTGATTTTTATCACCGTCACAGGACAAATGTCACACACAAAAGGTAAACTTGTCCCTGTGTATAACATGAAAGAATATGGGGTAGTGGACACATACATCCATGCATTCTTAATGTCAGCAATAGATGGTCATGAGTGGCCAGTTTCATACACTGGCTGTGTTAGCTCCAAAGAAAGACTCTCCAACACCCAATGAATAGGAAGCCTAGTAAGCCCCTGAACCAGCCTGGACATTTACACGTGATAAAAACCTCTTATTCCTGAGTGAAAGCTAATCATATCTTGGTCTTCTAGACTCTTCCATAAACAATCCCAGTGCTTCATAAACTCAACGCTCACATTCTATTTTGACATAAAGAACAGAAGGTTGAATAGCCTCAGTAGGATGTAAGAACACTAACAGCCATAAAGATGACATTTCTATAGAAGATAAACATATGAACAAGACAGGACAAAAACATTAAACAAAAATATTTTTCAAGTGAAGGGTAAAGTATGGACTGATTCTGGAAGTATCACAAACATGTTGAATTAATAACCACTGGAAATATACAAAACAAAATGGTATTATGACAACTGACTATATCAATCAGTTATAACTAATGGAATACCTCATCACTAGTGGTATGAATGAAGCACCACCAGAAGCATCCAAACTTAGTAACTACATTGGCACAAGTCTCAAAACTAGCAATCTAGGGAAAGGTCATTCTCAGCTCTAAAAAAATAAGAAAAAAGTCCCTGCAGCTCAGTCACAAACAAACTTTCTGGGTTGGCACTGACATTCTTTAAAGGTGACTTCTTTGAAGTATGATGCAATGAGTGACATTTTATGACTTGGTGATAGAACTATCTGACCAGAGAATTTAAAGAAACAATTTAAAATGTCAATCAAAATGGAAGTGGGTTGTACAATTTTTTCCATTTATTCATCACTGAAAGTGGTGAGTGGCCATATTAGTCAATTGTGAGACATCATCTCTGTGAATAGTACAATGTTGTCAAAATATTCTAATCAGATTTCAAAGAGCACTTCAAAACTGCCTACAATGTACACACCACTCATCCCCATGAAAGGGAATGACTGGCAATATACCTGTCCAGGCTGTAAACTTTCAGCTCAAAAGAGCTTACAGAAACAAACACCTCACACCTCGCCACTGAATTGCGGGCAATCAGACCACGTATGGAAAGGGTAGAGTTAGATCTTGCTCTAAGCCTTGTGGGTTGAAAGTTCAAAGTGAAAAAACCTAAGTAACAGATGGTCCATTTCATATTTGCAACAGTTTACGTGTCTGAAAAGGGCCACTTTTTATGGTTGTCTTGCTTTGAATTCCACACTTTTGATCGCCAAAATCCTTGCACCCTTCCTACATAATCATCACACTTCCTCTTCACAGTCACTTCAGCAGCCACCTAAAACCTATTCAGTCACTGTGAAGGTGGACACAGCATGTTCCTCTGAATCATTGGAACAAACTACACAATGTAATGAGAATACTACTTGAATGAAAAGAGTAATTTAGAACTGAATAATGAAATATATAATACTGTTCTGGACATCCGGGAGAAAAGTGAAGTAAAGCATAAACTAAACTAAACTAAACTAAACCAAACTCCGTGGCCTTAGTCCGCACGCGAACTATACCGACAGAGCGGCCGCCGCCGGTCGGCGAAGTTAGTGCCAACTTTTGTGGATAGAGGGGTGTCACGTGGTCAGTGCAATGGGTCCCCACAGCCGTTAATCTCTGTTTTCTAGACCTGGAGCTGCTACTTTTTTCATTCAAGTAGCTCCTCAATTGACCTCACGAGGCTGAGTGGACCCCGTTCCAGACCCACTACTACCCAGAAAATCTGGTAGCGCCGGGGATCGAACCCGGGACCTCTGTATATGTAGCCAGAAACTCTGACCACTAGACCACAAAGCATTCGCAACATATTTCATAACACTATTTTAGCATTTACTGGATTGACTGGGTTAAAGAACAAAAAAATTTGAGTATACCTGTTATCTGGTCCAGACTTAAGGGCATGAATGTGTTTAGTCCATTAGCAAATATCATTCATTCATTCCTTCACTCATTCATTCATTCATTCATTCATTCACTCACTCCCTCCCTCCTGCCTTTCTTCCTTCATCTGTTTTGTACATATATATGTACCTCAGACTTGCACTAGTCTAATGTGTCTCTGGTTTCTTGTTGCTAATTACACTTCCCTTGTTATTACATCTTTATACTTCAACTTCTAGATTATCTTTCATCATGAACTATATAAGATTTTTTTCAATCATACTTCTCTTACCTTGTCTAGTCTACATTCTCTTTCACCTTCCAGTTCTTATTGGATAACTAAAATATTTGCTCACAATCTTGTGTTCTTCTCTACTCTACTCTGCCTTTGCATTTGTTACTTCTTCCCATCTTTCCAATAGCAATCGTCTTTACTCCATTCAAATGTATGTAAATTTCCAGTCTTACTGTTCAAAACTAATAAACTTCAACATATGACAGTACAGAAACTATCAAGAACTACAGTTATTGAAAAAATGTGGGCCAGGCCAATTCATAGGACAGACGCAGGACACAGCGACTATACCTTCACAAATACAACACAGAAGGTCAGAAATCCAATAACATGACAACAGTCATAATGGTCAATCATGCATTAAAAAACATGCACAAGCACAGGATGTGCACACACACACACACATTATAAGGTTTAACCTTTATCGTCCAGATTTTGAATTCAAACATAGCCTTGCTGACAGCCAGTTATTCTTACTGTAAATGCCCAAGCATACACCTGCAAGGGAAAGCACTTTCCATTTCAGCAATGAATAGTTACAGTTCACAGAACATGGAAGTGCCATTCAGCCAATGAAGGTTAATGGCTTAAATCACATCCTATGCCAAAAGACTAAGAAACAGAGGAAGAATCTTACCTTATACCAGAAGTTTATTGAAATCGTGTAACCTCCTCTCATTATTGACTCAATGTGATGCCACCAATAGATGGGAATGTACAATACATCACCAGGTCCTACAACAGCCTCTTGTCCTCGAGCTTCTCTGAACTTAGGAAATCTTGCATAATCTGGCCTTTCAAAGTCCACCTGCAACCCATCACATAAAAAATATTTGAATTAGCACCACATGTTGTACAACAATTTTTTCTTCTTCTAAAATCTTCCCCAAGACAATAAAACTAAGTCAATATGCTGTAACACTGCACATCAAAACTGAATGGTGCCTTCTGTAACCTGTGTCTAGTCATCAGATTTTGAGTTGAATGTTTAAGGCGTAAAAAACATAAGGCCCCAGAGGAACATAAACACATCATTTGATTGCTCACAATGAGATGCAGTTGGCACATTTCACACATTCCCTTATATCCCATGCATAACATGTGGCCCCAGCATACAACAGAATCCCATTTTCAGGTACCACATTACAAACATTTTATATTTAGAAAGCTCAACTTTTGTGAACACATTCCGATTAAAATAAATGAAAGACTGTACTGTATCCAGAATTTGGATGACACCAACACTGCAGCTTGAACAAATAATCAGGCCTGTCACATCTCTATTTATTAGTCTAATAATCCTTTCCATCAAAACCTCATACAAAGGCCAGATCATCAGGGAGGTGACTGAGACATAGCTCCAGCCCAGCAAGTCATAAAACCTCTCATTCACTCCCTGAATAAATGCAGAAAATATCCCCACAATAACACACAACTCTATCATCACCATCCTTTTCAGGGCCTTAAGACCTAGGCTCTCCTTCCTCCTTACTTTCTGTATTTGGCTCCCCTTCCACTTTCCTGTCTTCATTTAGCTCTCCTTCCACTTCTAGATTTTTGCTGTCCTTCTCAGAGTAGTCTGCCCATGGCTCTGGAAAATCATACGACCCCTCCTATTGCCCTGCTATACCAATCACATTTCCTCTTTTCTATGAAAGTTAACCCTGAAGATGGAGGCAGCAAGCTCCACCAAAATGTAGATAACTAATTACCAATTGACACATCATCATATCCTAGAGGACTTCTGTCTTCTTATTATAACAGCATTCAGTACAGAGCAATAATTATGAAGTTCCTCATTATGCAACCAGTTTAAGTTCTCATGGCTATGCAAATTAAGTGAACAGTTTTTACAAGTTAGTTCCCTTGTTACTCCTCTTCCAAATGGATATGAGGGCATGCTGATAAGTCCTTAACCCGACCAGGAAGGAAACAAGCTAAAGCGACCAAACTCGGGATTTATTCAACATATCTCTACGAAGCTCAATGCACTTCTTAGCCCATTGCTCTAACTTCTGTAAGTCACTCAAAAAAATTCAGAACATTGTCCATCCAACCAGGTCTCCGCGGCAGCAATAACCTCCATGTCAGACGAAAAATGGCAACCTTTCAATTGTTTTTCAGTTCAGGGAACAGGTGGTAGTCCGACGGGGCCAGATTCAGAGAATGGGGTGGGTGATCAACACACTGCAAGCCCAGGTAGGCCAGTTTCTTCTGGGTTGCAAGTGCCCAGTGAGCCAGGGCATTGTCGTGCAAGAACAAGACCCCCTTGGTAACTTTCCTGTGGTGTTTTTCCTTTAAAATGTCCTTCAACTGCACCAGCAGAGATGAGTAATACTCCACGTTGATAGTGTGGCCCTTTGGAAGGTAATGAATGAGGAGGATGCTGTCTTGATCCCAAAAAATCGAGGCAAGAACTTTTCCAGTGGATTTTTGCACTCAGAACTTTTTGGGGTGGGGTGAGCCACTATGCCGCCACTCCATTCATTGTTGCTTTGTCTCCGGGTCATAGCGATATAACCAGGTTTCGTCCATGGTCACCAATCACAACTGAAAATCATTTGGATCGCGCCGAAAAAATTCCAGAAGTTGCTCAGACGACTGGCACCGTTGACGTTTTTGATCCGCCTTCAGGCATTTCGGGACCCACTTCATGGAGAGCTTCCGCATGTCCAAATCTTCATGAATGATGGACCCAACCTGCTCATGTGAGATGCCCAGTTGCTCAGATGTTGATTTAGCCGAAATCTTCCAAGATTAGCTCGTGAATTTGATCAATAATCTCCAGGGTGGTTACTGTTTGGAGTCGTCCAGGACAAGGCACATCACAGGTGGAAAAATCATCACATTTAAACTGGGACGCCCAGTTTTTGACAGTCGCATACGATGGGGTATGTTCTCCTAATGTTTCTGTCAGAATGGCGTGGATTTCCGTCAGGGCCATGCCTTGCAGTAAAAAAAAAAATTGATGACAGCTCGAGTCTCCATGTTGTTGAAATCACACGCGTCACCTGACATGCTTCCTTTCGGCCTCTCTAACAAGAAAAGGCTTGCAATTCGGCACATGAACAGACTCCTCTTTCCAACGACACTATCGATTCCGTCCTACGACATCAGGAAATAGGTCGGGGGTAAGGACTTACCAGAATCCCCTCCTATAAACTAACCTGACTCTGTCGATCATGTGGGTGGTATACAGGATGTGGATACAAACATTCAAACTGCTCTGGAGGAAAGAGAATGCACCGCTTGTACCCTCGTACTTCCGCAAAGAAGTTCTGTTGTTCATCATAATGACAAGGAGTTACATTGCCTAGAAAACAAGAAGCACCACAAAGTACATATCTAGTGACTTATTCTCAGTTGCCTATCTAGTTCACAAGTCAGTTACACCAATCCCTTGCTTTATCAACACTCCCATTGCAGACATTTGCTTTAATGCACTAAAATTCACCTGTTTATCACTTTAAGGGTGACTTCTTTTAACAGACAAATGGTCTGTACAGCAGGTCAGCCAAAAACATGGTAACTACACTTGTACTCACACTGCCGCAGATTTCATTTCACAGATTTTTGCTTTATGGACAGCTTTCACAGAATGTCTGTAAAGCGAAGGATGGGTGTCCATACAAATGGTTCCACACTTAAAATATTATTCATTTAAGCACAGTTACAGACATGTAAATCTATGTGTGTGTGTGTGTGTGTGTGCGTGTGCACACACACACACACCATTCTACTGCTTCTCAACATAGACCACAGTCATGATGTAATCATTCCAGGACTTTGATCCCCGTCTAGAATATGGCCACATTTTTAAAATTACCACTTTAATTCTGATATTTAGACACAATTCCATGATATACCTTTACAGTCTTATTTCTATGTTGATGTAACTACACCTACTATCAGCTTTTAGAGCAAACCACTTGTTTCTGTGCCTGTGTGGAGGAAAAACAGACTCCAGAAGCACAGTGCTGTCCAAAATCAATTAATAAAAACTAAAACTGCATGAAATGGCATCAGAAATAAACTAAAATGGAACCCATTTAGAATATGTGAGACCAAGCAAATCAAACCTCCTAAGTGGGAAAACAACTTACAAGGGTATTTTTTATAACCACATTCACTTCGGTGCCAGGTACATACTAACAGTTAAACAAATTTAAAATATCAGTCAAATCATAAGGTTATATATACACATTTCTTGAAAGGAAGAACTACTTCACATTTTGAAGTACATACATTACTTGCTGAAGAATTAGTCCATCTCACAGTTTACTTAAATGCTTCATATAACACTGACATGTAACATACAGATATTGTTCATCAAACACACTGGTATGTTCAGTTATTTGGTCACTTGCATGAAAATAATATTTCAATTGTTGCGAAGTTTCCTGATTGTAACTAGTTTTTTTGTACCTGTTGTTAATATCTAAGGTTTTATTCCTATCTCTGCAATATCCACATTGTTCAGTTTATACTAAATAATACATAAAACCACTCATTTTCTCAATTCACTGATGAAGGAATAAATTACAGAACATGCATTAACAAATAACCAGCAAGTGATTTGCAGGCACCTAACATGATGCAACACAAACAAAACACTTACATTCAAAATGACAAGAGCAGTATCATAGATTTACATCAGATATAAAGAAGATAGGTGACTAAGTTCAACTTATTTTAAGCAGTAGCAAAGCAAGAGAAAAAATCCACTACGTATATAGAAAGCAGTACAGTTGTGCCAAATTTCATGTGTGCACCAGCCAAAGGCCATCTGTGGAAACCATGTCCTATCATACTAGATGAGTTAAATCTTGCTTTTATAACATTAAAATGGCACTCCCAGTGTATGAAATTTTTTTTGCAGGAAACATACTGAAAGAACTAAAAATAACGGGGCCACATAACTTGAGTAACTTGAAGCAAAAAAAAACTCAAACTGGAGCAGCTTATGTGCATTCCACTGTATGCTGCAAACATCATTACATTTTTGCCTGACTGAATGGAGGAACATTTCGTGTTACAAACACATCCAAGGGCAGCATTAGTCTCAAAAAATCAACTTTAATATGGCCCTTGTGTATCTGTAATGACTGATGGGAAAAGCTGCTGCCAAAAATGTATCCCAGGGACTCAAACCTTGACAGTTTTTTAATGCTAAACATTAACAAGTTTTGACCACACCATGACTACGTGCAGAGATAAAATATTAAAAGAAATACCAAAAAAGTACACTACTAAAGAAGACTGGCAATGTACATATAAATTAACATCGTAGCACATTTGTGTAGCCACCAATGCCATGGAAGTGTAACAATGCTGTCCCTTTATATTGCTGCTGACCTACATTCAGCCATCATCAATTCACAAAAATTGACTGCCGCTATGAAAATGCCAGACTGGGTTGATGGACTACAAAATACTTCATACCACTGCCAAGAATATAAATGAACTTAGATCTCCATGTAAAGTGTCAAATATTGTTGTCCAAACTTAACGAAATCTGGAGTTTCCCAACAGATAAATGTCCCCATCAACACACTTCACATAAGTCCAACCAGTGACAGCCACACTGATAATGTGGACAGATGGAAAGACATGACAAAGCTAATAACCACTCTTCACTATTTATGCAAATAAGCCTACAAATGTATTTATTGATTATGAATCCTACAAGTTTTTAATAGGCCACAATCATTGTGGATCACATGGAAACATGGGAGAAATTCTTTAGACCACACAATTTCTGTTAAAATGGGAAAAGATGAATAAAAATAAAGAATGCTAGACAATATATAAAACTTCAAACTGTTATGAGCAGTTATTGTTTCTCTGCTTTGTACAAAAATTTTATATACTGTATAGCTTCTTCTAGCTCTATGAATGACCTAATGAGCCAGAAAACCTACAAGCTGAAGCTGTTGAAAAAGAAGATGCAGATGGGAAAGGCTCTTATATTTTGCAAAGTGAAGTGGAAAAAGCTATAAAGGAGATGAAGGATATGAAGGCTATGGGAGATGATGATGTACCGTTGGGATGTACCGTTGGGATGTACCGTTGGGAGAAAATGGTCTCAGACTAATGACATGTTTGATCAACATACATGAAACTGGAAAGTGGCTCAAGGATTTCATTGAAGTTACAATGACTGTCTTAAAGAAGCAGCCAAAAGCTACAAAATAACGGTGACCATTACAAAATCAGCCTAAATGCACATATGGCAAAGACAGTAGCAGGATACTTTAGAAGAACTGAAAGGAAAACTGAATAAACTGAAGAACAGCAGCTCTGATTTGAACGAGGAAAAGAAACTTAGGACACAACTGAGATGCTGAGAATAATATCAAAATGAACTTTGGACATACAAAGCGTTACCCAAAAATTCCCAAAATTTGAACCACGCGATAATCAGTTTTAGTACGTACTAGTTGCACCTGGTAGCGCTGCATGTACTTTTTCTGAACCAGTGTGCGACATGGCTTTGCAATGAGTTCATGCATTCTTTTGATCTACAAGTTTTTATAACATCATTTTTGAGTAGCTTTGCAATTTTTTTCATTGAAATGGTGGGCATGAAGGAGGAGCAGGTTTGCATTAAATTTTGCTTCAAACTTGGCAGGAATGCAGCAAAAACTCACAAAATACTTCAACAAGCATTTTGGTGATAACTTTTGGGGCATATGCAATCCTACAATTGGTTTAATGAACATCAGTTGACAATGACAAACATTTGAACAACTTTAAATCGGTAGAATGCCAGAAACTGCTGCATAAGTGCATGAGGTTATGCACGAGGACCATAGACAAACAATCCACCACTTATGCAGCATTATGGGACTGTCATACGGGACATGTCAGCGCATTTTGTCAGACGAACTCAACATGAGGCGGATTACTGCAAAGTTCATGCCAAGAAGCAACATCAGCCAGAAGTCAGTATGGAACATAAGGAGCAGGTCACAACAGGCCCAGACTTTATACCCAAGGTTGTAACTGGTGATGAAAGTTGGACTAATGGGTACAATCCTGCAACAAACTAGCAATCATCCCAGTGGAAGTGTCCATCTTCACCCCGGATGAAGAAAGTCCAGCGAGTGAAAAGCAATGTGAAGTCAATGCTGATTTGCTTTTCCAACACTGACATGATTAGTCATGAGGAATTCCTCCCTCCAAGTTAGACCATCAATGTGAAGTTCCATTGTGACCTCCTAGGCAGCTTAGGGTGGAAATGAGAAGGAAATGGCCAAACAAATGGTGCAACAACACCTGGGTGCTCCACCACAACAATGTGCCCATGCACACCGCTTTTGCTGTGCAGCAGTCTTTTGCTTCCAAAACATCATGGTCATCATCCACCCCCCCCCCCCCCCCCCCCCCCCCCCTTTTTCCCCCCCCCACTTTTCCCCCTCCCCCCCCCCAACAAACAAAATAGAAGATACTAAATTGGTAACCCAATGAAGAGGAAAAAAACAAAACAAACAAACAAAAACAAAC